>Ga0180432_10009067_pt1 | contig 12220 bp, 21 predicted proteins | sample SS_ome_10_FD_132414 | JGI IMG/M metagenome (GOLD analysis project Ga0180432, IMG submission 132414) | Hypersaline lake sediment archaeal communities from the Salton Sea, California, USA - SS_1_MS_2 metaG | ecosystem: Environmental > Aquatic > Non-marine Saline and Alkaline > Hypersaline >...
AACCGAGGTTCCGTAACATTGATAGTGTACAACGACCCCGTATGGAAAGGCGAGCCTATCGACGAAGAACACCTCGACCGCAACAGAACGACCATTCGTATCGCCGGACAAAAGGATGGTCCCAGTATATCGGTCACCGGGCCTCACAAGGTGGTGAAAGAATGATAGACGACATGAAAGAAGAGCTACAGAAGATACTGGAAGACGGTGTTTGCCACGAGATTGCTCAAGCCATGTTCCAGGCTCTTTGCTGGACGCAAGACCCTAAGCACACGATGGCCCCCGATAAGTATTGTCTACACTTCTTCGGGACTGATTTATATGAAGTGTGACCGGTGCCCCATCGCGGACGAATGTCCCTCGTTGAAGGTCTTGTTGAACATGACCCACCGAAAGGGAAAGACAACGTGCCCCATTCTATACGTTTTGACAATGCGTCTCGTCACCGAAGACGTCGAAAAGACCGTCCAGAAAAAATAATCATTCCCACGTCAAATATCGCGTCCTCCAGACCCAGCGTTCAAACAGGTCCGGTGATGCGAGACGGAACAAAGACTCGGCCCAATCGTTCGCGTCCTTCTCGATATCGTCGATTTTCATGTCGTGGACGATTTGAATATGATGACGAAACTCGTGCAGATAGACAAAGACCGTCTCCGGCCATGACGCGGGACAAAGGAAAATCTTGGCCCCTCGCGGTGTGAGGGGGGGAGTATGACGGTTAAACCTTCCCACGGAGTATCTTGGACTGGACCGCCTGTTGAAACTGATAGGGACACACTCAATCCCGTAAATCTCGCACAGGCCCTCATGCAGCTTACGAAGAGCCGCGTTCTCGGTCCCTTGATACACCGCGAACGGCTCCTCTACCAACAGATATCGCCGGAGCCTCTCCACCGCTCGCTTGTTCATGTTGCGATACCGACGTCCCACCGTCTCTGATTTGTTCACTCTGGCACGCCCTTGATTCTGATAACGTCCACTCCGCAAGCGTCGGCTATCTTCTCCGATAGTTCGAAATTGTAGTGCTCGCTCGCCATGCGTTTCTCATGGTCCGAGAAATCCCTTGCCAGACAATAAATCCTCTTTATACCCGCTTCGGCGCACTCCTTCATGCAATCCTTGCACGGTATACCGCACCACAGATACATATAACAGCCCTCTACAGACTTCTTTGCTCGCAAGATTGCTCGTATCTCGGCGTGAACGGCCGGGCATATGTTCAAATTCTCTCCTGTAGCTCCCTTTCTCGGGCACTTGCCTTTCTCCGTGCCAGCGATTTCGCTACAATCTTCCACGACCGGAGGACCGTTCCAACCGACCACGGTCTCGTCGGTCTTGGGAAACCAAATCACAGAACCAATCTTACGGGAATGACAGGTTGCCTTCTCCGAAGCTCCTTTCGCCATTCCCATAAGATACTTCGACCTTTTATCAAGTTTCTTCCATTGCATCATATCACCTCCGCAAGTCCATATACCCCATTGCATCGATTACCGCTACGGTATCCCTACCGCACCGGGGGCACGACTTCAACGAATTTCGGACAAGTCCCTTCCAAGCAACGTTCGTATGAGCAATATTCTCGAGTTTCTTTCTCGCCATACCTACACCTCTTCAATAACGATTGCTCCCTCCGTAAGTTTCTCCTCTTGTGGTTTCGGAGGCTTCGGACGCGGTTTTACGACAGGCGACTTATCAATCACTTCGTCGGTCAGGGGCTCGGCGGGCGCCGCCTCCTCACCACTCACCCAACGACAGTGATTCGTGCATCGCTTACATTTCCGCCCGAGAACCGTTTGACAATACCACGGCCAGCAATGATGACTGCCCGTCATCTCGTCCCCGCAATATTTGCACTTCAAAACTCCCACAGCCTTTTATTCATGAACGGCTTCAGTCGCTCGCAAGCAACATCATAATATTCCTCGCTCAATTCTATACCGAGATAGTGGCGATTCAGCATTCTCGCCGCTATCGCCGTGGTCCCGGTCCCCACGAACGGGTCGAGTACGAGGTCCCGTTCCCGGCTGCCCATCGTAACAAGATACGACATCAGGGCAATCGGTTTGACCGTGGGATGCTTCGTCGCCACGCCCCTATCAGCCTTCGTTCCGGGAAACTTACCGTCCCATTTATCCGAATTATCGATTCCCATATCGATTCCCCGATTCTTCTCGCTCTTCGACGGCTTGGCCACGGCAAGGAAAGGCAGTATCTTGCGAACCTCCGGTGGTAGACCCCCGACGAGACCCTCGAACCATCGGTCAAGGTCGAACGAGCGAGAGAACGACCCAGAATCTCCTATCGTTTCTCCCGGCGACCGTTCACCGCTATACTTCCCCGACCATTCCGGCGCCGACAACGACGAATCTATGACCATCTTGCCCGATTTGCGCTCATTGCCGTCGTTCAATGCATCATCGGAAACCAGTAAGTTTGCGGGAAAGCGGCCTTTCGGCGAACCAGAACGTGTAACGGGCGGAATGCCCTTACCGCCACCGTAAATACGTTGCACATCATCCTTATCGTCATCGTTAGCATAGGGTATACGGCAATCGTCCAGCCACGTCACGCCCTTACCGTCCTTCATCGCCTGCTCAACATATGTCTTCTCGGACAGGGGTTTCATGGCTACGACAATCACTTCCACGGCGGGCTTGGGCGAAAAGCCGGTATAACTCCCGGCCATTTGCTTCGCCTCGTCGGACTCCGGTTCCACGACGTCCCACTCTTCCTTATAACCGGCGTCACCGAGATTCTCCATGTGTATCTTGTTCTTGCTCCGGCCAACGACCTTCCCCTTACAACCGAGTTTCCTATCGATGAGTTTCGCCATATTCGCACACTTCGGAAAGCCCGTAAGGTACGTCCAATAGAGGCTCGTGAACCCCATATAGAAGCCCGCTTCCTTCATCCGGTAAATGGTTTCAGCAAGGCTATCCTGTCTCGCGGTCATGAGCACGAACGCAAACCCGCCCGGTTTGAGCACTCGCAAGCATTCCCGCCAGATATCCACGCTCGGAGTCTCGCTATCCCATTGCTTTCCCATAAAGCCCGCCGATAGCCTCCTAAACGAGCCGTCGTCGCCCTCCTGTGCGGCAGCGGAGCCTTTCTTACCGAACCTCTTCAATATAGACGTTAACGCGTACGGCGGGTCCGTGGCTATGAGGTCCACCACACTATCGGGGACCGTTCTCAGCACTTCCAGGCAGTTGCCGTGGACCAGACGGTCCTTCCAGTCAGCATTCTCCCCACTCATATTCGAATCCCCCTGATTTTTCGAAAGCCTCGTTTCTTCCTGGCCATATGACGATGGTTGCCGTCCTCGACATAAAGCCCATCGTCCTGCTCGCTCACGACGATGGGAATATCGAGTATGTCCTGGTTACACATAAAGAACGACACCTTCTCAGACCGTGTCTTGTGACGATTAATCAAATCGTCAACCCAGAAATCTTCGGCGAGCACGTCCATTCTCTGCGCGGACTCTACTTTGACCTTCACACGACGAGATACGAGCAGGCACACCCATGTAGCGTACCAGATGTTTCGTTTTATGGTCCACCAAATCTTGAGCCGCTCCCATCTCGTCTTACCGAGATGGCCCTCTTCCATGTCCCACCACATCGCTAACTGATGAAATGTAAGGTTCTTTTCCGGACTACGTTTCTTCACTCGTTTCAACATATTTCGATACCTCTTCAAGAGGTCCCACACGTAACCCGCTGTCAACGGGTATTCATAGTCCTCAACGGTATTCTCCAACGATATCACCCATTACGGGGTCGTACCCCGTCTATATTCCGAGAACCAAGAATCTAAGCGCCCCCTGCCAGTGACCGACCTTGTATTCTCATTCCCATTCCCCCGTTATATCGCCCGCACCGAGCGTGGTCCTCTTCATAGCAAGTTTACGGTACTCCTCAGAGATATCAATCCCTATTGCATGGCGGCCAAGGTCTCTCGCGACCTTTAACGTGGTCCCGCTACCCGCAAACGGGTCGAGGACAACGGCGGGCACGGCGTCTTCGTTGCACTTACAAGAAGGAACCCATGTGAACGTCTTCTTCTTCATGCCTTTCAGAATGTTCCTCTTGACATCACTCGCGTTCTGCTGCTTCGCCTTCCACCGCGCGTTGAACCCCGTGTAAGTGGCTTTTCCAAGAGCGTCCTGCTTTAACCACTTCTTACTCTGTCCCCTGTAATCGCCTTTGCTATCCGCCCCGCACTTTTTCTTCCACGCCTCGTCGTCCTCTGTCTTTTCCACCCTGCGTACCCACGGCTTCCCACACTTCGGACAGTTTCCCTTCGCGGACGTCCCGGCGAGAATACATCTCTTCGGGAGTTCTTCAGGAAACACCGCGAAATGTGCCTCCGGGTAAGGTTGTAGACGCATCGTCCATAAACTCTTTACATGTTCGTCTTGTTCTTCATACCACTCCAAAAATTGATTCAACAACTCGTCCGGTACTCCCCAGACCGAACGCATGTTCCGACCCTGCTCGATATATCGCTCACGGTCGCTCCGCTCTATACGCCGCGCCTGAGCATTAGCTTCTTTGGCCTCTTTCTTCCTCATCACCTTACCGAACGATGAACCGCCATCGGAAGCACACGGCTCCCGTATAGCGTCTTGGTCATAGAAATATTTCTTCTTTTTCGTAAACAGGAATATGTGTTCGTGTGCAGTGGTTGTTCTATCACGAACCGACGAGGGCATAGCATTTGGTTTTGCCCATATGATATCGTCCCTCACGTACCAGCCATCGGCCTGAGCAGCCAACGCCACGCGGAACGGTATCATCATAAGGTCCTTTGCCTTCAGGCCCGGTGGAACGTAGCCTCCCCTACCCTTGACCGTACCAGAACCTTTATTCGACGCTTGTTTCTCGCTCGACAGGTCTCCCATACCGCTTCCCGCATAAGAATCACCGATGTTCCAGAAAACGACACCGTCGTCTTTCAACACACGGCGGATTTCACGCAATATTTCAACCGTGTGCTCCACATACATTTCGGGCGCGGGCTCAAGCCCGTACGAACCCTTCCACGCACCGCACTTAGGACACACGTCATAGAATGTTCCGACACCTCGCACATCCATCTTAGACATCGCCCGGTTAGCTCCGACCGCGCTTGGTCTATCTGGATGGTTCTTTCCACCACTCGGCGGTTTCTTGTGTGTCTCCCAGTCGTGTTCGCAATCTGCATCGCCTCCCCAAACATGATTCTGTGCCCCATCGTAAACACGCAACGCGAAATACGGTGGCGATGTGACCACGCACTGGACGCTCTTCTCCGGCAACGAGCGCAGCACGTCGATTACATGACCGACACGATACTGCCAACCACACAACGAATCACTCATAGCGGCCACCTGTTCGCTGGGTCATGTCTCCGCGCATTCAAAAGCCCCCGCCACCACACAAGCACGCCCCATTTATCGTTCTCTACCTTCATGGAAGTCGCCAATGCGGACGGGAACTCTTGCTCCCACATCCGCCTATACCTAACATAAACAACGAAGTCACCACTCTCGGGATGGTTGAGCGTAACCTTGAACCTTTTATTTATGAGCCAGAAAAAGAACCGTTGTAAAATGTTATCAACCTTGAACACGACCCTGCATACCGGAATCTCGCCATTGAAATGAACAACGACCTCGTCTACCGCCACTTTCGCAGCCTCCTCTGAAAGTGCTCGTTGAGCGATATAGTTTTCTTGCGTGACTGGGAACGATGCGGAATTTTCTTCTTCTTGACCATTTTTTCTGGAGCGGGAACAGAATCGAGCGAAATCTGCTTCGGTCCCTTTATGCTCGGTCTCCAAAAGTTTTCAGGCTCGGGCTTTCTCGGCTCGAGGTCTTCATAAACGTCCTTCCAGACCGCGTCCTTTTCCAAACCTATAGCGCACCTCTCTTGAAACTTACACGCCTCAAGGACCGTCCCATCGCCCGCGAAAGAGTCGAGGACCAATTCGCCGCGTTCCGAACTCACCTCAACGAAATGTTTCACCGTAGGCAACGACCAACCGTGCCCGTTCGAATAGAGCACGTTCGACATCTTATCCGCTCTCAAGAAGTGAAACGTCTTCGCACGACCCTTCGTAACATACATTACCGTATCGTAACTCTCCCGCCATCCCCGAACCTTGTCGGGATTCCGACACACCACCACAATCACGGTGCTCACGGTAAGGCCGGACTTCTCCGCGGCTTCTTGTGCCATACCGAGCAGATGTCTTTTGACGCGTACATAACCGGACCCGCCAGGTTTGAGTAATCGCTCCCACTCCTTGAAAATCTCACCGTACTTGAACTTGCTCACGGCCCCTGGAATCCTTGTAATCACAAGGTCCACATAAGACGACGGCATCGTTTTATGATAATCCAAAGCGTCGGCCACCAGATATCGCTGAAACAACCTCATGCAACCCTCTCCCCCAAATGAATAGCGTAGCACTCGGTCTCCGCAAACTCTCCGATATCGAGCGGTGTTACAATCGACTCTATCCTCAACATTTCATGACCGCAGAGGAAGTTTATCATAGTGTGCCTCTTACCGTCAATCCGCGGCTTCCAATAATCATTGACGGGTTTATACTCCACCGTCTTCTCACCGGACAGAATCTTGTCCATCCACTTCCTCTTGATGGTCGTCGATATCATAGGAACTCTTCCCGCAACGCTTTCAAATGTCGTTCTACCCAATCCTCACCGCCTTCGAGAACTACCTGAACCGGAACACCATAATCAGGGTGACTCGCATACGGTCTCAACGCGTCGCAGATATCTGTGTAAGTCAGCGTGGACAGCACACCACGGATTTCAGGATTCCTCTTGACCTGCTGACGATATACCGTCTTCATCAATTGAACCATCGACTGGTCCTTAGCGATTGCTGTTGCTACAGCACGAGCGTGCTTAAGGAACGGCCTTATCTCTGCCGGAATCTCCGGATACTTCGTCATCTTTCTCCCCCTTTGTACCTATTGGAAATAGTAACCTCGTCGATAATATATCCTTTCCCACAACTTTCGAATGCACGAACCTTACAACATCCTCCCGACTCACCGCCTCTACCTTTGCATGAACACTATACGCTCCCCTCACCACGTAGGCTTCTACCACTTCCGAATGTTCCAGCATCCGCTCATGGACCTTCGCCTCTTGTCCTACTACCGTTTCAACCAACAAGAACACGAACATCCACACACCTACTTCTTCTTCTTTTTCTTGATGAAATCCTTGAGGTCAACATCATCCATCGGTCTTACCTTGTTCATCACAGCATCCAGTGTTTCCTTTACCAACGGATGTCCTGTTACTTGGTCGATACAATCACGGACGAACGATTCCGTGACCACCACCTTCACATCCCCTACCACGAACATCATTTCCGCGTCACTCTTCTTCTTTTTCTTTTGTGCTTTCTGTTTTACCATATTTTTCCCTCCATTCATCATATGTCATCCATTGGCCCGCGACATACACGTCCTTGATTTCACCATACTTACGGGCCTTGACCGTGAAAAGCCGAGACGTCCGCATCCCGGCCAGCAACCTCGACCAATCCCCCTCTAATCTACCTACACAATCTCCAAGGATTTTCCTCAGCCGAAGTTCCTCATCCGGCTCGAACTCAACACCTACTACCCAGATATGCCATCCTCTACGAGAGCTCTTGCGGACCCGGACCTTATCACCATATTCAGCATAAACTTTCTCCAAGGCGGGTTCGAACAACCGTAAATTCTCGTCATCGAAGTCCAATGTCATCTCGGTCATTTCAAACCCTCGCTGGCTATCACGCCCGCAGCACACCGGCCACAGCTCTCGCTGATGGTTTCGAGCACTTTCTTGTAGGCCATCATCGTACACCACACCTCTCTGGCCTCGGTTCGAATTCGGGCATTTTCCCGCTCCAAGTATCGGAGCCATTCTATCAATGGGTCTTCTTCCATACAACGTCCTCATCTATCGAATGCGGGTAACGCACCCTCCTCGGTTTGTAGGGATAACTATAATTTCCGCTCCGGCGGAAGACCAACACCTGAAAGTTGCCATCGTCCACCACGGGGTCGTCCTTCTTGACTTGGCTTCGGCAAACGAAGACCGCCCTCTTGGAACGGTCATCTACGCCACATCGCAGTTCATCATCAAATATGACCCCCACACGAAATGTCTCTTCGAGCAGAGAAATATCGTACTTTTTTCGCCCCGCCCGAATCTCGTCCGCTTCGTCCGCTGTTAACAGACCCGCGTCTATAAGCTTCGAGAGCCCTTGGTCACCACTCTTCATAAGCCAGCTCACAATGGTCTTGCTTACGGTTTTCTGTTCGAGCTCCGCACGAAGCCATGGTAAGATATCATCAAGGTATTTATCACACACATCCCTCGAAGACAGCGTGGAACGAAAATCGTCAAAGTCCAACTGCCACAGAATGCTCGCATAGTCGTCACTCGGTAACTTGGATTTAGAAATCGTTCGTGGGTCTTCGAGAAGCCCCCTGCGGCTCGTTATGGCTATCGGAGAACCCACGTTCCTAAGTCTCCCGTAGAACACCGCCGCATAAGTATTAACCTCGTATACCTGTAACCGATAAGTCCGACCGTACTTACGCAGGAGTTTACACTTTCCCGCTAACCTAACGTCCTTGACTGTGCCAATCTGGGTATGACAATCACGACAAGCCGCCGTAGCACTCAGACCATCGTACTGCATCTTGCGTGCTACATCTTCCGCCTTTTTGGCATGATAACCACTTACCGTCCGCTTTTGTCCCCTTCGCGTCTTCACTATCCGTGCCTTCTTTCCCTGCCTTTGCAGTTCTTTCTTGACCGTTCCGAGCGAGGTCCCTGCCTTCTTGATAGCCTCGGCTACGGGGACTCCCTTCTCCATCAGTTTAATAGCACGTTTGGCGCGGTCTATGGCATCACGTCTCATGGGACCTTCCTCTCGCTCAATCTCTTCCATCGCCAATACAGGTTCCAACAGTTCTCACAATCGCGACAGAGGTCACTATCGTAAGTCCCACACATATAAACCATCCCGTTATCGGCCCACGAATGCATAATCTGTCTCTTAACATCATCTTTCATAAGCCAATAACTATTAACGATGTGTTTCTCGTAAGTATAGTTACTCTTCTGGTCTTCAGGAATATTGTTCTCGTCCGAGTATCGCATAAATGTCATGACCACGGGCACCTGGAACCAATCCGCGTAGTACTTCACAACCTCATCCGCCAAGTCAACGTTCCATGTATTCAAACGGAATCTGACATACATCAGGTTCTCGGCCTCATCGAAGTCCGCAAAATACGCAATCGAATCCGCCGGTGCGCTCTTGGTTACGGCCTTACTGTTACACGTGAACACAACAGGGCCCGGGAAGTCGAACCTCGGGATAGCTGTATTGAAAAAGAAATCCTCATAATCCTTCGAAGCCTCAATGACCTTCTCACGCTCCACGTTAGAATCGAGCCCCGTGTTAAATCTCACAACACGACCATCGGCTTCTATCTTCGACGGTATCAACGGTTCATCCCTCGTCCTGTACCACATAGGACCGTTATAGTAACACTCGACACACCCCACCGGGCACATCCCGGTCTGGGGTATACAGTCAAGGATTTTCGTTCCCACCAGTTTGGGGTTTTCCTTCGCCAATGGTATCACCGTCCCTTTCGGCCCCTCTTACGTTTCACAGAAAGGTACGTCTGAGTAAAGTTGATGTTCGAGGTCGCTATCAACTCGGCCTCGTCCTCTTCATTCAATTCGACCTCTTTAAGAAGAATATCAAGAGCGCCCTTCTTAACGGATATGACATCGTCGAGTTTCTCGGGAGGGATTATCTTCTTGACAACCCGCCAATCATAGTTAGTCCGTCTGGAAGCGTTCAGAGAAACGTGCCAGCCACTGTGCTCAAACCGATTGATGTCCTTCTGCTTCATCTCGTCTTTAATCCACCGCTCGATTTCTTCCTTCCGCGTGCTGTAAGCATCAACGCGGGCCTTGATTTGTTCATATTCCTTCAACGTTCCCGCGAGGTTCTCGGAGTCGATATTCGGAATAACATAGTTGTCATTTTCGAGGAAGTTCTGATACTCCTCACACTTGTGCCGATAATCACACCACCGACACCAACCAGAAACGGTCGCGGCGGGCTTGTCGCATCCCCTGATACGCTTCCACATAACCTTCAGATAGTTCGAAAGGCTTTTGAGTTGGGCGTCACTCATCTCCGTGGACGTCCTATCGTAACGAATGAAATCGTAAACGGTCCGAACATGTTTGACCCACGGATACAATTGCCGAACGGCAATGTTGTAAATGCCCAACTGCATCGAGTTTTCCACCTCGTAGCGAGCCATGGGCATCCATCCTGTCTTATAATCCGTAACGTCGGCAGTCATAGCATTAATCTTATCCACACGGTCTATGACACCCACGACGGGAACACCCTCCACTTCAAGAGCGAACCGCTCCTCCACACGCAGGACATCGCGATTCATAATATCGGCACTACGCCCATACCACCCGCGAAGCATATCACGGCCCTCGCTGTACTTCTGCCATGCGAGGGACGCTTTCGAGCTCGCCTCGTCGTAGAGCTCAACGAGTTTGTCCAAAGACTTGTCATCCTGTGTCATGAAGTTCTCCAGCGCATCGTGCACCACCGTTCCAAGGGTTCTTGGCCCGGTATCGACGTTGGCGACCTCACACTCATCGTTCTTCTCCACATAGTACGCGAGCTTCTTCTGGCACTGGAGGAATGTTTCTATCCTCGTATGACTGAGATACTTGCACTCGTCGAGCCCCATAATATCACTCCTTCTCTTTCTTAACGGCAACAGGACCGCCGCTCTTATCTTCCTCTTGCCACACCGCCAACGCCTTCCCCGCAACCTTCTTGGCCTCTTCTATGATATCCAGGATTCCATCGCGCTTACCGGACGTAAGGATTTCCATGCGAAGAGACTCTGTACTCTCACCGAGAGCTTTCAATTCGTCGGTCAAAGGACCATGTGCGGCGTTTACGAATCGCTCGCTCCGCTTTTCGTACCAATCACCGAGCCCGGTGAACCGTTGCGCCTGAACCGACAACGCACCGTCGAGCATTTCGCCCTCTATTGCAGTCAACCTATGAAGCTCGGTTAAGCCGCTAACCATCTTCTCGAGGATGACCTCCGGCGACTCCACGAGCCCCATAACACTCGCAATCCGGCCCAAAGATTCGAGCTTCTCGTGCCTCTTCCTCTGTTCCTCGGCTGCTCTCCTCTCCTCTTCGGTCAGATTCTTCTGGCGTTCTGCCAGCCACTCTTCCGTTTGCTTTGCATCCATTTGCTCTACCATTTCCTACACCTTCCATGTTTCTCCACAATCATCGGGAATATTGTAACCCAATTCCCGTAATCGTTCATCCACTAAATCGAGGACGCTATGCAACCCCTGCGTCGACGAATGATGGGGATGCGTCACTCTTCGTAATGCCTCACGATGTCCCGCAAGCAACGCCCGCTTCTCCGCTTTACCTATCTTCGGGTCTATGTGCAGAGAATCTACGAAATCGAGGAAGCCCACGACTGTACGCTTCCACCTCGAATCGGCCTTCCGTTCGACCCATTCACGAACGGGCAATGCATCAATCAGTTCGCTTTTTTCGCCTATGCGAAGTCCTCCTGTTAGATTGCCACTTCATCCCCCACGGACACTTCGATTTGCAGATTTTCTCCTTGGTCGAAGGCATGGGCTTACTGCTCCGCTGCGATGCCGCGTAGCACATACGATTCGTAATCTTGCAATAAGCAGGCTTCGTCTTGTGCCTGGAAAGTAACGGTAATAACTCTTCGGTCATCTAAACCCTGCCTCCTTCAACACCTGATAGGCTTCGATGGCCATTTCCTTGTCTACCTGACCACGAGAACCAGCATACACACGGTCCGCAAAAATTGGTGCGGGTAGTTCCTTTCCTTCGTTCTGCATAGACACCCAACAATCAGCGATTACAGACGCAACCGTTTCGTCACACTTCATGTGGGTCATCACGACCTCGACAGCTGGTTCGTAGTCATCGATGGATTGAGGCGGAGAGGAAGAAGTGGGGGAAGCCTCCTCTCCGTCCTCGTTAGATTCAACGAATGATGAACCATCGGTGTCCATGCGGTCTGGATAATACTGACCGTCGAGGTCGTGAATCTTCTTGAGCTTCATAAG
>Ga0180432_10009068_pt1 | contig 12220 bp, 7 predicted proteins | sample SS_ome_10_FD_132414 | JGI IMG/M metagenome (GOLD analysis project Ga0180432, IMG submission 132414) | Hypersaline lake sediment archaeal communities from the Salton Sea, California, USA - SS_1_MS_2 metaG | ecosystem: Environmental > Aquatic > Non-marine Saline and Alkaline > Hypersaline >...
ATCTTCAACTACCCGGACCTGCTTCAGCTCGTGGGGCATTTCTGCATCGGGGCGGTGATCCAGCAAACCTACGACCCCACCAACGGCACATCGGCCCCCCTGACGAACAACATCGCCCAGATCAACAGCCAGGTTCTCTTCGCCCGCGGCGATGGTGACCAAGCAGAAGGAGGCCGGCTTTGTCCTGGACCGTTCGTGAAGGAGACGCAGCTCTACCTTCTCGACGGCTACAATCCCCCCGGCGGAATCGTCCAGGCAGAGGTGCGAATCGGGTCTCCGCCGGACTTCGATGACGCGGTGATCCCGGACGGCTGGGAGGTCGAGCTCCTCCCGTCGACGGGACCGTATATCCTCTATCCGGGGATGAAGGATTCGGTCATCGTGCGGGTGAGTGCCGAGCTCGCGGATCACGGGGACGCGGCCCACGTTCCGATCACGCTGTGGAACATTGTGGAACAACGGTCGATCGGGGGGATCGTGCAGGATTACATCGTCGACTGCCAATGGCCGATGGCGCCCGAGCATGGGTATGCCGAGTGGCTCCCACCGCGGGGGGACGATCTTCAGGGACCCAATGTCGAGGTGGAGTGGGATCCGGTGGAGCTGGACGAAATGGGGGATGAAGAACATCTTCAGTACTATGAGGTCTATCGGGCGGATGAGGCGGGAGGACCCTTTGCCCTGATCGCCCAGGTGGCAATCGACGCCGAGCCAGATACGGCGCAGTTCCAATTCCATGACCGGGTGCCGGCGGGGCTCTGTCCGACCGTCTTCACGTATCAGATCCGGGCCGTTGATGGGTACGGTGCCGGAGGCCCATTCTCCGAGCCGCTCGAGCTTCACTGCCCGGCCAGCGACGTGGGGGTCGAGCCTGAGCCTAGGGCCGCGACTCGGATCCTGGGGAGCTTCCCCAATCCATCGACTTCGAGTACAACGATTCGCTTCCAGCTTGACCGCCCCGGGACCATGGACTTGTCGGTTTTCGACGTCGGGGGGCAGTGCGTGCGGCACCTTGTGTCCGGCTCGCGTTCCGCGGGGAACCAAGAGGTCATCTGGGACGGCCGAAACGAGGCGGGACAAGACATGCCCAGCGGCATCTACTTCGTCAGGATAGCGACCGCGGATGCAATGGCCAGGCAGATGCTGGTCTTGATGCGTTAGAGACTGCGTCAACCCCGGCCACTGGGCAGCCCGCGCACCTGCGGCGGGCCCCAGCGGAGATCTCTCATGCCCGGTGATGCCTCTGATTGCCCGCAGATCCGCTTACGATGGCCGTAAGGTGTCCCACGATGTCATTGAGGTCGTGAGCTTGGGCGGACAGTTCCTGCCCGGCCGAAGCCGACTCTTCGGAACTCGCCGCGTTGGACTGCGTTACCTGATCCATCCGGGCCATGGCCGCGTTGATCTGATCAATGCCCTGCGCTTGTTCCTTCGATGCGGCAGTCACGTCAGCAACCAGTCGTGAGACTTCCCCGACGCCATCGGCAATCTGATCAAGGATGGTCGCGACTTCCGTGGATATCGCGACACCGTCGTCTGAATTCTGTTGCGACTCCTCGATGAGGGCGGATGTGTTCTTGGCCGCGTCGGCACTGCGTTGGGCCAGATTGCGCACCTCCTCGGCCACCACGGCGAAGCCCTTGCCCGCCTCACCGGCGCGTGCCGCTTCGACGGCGGCATTCAGGGCGAGGAGATTCGTTTGAAACGCGATTTCGTCGATCGTTTCGATGATGCTGGCCGTTTCGTCGGAAGATCGCTTGATCTTGACGATGGCCTCTGACATCCGCGTCATCGCCTCACGACCTTTCCCGGCAGCGGCGTTGGCCTTCTTCGACGTGACATCGACCTGCTCGGCATTGTCGGAGTTCCGCTTGGTCATCGAGGTTAGCTCTTCGAGTGACGAGGATGTCTCTTCAATGCTCGCTGCCTGCTCACTTGCACCCTCGGCCACGTTTTGGCTCAATTGCGCTACCTGGCTAGATGCCGAGCTCATCTGCTGCGCGCCTTGGGTCAGTTTCCCCGCGATTCCGCGCAACGACCGATTGATTCGCCCTGACAGCCGTATCCCGAACGCCGTGGAACTCAAAAGGGCTCCGGCAAGCAGCGCAACGTGCAACCAGAGATCCCGGGTGGCGGACCGCTGGATCCCCTCGGCCTTCTCGACCAACTTCTGCGCCTCGCTTTCCGTCAAGGCACTCAGGTAGTCGACCACCGCGCGGGCAGATTCTTGGTAGACGGCCGGTTCGATTCCGTAGTGCCCCTTCTCCGACCTCTCGAAGACGACCTCAACCATCCGGTTCGCCTCCTGGAAGTGACGTTGCGCCGGAAGTTTCTTGAGCCGAGCGTCACCCTTGGGGGAGATGGCCATGCCGACGAATGCGAGGTCGGCCTCCATTCTATACTCGAGCTCGAGCAGATCGAGCACGGTTCCCTGACCTATCGGAGCATCCGTGCCGAGGATCGCCGCGATGTTGCCCTGGAGGTGCCCCATGCTCTCCTTGGCGGATTCCAACACCGCGAGAAAACAAACACCTTGCCCACTCCCTTGGTCGACTTCCTCGTGGCGATCGTACCCAAGGTGGTCATGGCTTGGTCGATCAAGCCGCTGTAAAGACCCGCGGCCTCCGCATGATCTTGGACGGCCGACCCGACGCGCCCACGCAGCGCGCCCAATCCCTTCCTTATATGCATCAGGCCCTCGACGGCATGTCTGCCCAAATTGTAGGACTGGGGAGCCGCCAGAATCTGATCAACGCTGGCGTTGGAGCGCTGATGCTGGGTCTGCAGCTCAGCCCGAGACATCACCCCGGAGAGATACATGGATGCGGCCTCTCGTTCCTGCTGAAGCTCATTGACAAGATCACTGATGGCCTGGAAGCAGAGCGCGTTCTTCTTCATGACCCCAGCCAGACTGCGGGATTGCCCATCTTGAAGCACAACGGCCACACTGAGAGCCAAGAGAAACGCCAAAGGCAGAGCAACCGTCAACAGGATCCGAGTACGGATCGGTGCGTTCCGTCTCATCAGAAGTGGTTCTCCCTCCAGGAAAGCATCACGGATTAGGAGATTGGTCCTGTGCTCCGTCCCGCGCGTGCTGGTCTACCAGAGCCTGGCAGATGCCCGTCCCGCGAATCGCCGAGATACGCGAGCGCATCCACATCCACTCTCTCTGTGTATCGTCTGGTGCCGACCAATCTCCAACCGCTCGGGGCACAAGCGGGGAGTTCGGCGCGTGGGAACCAGGGTCCCGCGGGCCTGCGGGTGACACCCAAGACCCCTAATGCGAAAATTGAATGGAGGTTAAGCGCACACGAGCGGTCTCACGCTCCAAAGGAGGCATGGGGGCATCCCGGGCCGGTTGTCGCTCCCGGAATCCCCGCGGGCCCTGGGCGGTCGACGAGCTACTCCAATGTGCTATTCGACGAGGAATTGCCCCGAATTCCCCCTCACCGTGGACAGCGCATTCTTCAATGGCAGGTAGGCCGAGCTTCCGACAACGATCCGGAAATCGAGATCGAATTGACCCTGTGTACAGATCACGTGGCTGTAGTCCGGATTCGACAGGGTGCCCCGATTGTCACATACACAGTTCTCGTAGGAAGGCAGCTTGGCGGCGATCACGGCGCCAGCGATGACATCCCCGATCTCGGTCCCGAACTCGGTCAGGTAGAACGACCCACAGCCATTCTCGGCGATACCGCAGTCGCAGAACACATCGTCGGGATCGCCGGGCAGCTCGTAGGCCATCGAGTAGGTATTCCCCTGGTAGGTACAGCGGGTCCGGTTGGTCATGTACGTCAGGACACCCCCGCGGCCGGATCCGGGTGACTCCTCGACCTGCTCCATGGACGTCAGCACGTAGCTCGACGCGCTCGTGACCGAGAGCAGGTCGAGCATGAAGACGAACTGCTCCTCCGGAGGCTCGGAGGTATTCCCCGAGATGACGAACAGGACCGTTCCCACTTCCCCGTCCTCCACGACCGGGGAAGCGCCCACCAGCTCCAGCGGCGTCCGAATCGTGCTGCCGATGCCTTCCAGATAGATGCTGGCAAACATGGTGTCGGCCGGGACCATCACCAGATCGCGTGAGAGGGCGGTCGTCTGGTCCACCTCCACGGTGACCCGCACTGAGTCGGGGTGGTAGGCGGGATGATCAGCCCGGATCCACCAGGTTCCGGGAGCGAGCTGAACCTCGAAATCCCCGTCGCTTGTGCTGCCGGTGACCAGCACTTCCTCGCCCTCCAGGGTCGCCCGGGCGCTGAGGGAGGCCTCCCGGGTGAACAGGGTGCTTTCGATGTACTCGCCGGCCTCCTCGATCTTGAGCTTGATGCCGTTGCGAATCAGGCCGGTGGCATGGCCGTGTTCCTCGTCGAGCTCCAGTTGAACATCCGTGGTCGCCCCGTCGGCCACAACTGCCGTCTTGCTCGCCGAGGTATACCCTGTCTTCTCGGCGGTGACCGTCACATTGCCCACGAGCACATTTTCGAAGTAGAAGCCCCCATCTCCCCCTGTTACCTGTGTGGTTTCGTGACCCTGGATCGGATTCTCCCCGCTCTCGTGGATCTCGACGGTCGCACCCTCGATCGGCCTCCCGGAGACGCGTTCATGCACGCTGCCCATCAGCACGCCGAACTCCTTCTCTCCCTCCTGCCAGATGGTGAACTCGGTCTTGTACTTGCTCTTCTGCAGACCCACCATGGTCTTCATGGCGGTCGTGACCTGGTTGCCGATGATGAATCCCATCGCCGGCGCCATGACCACCTTGGTGCCAACCAGGCGGCTCAGCTTCTCGACCGCCTCCGGTCCCACCGAGCGATCCAGGAGAATCTCGAACGAAGCCCGGTAGGCGGTGTTGAAGGTCACGTTCTCGAGCACCTTGTTGACCACCAGCCACACGACCTCCCAGTACTCGCCCTGCTGAAGCGCCTCCTCCACCTGGGCCATCACGGGGTAGTCGGTCAGCACAACCGAGAGCAGCTCCATCTTCCAGTCCGCCTCCGCCGGAGAGATGCCATCGAACTGGTGAACCACCGATTCCGTATTGGTAGCCACGGAGAAGACGTTGCCAGCGAACTCGAAGAGGATCGTCCACATGCCGGCCAGGTGTGCCAAGCGCTTCTCTTCGGACGTGAGAGCAGACCAGGGGTTGTACAAGGGCTGGAAGCCGTAGCCGACCACCCAGACATGTGTGGAATCCCGATCATCCTCGGGCACATCGAGCGTGATCGTCTTCTCGGAAGGGCTCCACGGATAGCGGCCCCGGAAGAACTCGAACATCCCGCCGTTGGGCGAGAGCAGTATGGTATCGGGGGGCGCTTCCGTGACGCAGAAGGCCCAGCGTCCGTAGGCATTGGTGATCTTGAATTGGTCATCCCCTTGGTGCGAGAGCTCGTGGCCGTTGGTCTGGGTGGTGGGGAGGATGTAGACTTCCGTTTCGTCAGCGTAACGGCGCGCGGGAGCCGCCCTGCCCACCAAGGCGTCCCCGAGTTGATGCAGACTGGGCTTGTACGGGAGGAGCGTTTCGGAATAGGCCGCCAGATAGGCGATGGCCACGGCCGCCACCGATTCGGTAAGCTCTTGATCCTCTTCGCCCAGAGCGCGGGGATTGGCGGCCAGTCTGCTCTCCAGGAGCGTCTCGAGATCGTCCAACTCGGGCAAGGTGTTCATGCGTTCCAAGATCTCGCTGGCACCCTCTCGGCTGGAGACGCACAGCAGAGGCGTCATGAACACCAACGCCTTGGCGGTGCTCCGCACGCTCAGCTCCACCGGAGTCCCATCGCCCGGATCCGGGTGGGCGCAGAGGAGCATGGGGACGCTGTCCTGGTAGGCCATGGCCAAACCCGGGACGTGCCGGTTTCCCGTGATGGCGAAGGCACCAGTCTCGTCGGCAGCGGCTTCCTGATCTCCGAGACCAATCTGCACGCCCTCGAGTGCGATGCTCTCGTCCGGCAGATCGAGCGATCCGGCCAGCTCCACGGTGGGAGATTCGGGCGTCAGGACCTTCTCGTCCTCGTGGCACGAGAAGCCGATCCCCTGGATGAGAAGTAGGACCAGACCGAGAGCGAACGAACGCCGCATGGCACACCTCCGGTGACCGGGATGCGAGCGATCGGCTCCCGGTGTGGGATTGGGACCTTGGCAAAGCTGGTGTGATCATAGCAAAGCTGCAGCACCCGAGGCCAGCGGGGCCGATCGCGACGCTCAAGGCTTCGGCAGGTGTCAGGGAATCCCCGCCCCCGCAAGAACACACGAGGTAATCGGTCGGATTGGCGGCAACGAGGCGCTATCCCGCGCAGCAGGGGTCCATCTCCCGGTTCATGGCTCGGAGGAACGCGGGCTGGAGGCATTCATCGACCGCCATGTAACCGCCGGACGGCACAGCCCGCGGCGGAGTCCGGGCGCCGGGGCGCCCCGCACCCCACTCTTCCAAGACGCTGGAGCAGCTGCATATACCGGCGGCCCCTTGTTGCAAACAACCTGCAATGCGCACGGTTTTCCCCATTTCGGCCACTTGGCCGTCGTATGTACTTCGTCTGGAGAAGGTCGCCTCCCGAACCGATAAACACAGCTGACACGAAGAGCGAGTCGGTTCTTGCCGACGCCAGCGATGCTGGATCCCACTGGCTCGTGGTTCCATTGGACGATCGATGGAGGAGGATACCCATGAAGAAGCTGATGCCCGTGTTGACCTTTGCCATGTGCCTGGGTCTGGGATTCCCGGCCGGTGCTGACGAGGACAACGCTTACTTCGACATGGATCTCGAGGACATCCTGGGACTGGATCTGGAAGCCCAGGAAGTCCGAGGTCTGACATTCTATGGGTACATGCGGGCCAATGTCGAGAGGGTCTACGACGTCCCCAGCGTGGGAGAGGATGGCTCGACGGTCACCAACACGGACCCGATGGAATGGAGCAACCCCAACTTCAACCTGTACGGGCAGTCGCGCTTGACGTCGAACATCGACGTGCTCTTCAACGTCTTCGGTGAGGACACCGATTTCGAGATCAAGAACGCCTGGGGGAACCTGAAACTCTACGACGAGCTCCAGGTCCGGGTCGGCAAGCAATACCGCCGGTTCGGGCTCTTCAACGAGAAACTCGACCAGGCTCCGGTCTTCGTCGGCATCGAGCCCCCCGAGCTCCTGGATGGTGACCACCTTATCGTACCGCGGACGACCCAGTTCGCCGTGCACGGTCAGACCGAGGTCGGCACCGGAGACCTCTACTACACCCTGGACACCGACAACAGCGAGTCGGGAGCGGCCGAGGATGTCATCCCGCTCGGATACGACGTGCGCTACAAGACGAACAACTTCGTGGTCGGCGTCTCCGGCTACGAGTCGTCGATCGCGGGGGGCAAAACGTCTTCGACGGTCAGCGTCGGCAGCGGATCGCCTTCGGGCGGCGTGCTGCCGTGGATGAGCGGAGACAAGTACCGCGTCTACGGCGCCTGCGTTGAAGCGACCTGGCATCGAGCCCTCATCCAGACCGCCTACTGGATCGGTGACCACGAAGCCACGCGCAATGCGGCGGACGTCCTCACGCTGGTCAGCAGCGCTGGGATCAACCAGGCACAGAAGGATCGCTTCCTGGGGGAGAACTCTTCCCAGAGCCGGGAGACGTTGACCGAGGACGACGTTGTCACCACGACCAACTACAAAGTGAAGACCTCCTACATCCGTCTCGGCTATACGATCCCGACGGAGGCGGGGACGGTGACGCCCTACGTCCACTGGGATTGGATGGATAATCCGGAGACGATTCAGAGCAAGACGTACGGCGGCGACAACGAGGCCGGCTTCGCCGACGACGGGCAGTTCACCAAGTACTCGACCGGCGTCGTCTATCGTCCCGTGGATTCGGTAGCGATCAAGTTCGACAGCAGCGTGCACTCCCAGAAGTTCAACGGCAAGACCGAGACCTATCCGGAAGTGCGGGCTGATTTCTCGTTCGCCTTCAAGATGTAACCGCTGAGACATCGAGGCCGCCCGGGCCCTCCGGGCGGCAACGCTTACCCCCGAGGGGAGGGTCTGCCATGAAAGTACTCTGTCTTGCCGTCATCCTGGGGTTGGTCCTTGGGTTCGGCCCGGGTGTCGAAGGCGCTTCGGCCGAACTGGGACCGGCACCGGTCAAAGCGGCGGCCGCCATCCTGCTGAAGATCGTCGCCTTCGAGAAGAACCTGAGCGAGGGGGGTGGTGATATCACGCTCTACGTTTGGGGCGATGCGGAGATGGCGGCGGAGTTCGAGAAGGCCCTCGGCATTGCAATCGGGAAGGCGAAACTCGGCCAGGTCCTCTCCGGAAACGCGGCTCCGACGTCAGCGCCGGAGCTGCTGTACGTCGGCAGCGGAGCGGATGTCGCCGCCGCGGTCGAGTACTCCCGCGCGAGTAGCATCCTGAGCATCACCAATGCGCCCGCGCTCCTGGCCCAGGGGGTTTCTCTGGGCGTCGGTCAGGGGAGTGACGGGAAGGCAGTGGTGATTCTCAATCCGGATGCCTCGGCCAAGGAGGGTCTCGACTGGAATCCCGCCATCATGAAAGTGGCCAAGATCGTCAAGTAGGACGTATTGAGGAGATAGGCTATGGGGAATTCGTCCATTCGAGTAAAGATGACCGCCCTGATCATCGGAACCGGGGTCGTCGTCAGTCTGCTGCTGACCCTCATCGCCTCCGGCCAAGCTCGCAGGCTCGCTACCGACACGATGGAAGAGGATGCGAGGTTCATCACCGGACTCCTCTCGGCGAACGTAATTCTCGGTATTCAGACCATGGTTTTGGATGACGGCGCCGCCCTGGAGCAAGCACTCGCGGCTCTTCGGACGGACGGGACGACCGAGGAGGTTACGATCCGGGACGTGCGGATCTTCGACGAAAAACGGACATACCTGACCGGGCTCTCTGCCGGCCGGGATCACCAATCCCTGACCGAGGCGGTTGATGAACTCGTGATCCACCATCGAGGGGACGTGCTCGGTGTCACGGCTCCGTTGCGGGACAGTGACGGCACGAGCTACGGGTATCTGCAGATCGATTTCTCGAAGGCCTACTTGCAGAGCCAATCTACGCGGAATGCGCTCACCTCGGTGTTGGCCGCAGCGTTGGTCGTGGCGGTAACGGCGGGACTCGGCCTCCTGGTGGTTCAGCGGATCACCAAACCGATTGCCGGAGTGATCGGCGACCTGAAGACAGTCTCCGAGCAAGTCGCGAGCGCTGCCCAGCAGGTCTCCGATACGAGCCATTCGCTGGCCGAGGGGAGCAACGTGCAGGCGGCGGCGATCGAGGAGACGTCGAGCAGCCTGGAGGAAATGACCTCCATGACGCGAACCAGCGCGGCCAACGCCCAGGAAGCAAACGGGGTGGCGGGGAACGCGAAGGCCAGCGCGGGCAAGGGTACCGCGGCCATGTCCCGGATGGCAGCGGCGATCGAGGAGATCAAGCGCTCATCCGACGAGACCGCCAAGATTATCAAGACCATTGATGAGATCGCATTTCAGACCAATCTACTGGCCTTGAATGCTGCGGTCGAGGCGGCCCGCGCCGGCGATGCCGGTAAGGGGTTCGCGGTTGTCGCCGAGGAGGTCCGCAACCTGGCGCAGCGCAGTGCCGAGGCAGCGCGCAACACCGCGAACATGATCGAGGCTTCGGTCGGCACCGCCGAGAACGGCGTCAACATCAGCGCTGATGTCGCCGCCGCACTGGAAGAAATCTCGGAAGGAGCCCTGAAGGTGAACGAGCTGGTGGGGCAGATCGCCGCGGCGTCGAACGACCAGGCTCAGGGCATCGAGCAAGTCAGCAGTGCGGTATCTCAAGTCGATTCGGTGACCCAGCAGAACGCCGCCAATGCCCAGGAGTCGGCCTCCGCTGCCAACGAGCTCAACTCCCATGCCGAGCGCCTCGGCGGGATGGTCCGCGACTTGATCGGCGTTATCGGCGGGGGGGCGTAATCGAGGGGGACATGGCCCGCGCTGGCAACAGCCGGCCGACCTTCCACAACCGCAAGGTCACCGGACTCCGCGGCCTCGAAGCTGCGTGATCAGCTCCGCGCTCACCCAGCGCAGATCGCTGAACCCTTCGTAGAACGTCGTGTAGAAGAGGTATCTCCCGTCCGGGGAAAGACTGGCGGCAATATCCTCTCCCTCCGAGTTCACCCCCCCTCCCAGGTTGATGGGCTCGGACCAGGAACCGTCCCCTTCGCGGAAGGTCACGTAGAGGTCGCTGTCACCGAAGCTCCCCGGGAGCTGCCGGCCGTCGACGATGAGGTAGCTACCATCGGGGGCGATGCAGGGGTGTGCCGTCCGCCGGAGGAAGGGATAGGACTCGCCCAGATCGACCGCGGGACCGAAGGTGTCACCCTCACGCGGCCAGGTGCAAATCGAGAAGCCCGCGTCTGGATTGGGGCGTCCGGTGTAGTACAGCGTTCCTTGGCGTTCCGTGGAGATGAACATCATGTCCGTCCCCACGAATTGCGGCCGGCTCCAACCCGAGCCCTCACGCTCGACCTTCCAGATGTTGGCTTGGGGTGCCGTTTCGCTCTCGCCGGGCAGTGGGCGCTGGGATCCGTAGTAGAGGGTCGAACCATCGGGCGTGATGTGCGGCTCGTACTCGAAACAATCATGAGAAAAGGGCGCCAGCGCCGGTTCGGTCCAACCGTCGCCCTGCCGGCGCGTGAACCAGATGCGCTGGTCGGGCACGGTCCGGCGCCGGGTGAAGTAGATCTCCGATCCGTCCGGCATGAACGTGCAGGCGAACTCATAGCTGTCCATCAGCGAGAGGATGCCGGGAGCGAAGATCTCGGCGGACAGCCCGGGTGCGGGTTGCCCGAGATAATCCCCGGTGATCGACCAAGTCCACTCATCCGCGGGGGCGTTGCGAACGCGCACGAACTCGGCAACCGACCGGTGGCCCCCGGTCGCGGCGAGATGGTAGGCGGAGCGTCCATCATTGAGCAGGGCCGTCGGATTAGCGCCCGCGCGCAGGAGGCAGTTCACCGTCGCCCGGTAACCGGACGCGGCCGCCAGGTGAAGCGCCGTCCACCCGTAGTGGTTCCGCGCATCGAGCTGCGCGCCTTCCGCGATCAACCGTTGCACCACCCCTGCCAGCCCCCCGGCCGCTGCGCTGTGCAGCGCCGTGTTACCCAGACCATTCCGGGCGCTCCAATCCATTCCCATCTCCAGAGTCAGATCCGCGAGTTCCCGGTCGCCAACCTCCAAGACGTCATGAGCGCTGAGCCGTCCTTCCTCCAGGAGCAGCTTCGGGTCCGCGCCCAATTCGAGGAGTGCACGGGTGGATGCCAGGTCCTGTTCCGTGATCGCCCACCAGAGCGGCGTGTTGCCATCGCTGTTGCGGCTGTCAATCTCGGCACCCCGGGAGGCCAGAAGGCCGATCAGCTCGGGCATACCGGCGGCGGCCGCCCAGTGCAGGGGGCGATCGCCGTCGATATCGGCGGCTTCGATGCTGGCGCCCCGGTCGAGGAGAAAGGTCGCGATGTCGGCATGGCCGTAGCCGACCGCGTAGTGGAGCAGCGTGCACCTGCGTGCATCTGAGGAGTCGATCGCCGCCGGACGGCTCACGACGAAATCGGAGACGGCCTCTCGGTCGCCTCGTCGAGCCTGGTTGAACACATCTGCAGTCTGTGAACGGGCAGCCGGGGCGCTGAACAAGAAGAGCGCGGCTACAAGCCAGCGCACGGATGTGGTGAACACGAATCGAACCTCCATGCGAGCAGCTTCGGAGGGGATGTCAGTATAACCCGGCCGGGGCAAACGACCTACCCCGAAGTCTAGAGCCGACCCAGTTTGACCGAGTAAGCCGCCCACGTGAAGGGATGGCGAACCCCCCGCGGCCCCCGCAAGACCGCCCGCCGGGCGGCGGCGAGTGCCGGGGACGGTCGCTTCCCTTCCTCCGTCCACCCCAGGATGAAGTCCCTCATCAGATGCGCCCCCTCTTCGTCTCGAACCCTCCAGAAGGTCTGCACCACCGCGCTCGCCCCCGAGTCGAGGAACGCATCCGCCAAGCTGGGCGCGGACCGGTTCTGGTCGACATAGGGGGCGCCGCTGGCGCATCCCGACAGCACGACCAGTCGGCACTGGCGCAGATCGGCAGCGCGGATGTCTTCGATCGCCAGGTAGCTCTCCCCCAGATCGTGCGCGCGTTCAGGAGGGGAAAGGGGAAGAAAGGTGAGATAGGGAATCTCCGGATCCCGGACGAAGTGAGCGGCGAC
>Ga0180432_10009069_pt1 | contig 12218 bp, 7 predicted proteins | sample SS_ome_10_FD_132414 | JGI IMG/M metagenome (GOLD analysis project Ga0180432, IMG submission 132414) | Hypersaline lake sediment archaeal communities from the Salton Sea, California, USA - SS_1_MS_2 metaG | ecosystem: Environmental > Aquatic > Non-marine Saline and Alkaline > Hypersaline >...
CGCGATCTCGGGTTCCGCGATACGGGTCCCGGCGCTCAACACGACCGATCCGGACCTCGCATCCTCGCCCCGCCTGCATATATTCTGACCCTTTACCGGTACCTTCCCGAACAGCACCTCGTCCCCGTTTTCCTCTGCTTCCTCGAACATGACGACCGTATCCGCTCCCGGGGGAACGGGCGCGCCCGTCATGATTCGTATGCACTCGCGCGGCCCGACTGTATATACCTTCCCCCTGGAGCTCCCGGCCGGGATCGTATCGATCGGTTTCAGAGAGCTTCGCGGAGCGGGAATATCGTCCGCTCGTACCGCATACCCGTCCATCGCGGCCTTGTCAAAGGGCGGTATATCAATATCGGACTTAACGTCCTCCGCAAGAACGAGCCCCGACCCGTCTTCCAGATCCGCCCGCCGGACAGGGAGCGTACTTGTATTCTCCCTGATAATACGAACCGCCTCTTCCATTGGTATCATTGGCTTATTCCCGTACCACCCGGTTCGGAGACCCGGCCCGCTCCCTGAGTACGCGTTCATACTCACCGATGAGGAACCTCGCATCGCCGGTGAGATGTGAACGGCCCCCTCCCCTTCCCCCTCTCGTTCGGACGAGAAGCCGAACGCCGAGGTTCTTCTCCGCGCGGTCCACGCTGTACCAGACGTCCCTGAAAGACATGCCGAGCGCGCGGGCCGCCGCCGAGATCGAACCGCCCGTTTCCACCGCTTTGAGTATACGGTACCTTCCCTCGCCGAATACGGGCTTTCCGGATTTCTCGAACCAGACCTTCGACTTGACCACAAGGTCATCCACTCTGAAGACCATCCCTCGTTATTCAGAAAATGAATAACGTTTTGGATATTAATACCTCTGAACCCGGATGTCAAGTTATAAGACTTATAAAGCCCGCCTTCACCCTTTCTTCCGGAAAACCCTCCCGATATCGTCCCATATAAGATAGAGGCAGGGTACGAGAACGAGGGTCAAAGGTGTGGCAAAGAGAAGACCGTACCCGAGTGTAAGGGCCATGGGCGAGATAAAATAATCCGTTCCACCTATACCATACGCAAGGGGGAGCACCCCGGCCACCGTGGTGAGCGTGGTGAGGATAATGGCGCGAAGCCGGTCGGATGTGCCGCGCGCGACCAGGTCGCGCATGGGCATGTCCGGTTTATCCTTCTTCAGATCGTTCAGATGACTGACGAGCACGAGAGAATCGTTCACCACAACGCCGGCCAGGCCGATGGTCCCGATAATGGCAATGAAGCTGAGCGGTTCACGATGAATGGCGAGCGCAAATATAACCCCCACAATACCGAACGGAATGGCCGCGAGCACGAGGAAGGGCTGGGTAAAAGAGTTGAAAAGCAGTATCAGCAGAAAATATATCCCGATGAAGGCGATGATAAAAGTGAGAAAAAGCGTCATGAATGATTCCATGCTCTCCTCGGCTTCCCCGCCCGCGGCAAGGGTGATTCCGGGATAATCCTCATCGACGTTCAGATTTCGCAGGAGGGGCACCACGACCGCGACCGGCGTCGTGACATCCTGATTGACGTCCGCGGTCACGGTTGTCGTTCGTATGTTGTCGAAGTGTTTGATCGTGTTGAGCCCCGCCGCCGTTTCGAGTAAAGCGAACTCTTTCAACTTTATAAGCCGTCCCCGGTTGTTGGGAACAACGAGGTTTTTTAAATACCCGGTGTCCTTGCGCGCCTTCTCCATGAGCCGTATACGGAAATCGATATCTTCGTCGCCGTCCCGAAGTGACGTAACGACCTGTCCGTCGTAGGCGTACCGGACGTTGCTCGCCACGTCAGCGACCGTCAGCCCGAGTTGGGCAAGCCGCCGGTAATTTATGTTGACGCGTATCTCTTCCTTTCCCTTCTTATCGTCCCGGTCGATGTCCTTCACCCCATCCACGGAACCGAGGTATTCCACCACCCTGTCAACGACCTCGGCCCGCCGCCCGTCGTCGGCCCCGGTCACCCGGAGCGTTATGGGCTTGCCCACGGGCGGTCCCTGCCGAAGCACCATGAAATTGATCCGCTCGAAGCCCTCAAGCCCGTCCGAATCCCTTCTGAGCGCCTCCACGATATCGTCGGCGGTTCGGACTCTTTCCGTATACGGTGTGAGGCCGACCACGAGATGCGCGTAGTTCTCAGCCCTCCCCTGCACCGATTCGAGCGTACCGATTCGAGTAACGAATGTTTGGAGCTCGCTTTCCGGCAGTGACTGTACGATCCGCTCCAGTTCCTTCGTCTTCTCCGAGGTCAATGCCAGCGGAGATCCCGTCGGAAGTTCGATCTCCACGATCAGCGTGTCTGCCCCGGAGGAGGGAAAGAGGAGAAACTCCATATTGGACCGCGCATAGTAGAGGGCTAAGCCGAGCACTGCGATAAAAAGTACGACGAGGGGATACCGGAACTTGAGAAAAACGACCGCAATCTTCCGGTAGAAAGACCTGAGCCCGTTGAACCACTGGCGTACCGCCTGGCGAGCCGCACCCTTTGTGGACCGCTCCAACCCGTGCTTTAAATGCGCTGGAAGGGCAAAAAGCGCCTCCCCGAGCGATATGAAGAGCGCGAGGCTTACGGTGAGCGGTATGACAAAGACGAACTTACCCACCACACCCTTGGCGAACAGCATGGGTGCGAAAGCGAGGAAAGTGGTAAGCACGGTGGTGAACACGGGGAGGAAAACGCCGTTTACGCCGTTTGTGGCGGCCTGGAGCGGGTCGTCGCCCATGGATCGCCGGTAGGATATATTTTCCGAAATGATAATACCGTCATCCACGATGATGCCGATAACGAGAACAAGCGACGCGAGCGATATGGTATCGAGAAAGCCGCCGAAAAGGGGAAGAAGAAAAAAAACGCCCGTAATCGATATGGGGATTCCCATGGCCACCCAGAAGGCGGTGCGCAGATTGAGGAAGAAAGTGAGTACGAGAATCACAAGCACGAGCCCCACCGCACCGTTCGTTAAAACGATCTGATATCGGTCCTGGACCAGAATCGACTGGTCCTGCGCGTAAATAATTTGAACGGGTCCGTACCTGTAAACCCCTCCCTCATTCCTCTCGAGGCCGAATACTCGCTTAATGGAACCGGGAAAATCGAAATTCCCCTTTTTCTCCTCTTCGCTTATGTACCCTGCAAGCAGGCCCTTTCCCGATTCCTCCCGCACCATCTTCTTTACGGCGCGCACGGTCCTGATGATGTCCGCATCCGATGTCTTGTAAACGAGAAACGAGATCGCCTCCTTACCGTTCACCCGTGAAATGATCTCAGGGTCCTCGAAACCGTCCTTCACGATCGCCAGATCCCTTACCCTGATAAGAGGTCCGTCGAAGGTGGAGCGGACAATCACGTCTCCGACCTCCTGAGGCTCGCGGAACTGGGCCATGGTGACCACGTTTTTTTCACTTGTAAAGGATTCGAAGGTGCCGCCCGTTAGGCGAATGTTGCGCGCTTGAATTGCACGGATAATCTCTGAAAACGGGATCTGGTAACGATCGAGCCGGGCGGGATTGACTTCGACCTGTATCTCCCGCGCCCGGTATCCGTATTTTCCGACCTTAGAAACACCGGAAACCTCCTTGAGCTTCCGCTCAAACCGCCTCGCTATTTCGCGCAGCTCCCCATAGGGAATATCACCGGCAACTCCGACTTCGATAATCGATATCTGGGAGGTGTCGACCTCCTCTATCAGGGGAGAAGCGGTCACCTCCCCGGGCAGATCGGTGACCCTGTCCACCGCCTCACGAATGCGGCTCTTGACCTTCTCGATATCCTTTGCGTCGATATCCACGGTAACTTCAATGACGGACATATTTTCCATGGAGGTCGAGGTGACCCGTTCGATACCGGTCACGCCCCCCAGTTCATCCTCGATCTTGTTCGTTACGTTCAGCTCCACGTCCTCCGGTGATGCGCCGGGATATACGGTTGTAATGATAAGCTGTCCGAAATCCACCTCCGGGATGATATCACGCTTAAGCACCCGAAGCGCATTTATTCCAAGCAGCAGGATGGAAATAGTGAAGAGCGTGGCAAGGATATGCCGTCCGGCAAAGAATTCAAATATCTTTTTCATCACGAACCTCATCCCTGTCAGTATTTTTTACCGGTAATCCCCCGGTTATACTTCCGCGCTGTGAGTACTTGAGATTAATAAAAAAACAATAGTCGTCCGAAGATGCGGAGGACAGCTAAAATAAATGAGGATAGCGAAGGACTCTTCTCTGTGCGGACTTACGGTGAAAAAGCGGTTCGTACGGTTATAGTAATAGACTGCCTGAGGGAACATCGATTACGGCTTACTCCACAGGGCCGTTCCCTCTTCATCGAAGAAGGTAAGGGTGTTATCCGTTTCCCCCATACTGCCGAAAAAGGCCCTGTAAAGCCCGCTTTCATCCCAGTAGCCGATCCTGGAGGAACCGTCAGGCGCGATACCGTACTCGGAAACGGCCCTCCCCTCCCGATCGTAGAAGGTGAGTGCGGTATCGTTCTCCCCGTAAACTCCGAGAGCGGCCCTGCTTATACCCTCTTCACTCCAGAAGCTGATGAGGACTTCCCCCTCGGGATTGACGCCGTATTCCGTAACCGGCCGTCCGGAACGGTCATAAAAGGTAAGCGCGCCGTCACCGTTTACATACATGCCGAGACCGGCCCTGAACGATCCGGCCTTATCCCAGAAACCCATCCTGACGATGCCGTCCGGTGCTATACCGTACTCGGAAACCGCATTCCCCTCATCATCATAAAAGGTGAGCGCGCCGTCACCGTTTTCGAATATCCCGAAACCGGCACGGTAGAGACCGTTTTTGTCCCAGAAACCGATCCTGGTCGAGCCGTCCGACCCCGTGCCGAATTCGGAAACGACCCTCCCCTCCCCGTCGACGATCTGGAAGCTCTCGGCCCTGATCACCTTTTCCCGAAGCTGTCCAAAAGCAACCTGCGCGTTGAGAACAAGTCCCGTCAATGCTCCTCCGGCAAATGCCGAGAGCACGGCGGCAATGAGCAGTTTTCTGAACTGTTTCCGGTCCATGGGAACCCCCTCAAGGCTTTTCATACCACCTTACCGTTCCATTATAGCCCGGCAACCGGGATGGAGTAAATGATTTCATTCCGTACGGAGGCATTCCCGCTGCTTTACACTTGATTTCTCAGCAAATCATCGATTGTGGAAAACATTTCAACGAGCGAATAGGGCTTCTCCATGAACCGGTACCCGCGGTTCCTGATCTCGTTCCACTGCGACTTCTGGTCGAGATAGCCGCTTGTAAGAAGTACCTTGACGGATGGTTTGATCGACCTGCATTCGTTTACGAGGTCGAGACCCGTTTTATCAGGAAGGACCACATCACTGAAAACAAGATCAAAACGGCCCTCCTCTTTCCTGAACAGATCGATTCCCTGACTATAGGATGACGCTGTCAGGACCGAATAACCCTTGTCCGAGAGCGCGCCCTGTGCGAAGGTACGAAGCATATCCTCATCCTCAACCACGAGTATCCGCTCTCCCTTTCCGCGAACGGTATCGTCCGGAATATCGATTACGACCTCTTCCGCTTCCTCATGCAGCAACGCGGGCAGGTACACTTCGAATGTGGAGCCCTTGCCGGGAGTGCTTCTGACTTCAATCCAACCTCCGTGCTGTTTGGCGATACCATAGGTGACTGAGAGACCGAGGCCGGTTCCTCCCTCTCTCTTGGTTGTGAAAAAGGGTTCGAATATATGCGCGCTTACATCGTCCGCCATGCCAAAACCCGTGTCCGACAGGGAAAGGAGCACGAAAACGCCCGTGGATGCATCGGGGACGACCCTGCAGTGTTCCTCGTCCACCGTCCTGTTTTCCGTCTTTATGGTCAGGATTCCGCCCTCGGGCATCGCGTCACGTGCGTTCACCGCAAGGTTCATGACGATCTGCTCGATCTGGCCGTGGTCCGCCTTCAGCTTGCTCACCGATCCGTCCAGATTGGTAATGAGCTCGACGTCCTCGCCGATGAGACGTTGGAGCATTTTCTCCATATCCGAAACGAGTACATTGAGATCGAGCACCCTGGATCTCAACATCTGACGCCTGCTGAACGCGAGAAGCTGGTGGGTGAGAGATGCCGCCCTGTTTCCGGCCTTTCTGATCTCCTGTACAAAGGGAGACAGCGTATCATCATCATCGAGTTTTGTAAGTATAAAATCACTATACCCGATGATGACGCTCAGAATATTATTGAAGTCGTGTGCCACACCACCCGCGAGCAAACCGACCGCCTCCATCTTCTGGGACTGGTTGAGCTGGCGCTGGAGCTCATTTCGCTGGGAAATATCACGAATGAGCGCGATATAGTTTGTAACCTTTTCTTTCTCATCCCTTATCGTGGACACGGACACCTCAACAGGAACGTTTCCTCCATCCTGTTTCGTAATCAGGAATTCCCTGTTGCGCATATCGGAACCGCTGTTGAGCTTCTCGCGAATATCGAGCGCCAGCTCACGGGAATCTTCGGGTATCAGGTCCAGAAAATTGTTTTCCTTCATCTGCTGTACGGAATATCCGAAAATTTGCGCGCATGCATCGTTCACAACGAGGATATTCGCGGTGGAGTCGGCAAGGAGGATGCCTATGGGCGCAGTCCCGACAAGCCTCCTGAACCTCTCCTCGGTTTCCCTTATCTCGCGTTCCCTTCTTATCCGGTCGCGTATATCGTTTATGACGACTGCGATGTGAGTGGGATTCCCCCCTCCGTCATTTATCAGGAAGACATTTATCTCAACATCGATACGCTCACCGGTCTTCAAATGTCTGATATACTTGCGGGTTTTAAAATGACCGTCTTTTAAAAGGGACGACATCAGGATGTCGCGGAGGTATGCCTTACCCTCCTCCGGTACGAAATTCTCTATGGTGAGGGACTTATCTCCATTAATTGTATCAACGCCGCAGAGATTCATACCCGCCTCATTGAGATAGAGGACCCTTCCCTTCATGTCGGTCAGTCCGATAAACTCGTTGCTGCTCTCTATGAGAGAGATGAGACGCTGCTGAACCTCCCTGCTTTTTTTCTGCTCCGTAATATCGAGCCCGTAGATGTTTACATAATCCTCACCTTCGACGGGCGTAAACACGAGGGAACAGACGCGGTCCCCGCACATTATCTCACGTTCGATACTTTTCTTTTTTTCACAGGCATCGTACACATGACGAATAACATGGACGGGGGCCTTGTCATTTACACTGCATTGCCATTCTTCAAGTAGTAGCAGGGCCGCTTCGTTCGCATATATCAGGGTACCGTCATTCAGCAGACGAAGAACGGGGTTTGGATTTTCATTCGGGAATCTTGCGAGCGCCCGTATTTGCTCCTCCGCCTCTCTTTTTTGTCTAACTTCCCGAACGTGGAGGAGAAGGGCCTGACGGTTATTATACAGGATCCTGCTCATACGGATCTCGACCGGGATCGGGCTGCCGTCCGGTCCGATACTGAAGTTTTCGATGTGCTCGACCTTGTCTTTTGCGAGCAGCGTGAAATCATCCGCAACGAGATCGCGATACTCCGGCGGCACAAGGTCCGCGGCGTCCATACCGATCAGCTCATCACGCGTCATTCCGTGAAGGCGGCAGGCCGCCGGATTTACATCGAGTATACGCCGATTTATGTCCTCGATGAATATAGCGTCCGGGGAATACTCGAAGACGTTAGGGAAACGACGCACACCCTCTTCGATCGTATTCCCTAGATCCCAGTAGTCATCCATACCCCTGCACGCAACAAGCAGGCTTCCTTCACCCCCGGCAACCGTCCTGCTCGACGTCCCGCATACCCGGAAAAATGATCCGTTCCCGTGTACCAGCCGGAACTCGTGGTTATTGTTCTTCTCATCAACAGGGTGAACGATACTCCGGATGAGGTCTTGATCCGCACTGTAAACAAGGCTGAGAAAATCCGAACCCATGATTTCCCCCTTATCCAGTCCAAGCGCTGCAGAAGCTGTTTCATTGACGAAGAGCACGTGCAAATCTTCATCGAGCAGAAAAAGCATATCAGGTGCATTCTGAAAGAGAACTTGATAGTCGACAGTTTTTATCTGCTTATCTTTCTTCATAAAAAAAGCATACCCTTCACTTCAGAAAAAAATTTTATTTTTATTATAATCAGGTAAGCACTGTCGCAACGGTTCTCGCCCGTATAATCTATTTTAAGTTGAAATATGTGGTATTTTCAAATTTTTAGATCGGTATACCGGGATATATCGTAAGAATAAATCCTGGTGTTACGGAAAAGCTCTCTTATATAATAAAAACAGCCTATACTACATTACCGAAAGGGTCTTAATTCCTGAACAATATATTTCCCTTACGGTTGGAAAAGGTGCCATGAAGATACGCACTATTCTGATAGCAGCGGTCATCCTCTTCATCACACAATCACACGAAGCGGGAGCATATTCCGTTGTATGGATCGCACAGCCTTGTCGATCGAAGCAGATACTCGGTGGATGTGTGGCGATCGATCCCGTGGATGGGAGAGAGCGGCTCGTACTGCTCAGCAACAACGAAATCCACGGATGTGAAATGATCTCCATTGATTTCACCGGCGGCATCGGTGATCTGTTTACCCTCCCTTCCGGATCCGGATCATGGGATATCCGACAGGTGTCCGGTAATCTGCTCGTAATGGGCACGTTTTATAACGGTCATTTCATAGTCTTCGATCTTGGAAAGAAACAAACCATACAGGACATCGATATACCGGGAGAAAGTTACATCTGGAATCTTTCCGCGGGCCCGGACGGACGGATCTACGGCGGCACCTATCCCGGAGCAGTACTCTGCGCACTGGATCTCGATACTTTCACATTAGAAACGATTCCCGCCCCCGTCGAACCGAACCTCTATCTCTTTTCAGTAACGGCTACTCCGTGGGGAACCATCGTTGCAAACTCAGGCTATGAAAATATGATGACGATTTCATACGACCCGCGCACAGGAACATGGAAAAAAATCCCCGGATTAGAATCCGGCCGGTATTTCAGCAATGTAACGGCGTGGGACAGGTATGTAATCGCCTTCGATCCCAGAACCGACAGGGTGGAGGCGTTTGAGGATGCATCCTGGACGGCCCTGGAGGAGTACCCCTTTGAGCTCCCGGGACGCGGTTCTTTCAAGATCCAAAAGGATCTTACAACGAAAGACGCTCTCTACTTCACCCGCGGCAACGCGTTACTCCGTTTCAGCAGCACTGACGAGGACAGTGGAACAGAACTCTTCGCCAGTATAAATCTGAAAGGGGACCGTTATATCGGGTCGTTGCGGGACGGCCGCATCGTCGGCGTACGAGGACAGTCCTACTTCATTGTTGATGAAGGCACACATAAACTGCGGCTGACGGATATTCCGGTGAAGACACACGCGCGCCCACCGCTCTTTATCAAAGCAGATCGGCAGGGAAAGATTTGGGGAGGACCCTGGTTCGGTCAAACGCTCTTCCATTATGATGTACGGACACACGAGGTCGTAAATACCGATGTTATGAGCGACGAAATGGGAGAGATCTATGATATTGCATTCGCAGACAATGTCGTTTATGCGGTCTCTTATCCGGACGGCGAGCTCATCAGATACGATCCGACACAGCCCTGGGACCAGCTGGGTGGTAAAAACCCCCGGTCCATTTTCAAGATGGACGCCTACGGATATATAAGGCCGAGCAGAATACTGGTTGGACCCGACGGACGGTTGTACTCCGGATACTCCGGCAGGTATGGTAAATTCGGAGGGGCCATCGCAATCACGGATCCCGTAACCTCACGAACGGAAATCATAGAGAATCCTCTCGGTACGCGCGGGATACAATCCCTTGCCGTGGATGAAGACCGAAACTTCATCGGGACTCACACGGAAGCCAGTGGTTTAACCGGAAAAAGAAATATATCAAAGTTCGGAGTCCTTGCTATTCGCACCCAGGAGACACTCTTCGAATCCTCGTTTGAAACCGGAGCCGTGAAGAATCTCTGCCGTGACCGGAAGACGAATACGGTGGTATTCACGGTAAACGGGGTTTTATGTGAGTACGATACCGAATCTGAATCAATAATACGGGACCCGGTACCCGGACTTGAACCCATAACCGCCGGTACGGTCATACCGCTCGACGACGGTTCTCTGATAACGGGCACGGGAACCGAGATAGTAAGAATCGACCTCGTTTCAAAAGCCTAAGTGGTCCTCGCGACTTCACCGGTACCGGTTGAAAACCTGACGGTCGCGGACGACAACCATGTTTATTTTACGCATAAGGCCGATCTCTACCGGGTCGTGGAGCCATTGGAGATCCGGGTCACCCCTGAATAAACGTTCTTCCGGGATGTGTATTCACCGGCGGCCGTGCACACAGACATGGATACCAGCAATAAATTAATTAGCCCTCGATTGAGCTTGCCCTCGATTGAGGGGGGCGGTTTACCGCTGGGTGAGGGGGGCACCATGTTGCCGATTGAGCAGACCGCCACTTTTTTTAATTAAGGAAATTTCTATTGACCGGTATTGCTGAAAAGTATAAATTATATACAACCTTGTATATTCCGAGTTAAATAGTATGTCCACGAAACTGGTGATACTGGGACTGTTAAGGGATAGAGACCTCCATGGATACGAGATAAAGCACATAATCGAAGACCACATGGGGGACTGGACAAACATCGCGTTCGGGTCTATCTACTTCGCGCTCGGCAAGTTGACGGAAGAGGGATTTATCCGGAAAGCCGGTGTGGAGAAACCCACGGGCCGTCCGGCACGTTCGGTTTACACCATTACCGAGAGAGGAAGGGATGAGTTCAGCCGCCTCCTCAAAGAACTGTGGAGCACACAGAGACAGCAGTATTTCGATCTCGATATAGCCCTGTTCTTCGTGAAAGCCCTTCCCAGGGAGGAGACCGAGGGATACCTTGCCGGGCGCATCCATGACACAGAGAAATTAATCGATCACGTGACCGGGCATAAAAAGGAGCAGATCACGAATCCGTACGTACCACCCATAGCGGAAGCGCTCTTCGACCATTCACTCCACCACCTGAATGCGGAGCTCACGTGGCTGAAAGAGGTGCTGCGGAAGTTCGAGTCGGGAGAATGGAGTTAATTTTTTTCTCTATATATTCAACATTGTATATTTAAACTGAAATAATGAGGAGGAAACAATGGTAAGGGAAAGAACAATCGAAACGAGTGAGGGGATTCAGGACGGTTTCACTGTTGAGAAATATGATCAATCCATGAGAATCATGCGCGACAAAGGCATAATAAAAATGGAGTTGAAGCCCGTACTCAAGCTCGGCATGACAGACGGACACGCACTTGAAATCGGGCCCGGACCCGGGTACCTGGGTCTCGAGTGGCTCAAAGCGACCCGGGAAACACGACTTACGGGACTCGAAATAAGCACAAACATGATAAGGACGGCCAGGAAAAACGCCGAGGAATACGGCCTCTCGAACAGGACCGAGTATATCGAGGGAAACGCCATGGAGCTCCACTTTCAGGACGGAACCTTTGACGCGTTTTTCTCGAACGGCTCCCTGCACGAGTGGGAAGATCCCATCAGGGTTTTCAACGAAGCGTACCGGGTACTGAAACCCGGCGGCAGGTACTGCATCAGCGACCTCAGACGGGATATGAATTTCATAATCAAGTGGTACATGAAGAGTACGGTAAAGCCGAAGGAAATGGTGAACGGACTCCTCAGCTCGATCAACGCGGCGTACACACCGAAGGAACTGGAAACGATGAAATCCGGAACTTCTCTAATGAATGCAAGGGTGAAAGGGAACCCATTCGGCCTGATACTTACGGGATTAAAGAATACTTGAGAGCCCTTCGGCACCACATGAAGAGAAAATACATAATAATTATAAATATATAAAATCGCTGTTAAATATTTCATATGGTATATACTTATTATAAGGAATACTGTGAAGACGGGGTAATACGTATGGAGAAAATCGAGGTAACGAGCGGCGTATACTACGTCGAAATCCCTGAAGCAAACCTCTACGTGCTCTGCGGCTGTCCCGCCGACAGTGTGAAGCACCTCATGAAAAGAGGGCTCATCGTATCAAAGGAAAAAAACGGAGTCACCTTCGAGACAGGACCAAACGCCATACTCCTCTCCGACGTACCCGTGCAAAAGGGAAGCTTCTCAAATCTCGCCGAGTTTCCGGTTCTCCAG
>Ga0180432_10009070_pt1 | contig 12218 bp, 8 predicted proteins | sample SS_ome_10_FD_132414 | JGI IMG/M metagenome (GOLD analysis project Ga0180432, IMG submission 132414) | Hypersaline lake sediment archaeal communities from the Salton Sea, California, USA - SS_1_MS_2 metaG | ecosystem: Environmental > Aquatic > Non-marine Saline and Alkaline > Hypersaline >...
CAGCTTGTTGATCCTGGACGAGGTGGGGCGGGGTACGAGCACTTATGACGGCATTTCCATTGCCTGGGCGGTGGTCGAGTTCATCCACAACCATCCACGCTTGCAAGCCAAAACGCTCTTTGCCACCCATTATCACGAATTGACGCAACTGGCCAATGTCTTGCCTCACGTGCGCAACTATAACGCCGCCGTGGCAGAGAAGGGCGAGCAAGTTGTGTTTTTGCGCAAGATGGTGCCCGGGGGGGCCGACAAGAGTTATGGCATCCACGTGGCGCAATTGGCCGGTTTGCCGCGCAGCATCGTCCACCGGGCAGAAGAGATCCTGGAACAATTGGAAGACAGCACGAGCCGTTCGCCAGTGTCGCCACGGCGTATCGTCGAGGCGCGGCAGTTGCCGTTGTTCGTGACCACGGATCCGGTAGTCGAAGAGCTAAAGACTTTGGATGTACATGCTATGACACCCCTGGAAGCGATCACAAAGTTGTACGAGTTGCAGGAAAAGGCTCAAGACCCGTCAGATGGGACATAGGAGAAGAACGGACATGAAAAAGACAACAGATCATCTTTACAGCAAACATCGCAGGCGTCATTCGCTGACTGCCGTCTTGGTCCTGGTGCTTGTCCTGCCGGTGCTGTCAACAGCTTGCAGCACCGGCAAATCGACACCTGTTGTTCCCCCGCCGGTCGTGGCCATTACTTCACCAGCCAGTGGGCACACCGTTCAGGCCGGGATGGACGTGCCCATCGATTCAACGGCTAATGACACGCAAGGCATTCTCAAAGTGGAGCTCTGGGTGGATGGTTCGCTCTACCGGGTGGATGCCAGTTCAGGGCTGGGAGGACAGACAACCTTTTTGGCCTCACAGCCCTGGCACGCGGCCGGGGTGGGCAGTCACTCGATGGTCGTCAAAGCTCACAGCAAAAGTGGACAGGTGGCCGAGTCCATACCGGTGGCGATCGAGGTGTTGGCGTCGGCAGTCACCGTGCCGACGGACACGCCGACGGTTGTTGTCCCTACCGATACACCGGTTCCGCTTCTTACTGACACGCCGGTTCCGCCGATGCCGACCAACACACCTCTCCCGCCAACGCCGACGGACACGCCCACTTTGCCTCCTGAACCTACAGACACGCCCTTGCCGCCGGAGGATGCCCCACCTTTGCTGAAAATTCTTGTGCCCGACGGTGATGTGACCGTGAGCGAGAATGCCGACTTGATCATCCGAGTGCGTGCCACCGATGACAAAGGCGTCTCCCGGGTCGAGCTGTGGGTTGACGGCGTCTTGCACGAGACGCACGAGGCAGGAGAAAAGACGCCGGTGGAGGTGGACCTGGGATGGCAGGCCAGTGGGCCAGGCGATCATGTCTTTGAGGTGAAGGCTTTTGACACGGCCTCGCAGGCCAGCCAGACCTTGAGCATCAAGATAAGGGTGATCGTCGAATCGCCCTCTGTGCCAGAGCCTTTCCTCCACGTGTGGACTGCTGGCGACGGTGTGGGGGGGCGACTGGGGAATCCTATGGCCGAGGCCGTGCTCGATCGCTGGGTAGCCGATCAGTTCTTTGAAGGGGGGCTGGCTTATTGGCGCAACAACGAGTCCGTTCCGGCTAACTATGTCTATGTTTTGCTCTATGGGGATGGCACTGACGAGACAGCGGGCCGCGTTTGGTTCCGGGCTGAAGACCTGTGGCAAGAGGGGATGCCCGAATTTTCATGCCCGGAAGCCGAAATCAATCCCGAGTTTGGCCCCAAGCGGGGCTTTGGCACGGTGTGGTGTGAACAAGCCTCCATCCGTGATGGGCTCAAGTTGCCGGTGACGGTAGAGCAGGGGGCTAACGCAGGTTTTCAAGATTTTGAAAATGGCACCATGCTGTGGGTAGCTCGCCTGGGGTACGTTTATGTACTTTACGATGATGGCGATTGGCAGCGGTTCGATGAGCGGCCATAGGCAGGTATAGTTGCGCTCTCCCTTCGCATAGTCATAGAGCACATAGAACACCGACCTAATTGCTTTATTGTCCTTAACAAGCAATTTAGGCTATGCGAAATAGCGGGGCTGCTCCCAAAAGCCTTCCAGAAGCTGCAAAAAAAAAAAGAGCCCCCTCTCCCAGAGTAGGGGGCTCTTGAGGTTCTCTCACTCTTTCACTTGCCCGACACCAGGCGGACGAACCGCCGCCGGCCTACTTGCAACACGCGATCCTCTGCGACGTCGATCTCGGTTTCTATGCTCGATACCTTGTCACCGTCCAGCTTCACGCCACCTTGCTGGATAAGCCGTCGTCCCTCGCTCTTGCTTTTAATCAACCCCGCGGCTGCCATCAGATCCACCACGTTGCTCGGCCTGGCGACCGAAAAGACCGGCATGTCGGAGGGCAATTTGCGCTTTTGGAATACCCTTTTGAAATGCGCTTCTGCCTGCCCGGCGGCCTCGTCGCCATGAAAGATACTCACAATCTCGCGTGCCAGACGCATCTTGGCATCGCGCGGATGCAGGCCTCCCTCGGCCAACGCCGATTCCAGGGTTTCGATCTCGGCTGGCGTCCAGCGGGTGACCAGGTTCATGTAATTGGACATTGCGTGATCGGGAATGCTCATCACCTTGCCATATATGTCCTCCGGCCTCTCACTGATCCCAATGTAATTGCCTGTGCTTTTGCTCATTCGCAGGTGGCCGTCGGTGCCCACCAGAATGGGAAAAGTGAGACACACCTGGGGGCGCAGGCCAAATGCTTCCATCAACTTGCGACCGGCCAGGAGGTTGAAAAGCTGTTCCGTGCCACCGATCTGCACGTCGGTCTGAAGCGCCACGGCGTCGTAACCCTGCATCAAGCCGTAAAAGAACTCGTGCAACCAGATCGGATCGCCTTTTGCGTGCCGCTTGGAAAAGTTGTCGCGAGCCAGGAACTGCTGGACTGTGAAATGTGAGGCCAGCTTGATAATGTCGGCGAAGGAGAGCGGGGACAACCACTCGTCGTTGTAGCGGACGATCGTCTTTTCTGCGTCCAACACCTTGCGTACCTGGTCGACATAGGTCCGGGCGTTGGCCCGCACCTCCTCCGGTGTCTGCTGTTTGCGGACTCCCTCCTTTTCGCTGGGATCTCCGATCAGCGCTGTAAAGCTGCCCACCAAAAAGACGACCTCGTGACCCAACTCCTGAAACTGTGCCAGCTTGCGCAGAGGCACCGTGTGTCCCAGATGCAGATCCGGCGCGCTGGGGTCCACACCCAGATAGATGCGCAGCGGTCGCCCCTCTGCCAATCGCTCCCGCAACTCGCGGGCCATTGTCTCTCGAATCTGCTCATCGCCAAACTCGACGCCGCGCATCAAGATGGCCATTTGTTCGTCAATCGATCTCATTGCCCCAACTCCCTCAACCCAGTCATTTCTAGAAACTCGAACGCCAACACACGTCACGTGCGTCGTGATCAAAAAACAGCAAGACCCACGACAGTTGTTTCTCGTGGGTCAGGTCACGCGGATTGCAGCACAAAGCTCCGCCAGGAGAGACCGCCCGGCGGCGCTACAATCCGCTCAAATAGATGTATTGAAAGGTTACCCCAAAAAAGAAAGAGAATCTGACCATAGGTCAATTATAGTCGAATAGACGGGGAAACGCAAATCAGCGCGAGTTTGAGGTGTTGTAAAACGTTTGACTTTATCGCCGACTTGAACTAAAATGGCAGCCACTATCTTTTTGGGAAATGGATGGAAAGAACAACCGATGAGCAAAAAAATGACCAGTGCCGAGATCCGCCAGCAATTTCTCGACTTTTTTGCCAGCAAGGGGCACACCATTGTGTCCAGTGCCTCGCTGGTGCCCCACGACGATCCTACGTTGCTGTTTACCAATGCGGGCATGAATCAGTTCAAAGACGTCTTTCTAGGCGTGGGCAGCCGGCCCTACACCCGCGCGGCCGACACGCAAAAGTGCATGAGGGTGTCTGGCAAGCACAACGACCTGGAAGACGTAGGCAAGTCTCCTTATCATCACACACTCTTTGAGATGCTGGGCAACTGGTCTTTTGGAGATTACTATAAGAAAGAAGCTATCCAATGGGCATGGGAATTGCTCACCGAGCGGTGGGGCCTGCCCAAGGAGTGCTTGTATGCGACAGTCTTTGAGGACGACCAGGATAACCTGGGTCGCGATACCGAAGCAGCTGACTATTGGTCGCAAACGACCGACATTGCGCCGGACCACGTGCTCTATTTTGGTCGCAAAGACAACTTTTGGGAGATGGGCGAGACCGGCCCCTGCGGCCCGTGCAGCGAGATTCACCTTGACCGGGGACTCGATTTCTGTGACATGCAAGATGTGCCCGGTCACGTCTGCCAGGTCAATGGCGATTGCCAGCGATTTGTCGAGCTGTGGAACCTGGTCTTTATCCAGTACAACCGCCACGACGATGGAACGCTGGACCTGCTACCGAACAAACACATAGACACCGGCATGGGGTTTGAGCGTATTGTCCTGGTGTTGCAGGGCGCGCACTCGAACTATGAGACCGATCTGTTCACCGGTATCACGCGTCGCATCCAGGAACTGGCAGGCCACACCGACGACCAATTCCAGAAAAACCGGACGGCCTATCAGATCATTGCCGACCACAGCCGGGCGGTGACGTTCCTCATCGGCGACGGCGTACTGCCGGGCAACGAGGGACGCAGTTACACTTTGCGCATGATCCTGCGCCGGGCGGCCCTCTTTGGGCACAAGATCGGCTTCGAGGAGCCGTTCCTGGCCGAGATAGCCCAGGTCATCATGGACACGATGGGGGATTTTTTTACTGACTTGCGCGCCCGTCGCGATTTTATCCTGACAACGATTACCGAGGAGGAAAAGCGCTTTCTTCGTACCTTGGACAGCGGGCTGGCGCGCCTGGACAGCCTCATAGCTGCTCTCGCTTCCCAGGGTGAGAACATTATTCCCGGCGAGGCAGCCTTTAATCTCTGGTCGCAGGATGGCTTTCCGTTGGATCTGACCCGCGACGTGGCCGGGGAGAATGGCTTTGTTGTAGACGAGGCCGGCTACCACGAGGCCATGGCCCACCATGTCAAAGTCAGTGCGGCTGGGCAAAAGTTCCAGGCCATCGACGCCGAGCGTCTGGCCGTCTACAGCGACCTGCTGGCAAGTCTGAAATCGCAGGGCCTCCTTGACGACGCAGGCGTGGCCCACGTTTACACCAAAGGCACGGTGGCTGACAGCGTGGTGGCGGCTCTTTTTAAAGATAGCGCTCTTGTCACAGGCATGGCACAGGGCGACGAGGTAGAGATGGTGCTGGCCAGGACACCTTTTTACGTCGAGAGCGGCGGCCAGGTCAGCGATACGGGTCGCATCGTGAGCCCGGGCTGGGAGGTCGAGGTGACCGACACCCGCCAGCCGACGCCCGGTCTCATTGTCCACGTTGGTCGGGTGATCAGCGGATCGCCTTGTGTGGGAGATAGGGCGCGGGCCGAGGTGGATGCGAAACGGCGAACCGATATTGCCCGCAACCACACGGCCACGCACCTGCTGCACAAGGCGCTGCGGGCAACGCTGGGCGAGCACGTGGCCCAGGCCGGTTCCCTGGTCGCGCCGGACCGTCTGCGTTTTGATTTTACCCATCCGGCGGCCGTTACCCCGGAGCAGATCAAGGCCATCCAGGATACAGTCAACCGGGCTATTCTGGATGCCTATCCCATGCGCGCATTCCACACGTCTTACCGCGAGGCAGTGACTGGTGGCGCCATCGCCCTTTTTGATGAGAAATATGGCGATCGGGTACGGGTGATAAAGATGGGCGATCCAGAGAACCCTTATAGCCAGGAGCTCTGCGGCGGCACCCACGTGAGCAACACGGTAGAGATTGCCCGATTTCGCATTGTCTCGGAAACCAGCGTGGGGGCTGGCCTGCGACGCATTGAGGCCGTGACAGGCCGCGAGGCTTATCGTCTCGACGCTCGTACCCAGCAAGAACACGATCAGCTTGTCCGGATCATTGCCGGGTATGGCCATGCCTCGAGCACTACTACCTTGCCCTACCAGCTTGAAGAAATGCTCGAGAGAGTACGGGAACAAGAAAAAGAGATCGCCCGGTTCCGCCGCGAAAAAGCGCGGGACAAATTTGAGAATCTGCTGTCACAGGTGGAGAACGTGAACGGCGTACCGGTCCTGGCTGCCGAGGTCGAAGCGACGAGCATGGAAACGTTGCGCGAGATGACCGACTGGTTCCGCGATGGGCTGCCCTCGGGTGTGATCGTGCTGGGCGCGGTGATAGAGGACAAGCCCCGATTTGTGGCTGCTGTGACGTCTGACCTGGTGAAGCGAGGGCTGCACGCCGGCAAGTTGGTCAGGGCCACGGCGCAGATCGTCGGTGGGGGAGGGGGCGGCAAGCCCACGCTTGCCCAGGCCGGCGGCCACGACGCAACAAAGCTAAAAGAGGCTGTCACCTCAGTGCCCGAGCTAGTTCGCAAGGAATTGAAACAAAAAGTGTGAGCCGAAAATCATCGTTGCCACAAACAAGGTATAAAGCCGGAACGAGCGTTAGAACCAAAGAGTTTCGCAGCCTGATAGACCTGGGAACTGCTTCGGTCAAGACCCTGGTCATTGAAGTGGGGCCAAAACAGATGCATGTTTGGGGACATGGGCAGTCTCCTCTTGAGGGCAGCTATGCGCCTGACGGGCAGATTGTCGACTATGAGGCCCTGGTCACGGCTTGCGATGCGGCTCTCTCGGCAGCCGAAGAGATGACGCGCCACACCTTTGGCCACAAGATTGTGCCGGATCGATCGGTGTGGAGCGTGCCGGCCTGGCTATGCCGGGGACGGACTGTGGTCCTCCAACACCGGCGGCCACAGCCCCAGAAGCGCATCTCCCGGCGAGAGTGGCAGGTCCTCCAGTCGCGCCTGGAAAGTGCCGTAAGACATCTTTCCGGCAAGCCGGTGGACATTGTTCGCGCTGCACGGGTAGAAAACCACAATGTGACAGATGCCACCGGCTTGCGAGGAGAGCTGCTTGCCCTGCAGGCCTTTGTTGTCAGCACGGATGCCAACGTGCTGACAACGTTGCAAAAAGTCGCGATTGCCCTGGAACTCGATCCGCCTGCTTTTGTCTCACAGGCGCGTGCCGTGGCAGCCGGCTCATCCGGCGATGGTGTGATTCTGGACGTAGGCCGTTGGGGCACGGGCGTTGTGGTGGCCCGCCTGGCACAACTGGCCGACATGGCCTGGGTGTCGATGGGAGGGCAGAGCCTTTACCGGACGCTGGCGAACGGCTTTGGGCTGACGCCAGCCCAATTGCCTTCCTTTTGCCAGGCCTATATCACGGGCCAACTGCCACCTGAGGCCATGGCTACTGCTAACGCGGCGTTGGTGGATCCGGTAACCCGCTGGTTAGATTTGGTGGTCGAGCAATTGGCCACTCTGGCGGCCGAGACGTCGCTGCCACACCACATTTACCTTGCCGGTGGAGCCAGCCGCCTGCCAGCCATGCTCCAGGAGGCAAGCCGCTACCCCTGGATGCGACGGCTTTCCTGGCAGCGGCATCCAAGAGTCTGTCTCTGGCAAGCCCCCACCCTGAGGGGTTTGACCGATCATTCCCGGCGGGTCTGGGACGCATCTGATCTGGTGCGCCTGGGCCTGGCGTGGTTAACTACGAGTTTAATATAGAATGAGTGCCCAACAAATTCTGCATTTGGAAAAAGACGACGACATTGACGTTATTCGAGAAAAACTAGAACGCGCTCAGGCTAATCGGGTGCTCCTGGTGATACCTTATGGCAGCCGGGCTTTTAAATCACCTCTGGATTTTCGCCTGCTCCGGCGACAGGCACAGAGGTTGGCCCTGGAAGTTGCTCTCGTTTCCAACCATCCACTGACACGAGAGTTGGCAGCACAAGAGGGCTTTCGTCTGTACGGCTCTATCTGGCGCGGTAAGCGGGCACCGCGTTGGTCGCTACGCCGCCAGCGCCGTCCACGCCCGCCAAACAGGCGCAAGGTTCCTTTGTGGCGGCGGATGCGCCGCTTTCGCCGGGGGGATGGCGGATGTGGCGAGCAGTTTGTCTCCCTCTTGTTAATCCTGGGCACGGCTGCGGCCGTCTATGGCCTGATCTTTGGGATTGTTCCCACGGCTACCGTGACACTGGTGCCATCTATCCAGCCCATCCAGACTGAAATGCAGGTCGTGGTCAGCCGCGACGTAACGGACGTCGATTTTCAAACAGGACGTATCCCGGCCAAGTTTATTCAGGTGCAGGTAGAAGACAAGGGCCAGGTGCCCACGACGGGCAAGCGAGACGCCCCTGATAGCCTGGCGATCGGCAACGTCGTTTTTATCAACCAGTTGAGCCAGCCAGTGACCGTGATCACAGATACCATCGTCTCTACCTCGCTGGGCACGGTGGCACGCTTTCGCACCACGGAAGCTGTAGAGCTGCCCGCGGCCATCGGGGCAACCGGTACGGTCCCCATAGAGGCGTTGGAACCCGGCTCCGGCGGTAACGTGGACGCCAACTTGATCAACAAAATAGAGGGCTTTGCTGCTCTGCAGGTGCGAGTCGTCAACCCAGAACCGACGTCCGGCGGAGGTTTCCGACAGATCGGCGCGGTGACGAATGCTGACAAGACCCGGCTTCGCTCTCTCCTCTTGCAGCAATTGCAACAGCGTGCCCTGGCCGAGATTCAAAAAGACCTGGAAGAGGAAGAAAGAGTTCTGCCCGAAACGATCCAGGTTGATGCTATCCTGGCAGAAAACTATGATCAGTTTATGGGCGAGCCCGCCGAGTTCCTGGGACTGGAGATGCGTGCGCTGGTCAGCGCCATGGTCTATGACGAGCGTCACGTTCGGGCACAGGTGTTCCGTGCCCTGGGAAGTGCCGTGCCATCAGGCTTTCACCTGGTGAACGGCTCCCAGGCGCTGGAAGCCACCGGGCTGGTTGGCGTCCAGCCAGAGGAACAGACTGTTCTGCTCACCGCCAGCGCCACGGGCATGTCTGTCGCGGTCATCGATCAAACCGACGTGTACCAGACTATCCAGGGCAGGAAAGCGGATCTGGCCCAGTTGACGTTGTCCCAAACTCTGCCGCTGGCTGCTCCCCCTGACATCCAATTGGGGCCAGATTGGATGGAACAGATGGGCTGGTTGGAACGGATCCCTCAGCTCAGCCCGCGCATTACGATAAACGTACGAGAGGTCGTGCCAGAGCAGCGGACAGAGGAGATAGGTGGTGGGTGACGAAACAATCCTCTCTGGCCGAATATTGGCTCTGGACGTAGGGGAGCGTCGGGTAGGCGTGGCCATTAGCGACGAGACACAAACCCTGGCCCGCAGCCTGACCGTGGTCCACCGGCGTTCCAAAGCCCAGGATTTCGAGACACTGGCCCAGTTGGTGCGCGAGCACGCTGTGAGCGCCATCGTCGTGGGGCTGCCACTGGATGCAGACGGTACTGAGGGTCAGCAGGCGCGCCGCTGCCGGCGCTATGCTGCTGCGCTGAGCGAGGCATTGGTCGCCCAGCAGTTGGTTACGCCGCTGATCTTTTACGACGAAAGCCTCTCCACGGTGGACGCTGCCGAAATCATGATCGCCAGTGGTCGCAAGCGCCGTGATCGCCGCCGGCGCATTGACGCTGTGGCTGCGGCTGTCATCTTGCAAGGTTATCTTGACTCGCTTTCAGCTACACGCCGCCAGGTATACAGCTCGACGTAAGGACATCTCGTCCACGATTTGGCCGTTCAAAAAGTGCTTCAACGGCCAGAGTTTAGGCTGATCTGGAGGTTTAAAAGAGGTTTCTGATGAAGTATATTCTGCGCTTTCTTGTCTTTTTGCTGGCTATCACGGCTCTTGTCTCTGTCCTGGCAGGGGGAAGTCTCTACCTGTGGGGCAAGATACAGGAGGACAAGGGACAAGAACAGGGGACAGACTGGCTCACCGACGCCGATCTTTCTCCCTCTTCTATTGAACGCATGATCATCGGTCTCTACCTGCGCTACCGGCAGGACGACATTGATCATCCTGTTGGCGACAACGACACAATTGTGCCGTTCACCATCGAATTGGGCGAGACGGCCGTGACGATTGCTGCCCGGCTGGCCGAAGCGGGCTTTATAAGCGACGCCGAGCTCTTTCGCCTCTACATCCGCTATCACGGCGTGGACGCCCGTCTGGAGGCCGGCGATTTTGACCTGCGGCGCAATATGACGATGGAAGAAATCACAGAAGCGCTGCAAAACGCTCGCATGGAAGAAGTGACGGTTACCATCCCTCCTGGCTGGCGAATTGAGCAGATTGCCGAGATGCTGGAGCGTGAGAACATTATGCCGGTTGACGCATTCCTGGCCCTGGCGCGCCAGGGCACTTTTGCCTACGCCGTCCTGGCCGACCGTCCCCAGGGCAGCAGCCTGGAAGGCTATCTCTTTCCCGAGACCTACCGCCTGCCGGCCCAGGCCACCGCCCTGGACCTGGTGGAGCGCATGCTCCAGACTTTTGACCAGCGCTTTACGCCCGAGATGCGCCAGGCGATCCACGGTCGGGGACTGACGATCCACGACGCCGTCACGCTGGCTTCCATCGTCGAGCGCGAAGGTGTCATGGCCGAAGAGCTGCCAAGCATTGCTGACGTCTATCTCAACCGGATCGAACAGAGCATGTATCTCCAGGCCGACCCGACCTTTCAGTACGCCCGGGGCTATGATGTTGCCAGCGGCAAATGGTGGGCCCCGTTCGAGGTAGAAGATGTGACTTTGGTCGAGTCGCCGTACAACACGTTTCTGAACGCCGGTATGCCACCCGGCCCCATCTGCAACCCCAGCCAGGCTGCGCTGGAAGCGGTGGTCAATCCGGCCGACACAAACTATTTGTTTTTTTATTCCAAGGGCGACGGCACCCACGCCTTTGCGGCCACCTACGAAGAACACCTGGCTAACCAGGCTCTTTACGGCGGGCAGTAAAAGATTGTACAGTAGGGGTTACCATATACGAACTTTACGTCCTCCGCCGGGCGGGTGACCTGGCACCTTCTCTGACAGCCGTCCGGCGCTATTAAAAAACCTCCGGGGTTTTCAACCCCGGAGGTTTCGCTTTACCTCTTGCCTCACCGGCGGAACGAGATGCGCTTGAATGCCTCGGCGTGCGCCATGCCCTGGGGTTCACCGGTATCGGCGGCCCACTGCCGGATGCGCTTGCGCCAGTTGGGGCGGCGCAACTGGCTCTGGTGTTGGGAGAGTGCTTCCAACTTGAGATCGATGGTCTCCGAGATATCCACCAGGTGGTCCGGTTCGGCGGCGCCCCACAAATAGAGCTCGGCGGGCTCAACCGCCTCCAGGCCAATGGCCGTCTGCCCGGGCAGAAAGAGGTGATCGCGGGCAGCGACGATGGCATCGCAGGTAGTGAGACCCACCGCCCGGTGGTCGGGGTGCAACTGGTAAGGTCGCCAGGCATCGTGGGTCACGACGATGTCAGGTTTGTAGCGACGGATGAGCATCGCGATCTCGGCGCGGAACTCTTTGGTTGCTTCCAGTTCACCGTCCTTGTGACGCAGAAAAGTGACCGTTTCGACGCCCAGCACGCGGGCGGCCGCCAGTTGCTCTTCCTCGCGGATGGCCGCCAGGTGGTGGGGCGTCATATTGTGATCTTTGGTGCCTTTGTCACCACTGGTGCAGACGACATAATGCACCTGGCAACCGGACTTGACCCACCCGGCCACGGTGCCGGCGCAGGTGAACTCGGCGTCGTCGGGGTGGGCAATGACGATCAGCATCCGTTTGGCGTCGTCAATAGTTTGGGATGTGTTTTCCGACATGGGGTAAAACTCCTTGATTTAAAAGTAATAGCACGTAGCGTGCAACGGCGTCGTTGAACAGAGGCACTTTTTGCCTTACGAACAAGAGCAAGCCAGGCGGCAAGTGGGCCTGGCTTTAGAGATCGCTTCGCCATAAAGGGCTACGATCTGGTTGGCCACAGATGGCCAGCTATAACGCTGGGCCCATTGCACTGCCTGCCGGCCTAGACGCCGCCGCAGACTGGTGTCGCGAAGGAGCAAAGAGATTTTGTCTGCCAGCGCCTCCGGGTTGCGCTCTGGTACGTGAAAGCCGGTCACGCCGTCCTGAACGGTAAAGGCCAGGCCGCCCACTTTGGAGGCGATGACAGGTGTGCCGCAGGCCATGGCTTCCAACGCCACCATGCCAAACGACTCGTAGTGAGAGGGCATGATCAAGATCTCTGCAGCCGAGTAATAGACGTTGAGG
>Ga0180432_10009071_pt1 | contig 12217 bp, 7 predicted proteins | sample SS_ome_10_FD_132414 | JGI IMG/M metagenome (GOLD analysis project Ga0180432, IMG submission 132414) | Hypersaline lake sediment archaeal communities from the Salton Sea, California, USA - SS_1_MS_2 metaG | ecosystem: Environmental > Aquatic > Non-marine Saline and Alkaline > Hypersaline >...
GATCGCCTTGCCCATGTCGATCAGCGGGCACTGGCCGGCGTACCATTTCGGCACCGTGGCGCCGTACTCCTTCACCAGGTCGATGCCCCAGCGGAAGTCGCCGGTCGTGGCGTCGCAGCACATGACGTGGCACTTCGGGCCCATCGTCACGACGTGGCGGTAGGTGACCGCCGGGACGGTCCGCGAGATGCCGTGGTCGCTGACGATGGGGATCTTGTACGACCGCCGCCAGAGGTCGGCCCCGTCCGCCAGCGACAGGCACCGCAGGACGTCGGCCTTCTTCGACTCGTCGTAGTCCAGGACGTACACGCGGCCGTTGGCCACCGCCGGGGCGGCGTACCCGATGCCCATCGGCACGGTCCAGAGGACGGGCGGGCCCTCCATTGGCCACGACCGCGCGAGCGGCGGCGACGCGGGCGCCACGCCGTTGCGGTCCGGCCCGCGGAAGTGCGGCCAGGCGGCGAAGACGTCGGCCGGCTGGCCCTCGCCCTTCTCGAACGTGCCCGGCCAAGCGACCTCGAACGGCTTCGGGCCACCGCGGCCCTTCTCCGGCAGGCGCATCTCGATGTCGTACGCCGGCCGGGCCGACAGCCAGAGCCCGACGGCCAGGACGAACCCGGCCGCCACGACCACCGGTATCGCACGCAGCAGGAAGATTCGCATCGGCTACCCCACGGCATAGACAGAGGGCCAGACCCCCATGCGGGCGACCTGGCCCCGGTCGTCGCGTAATGGTACGAGGGTACATGGGCGAAATCAAGCCGAAGGGCGGAGCGCGCGAGAGCGCGGCGGGTGAACCGAAGCAAGCGCGGCGGGTGAACCGAAGCAAGCGCGGCGGGCGCGGTGGGTACGGAAACCCACCGCGCCACCTCTTCGCTACTCGTTCCTGAGCGCCGCCAGCAGCGGACCCCGCAGGGCGAACCGGGTGGCGAGGAACGTCCACAAGAGGCCGCTTCCGCCCACCGCCAGCAGCGTGCCCGCCAGCCAGAACACCGGCACGGGCGACCCCGCCGCCAGCAGGACGGGGGCGACGGCCAGGCCGGCCGCCACCGCCCCCCAAACGAGGCCGAGGGCCAGCAGGCTCCAGTGTTCCGCCAGGATGAGCCGATGCAGCCCCCGCTCGCGCCACCCCACGGCCCGCATCAGGGCGAGTTCGCCCCGTCGCTCCACCACGTTCCGCAGCACCACCACGCCCAGGCCGATGCTGCCGAGGACGAGCCCCAGGCCGCCGAGCGTCTGGAAGATGGCCAGGTACGTGTTCTGCATGGCCCCGAGGTCCGCGAGGCGCTGCCGGGTCGGCGTGAGTTGAAGACCCACGTCCGCCAGTTGCCGCGAGAGGATGGCCGACACGTCCTCGGCGTGCCGGGCCGGTAAGTCGATGAGGAACATGCGGTAGCCCGTCTCGGCGGGGAACGCCTCGCGGAAGGCGTCCTCCTCGATGTACAGGGCTCCCTGCAGGACGGAGTTTTCCACGGTGCCGGCGATGCGGATGGCCACCTCCTCCCCCCGCCCGTTCGTGTACGGTAGGGTGTCGCCGACCTTCTTGCCGAGCGACCACTGGACGGAGGCGGCGTCGCCGGTGGCGGGAATGACGCCGTCCTGCGTGTCTGCCTTGAGCAGCGTCCAGGGGCTGGCGTCGCCCGTGTCGCGGATAGTCTCGGCGAAGGTGAACGAGCCGCGCTTCGCCAGGACGCCCGCGGGCACGCCCACCAGGCGGGGCTTCTGCACGCGGTTCAGGTTCAGGCAGGAGGCGTCGTCGCCCTCGTGGACGCGCATGGCGACGAGCGTGTCGATCTTCTCGGGCAAGTCTCTGGGCAGGGCGAAGTGCTTCAGGCCGCGCGGGCTGAGGAGATCATAGTGGACGGGCACCGTCGTTTCGCCGAGCAGGCGGAACCCGCCCGTGCCGGAGGCGCGGGCGCCCGGGTCGTCGACGCCCGTCTTGCGGTTCGCGCCGACGGCGATGACGAGGAACGCCCCGAAGGCGACGAGGGCGACCGTAGCGAGGCTCCGGCCGCGCCGGCGGGTGGCGTTTCGCAGGCCAAGGCTGCGGACGGAGAGGCCGACCCGGCTGCCGCGTTCCAGGTGCCCCAGCATCGCCCAGCACGCCGCCAGGCCGGCCACCAGGAGCAGGGCGCCGGCCCCGAAGAAGGCGCCGACGGCTCCGCCCGTGCCGCCGAGCCCCACGGTCACCACGAGGACGGCGGCCCCCGCGGCGGCGACGGCCGAGGCGAGCCAGCCGATCCACGGCCGGGCTGCCCGTCCGCCCTCGGGCCGCAGGTCCGCCTCCGCCCCGGCGGCCAGGAGTTCCCGGGCGGGGGCGCGGGCCTGCCGCCGCAGCGTCAGCCAGATCGTGACGAGCGCCACGAGGATGCCGGCCGCCGCCCCCCCTGCCACGGTCAATGGGTCGGCGTGGAACCGGATGTCGCTGGCCCCCACGGCGCTGCGCCACACCGTGCCGAGGCCGTAGAGGACGAGCCGGGTGTACCCGAGTCCGCCCGCCGCCCCGACGACGGCGCCCAGGGCGACGACCGCGCCCCCCTCGGCGAGCATGAGCCGGCGGACCTTCGCCGGTCGGTAGCCCACGGCCAGCAGGGTGCCCGTCTCGGCGGCCCGCTGCTGGGCGCTGAAGGCGAACAGGAGGCCCGTCAGGATGAGGGCGGCCGCGATCAGGAAGAAACTCAGGCCCAGGAACAACTGGCCGAAGTCCATCGCCTGGCCGGCGGCGGCCTGGGCCCGCTCGCGCACGGGGTGCAGCACGAGGCCGAGCGATTCCGGGTCGAGTCGGCGGCGCAGGTCCGCCCGGACCTCGGCGGCGTAATCCTTGCCCGCCCCGCGGACGAAGCGGAGGGCCGTCGTGTCGCCGAAGCGGTTGGCCCACATCTCCCGCCCGGCCGCCAGCGTCACGAACGCCTTCGGCGTGCCTCGGTACTGGTCCCAGTATGCCTCGTCCTTGTCGCGGATGCGGTCGAGGTCGATGGTGACGCCCGGCTCCCACTGGTTACAGTCCTCGGTGTCCGAGACGCCGGGGAACTGCGGCATGAGGGTGCGGTCGGCGGCCGGGCCCTCGATGGGCGTGACCCCGCCCACGCGGAACGTCGTCGACGCCGTCTCGAGCCGGCCCGTGGGCCCCGGCACGTAGTAGGTGATCGTGAGGTCGTCGCCGACCTTGGCCTGGAGGTCGTCGGCGAGCCAGGTGTTGATGAGGACCTCGTCGTCCGCGAGGTCCGCGAGGCCCGCGGGCAGGTGCTCGGCCAGGTACCGCCGCGCGCTCTTTGGAAGGTCCGCCGCCAGCGGTCCCATGGCCGTGACCATCGAGTACGGCGTCGACCGCTCGCCCACGCGGAGGTCGTTCACGAGGTACGTGAGGGCGCCGAGGGCGTCGTCGCGCTCGGCGGCGGCCCGGGCCACGGGCGGGTCCAGGAGCACCCGCTGCGTTGTCACCTGCACGACGCCGCGGGCCGGCAGCGGCGCGAGGTCCAGGCCGGCGTCCTCCAGTCTCCACACCCGGGCAAGGGCGGCCGACGCTTGCTTCTCGGTGGGACCGTTGCCTGCTCCCGGACCGACGAGCAGGAGGTTGGCCTTGCCCTTCATGCCGAGGACCGCCTGGATCCGCCCGAGCGGCAGGAAGACGTTGTGCGGGGGCACCTGGTTCGCCGCCAGGCTGAATCGGCCGAAGGCGTCGGGGCCCGCGACGGCCCGCACGGTCGGGCGCAGCGCGAGCGGCGTGCCCTGTTCGCCCGAGAGCGGCACGTCCGCGGGCACCGTGCCGGGGTCCGCGAGCCGCAGGACCATGCGGTCGCCCGGTGCCAGGCCGAGCGTGCGGGCGGTCCGGTCGCCCACGGCGATGGCGTCGCGGCCGGCGTCGGGAAGGAGGGGGTCGGCGCCGCCGAGGCGCCAGAACGGTTCCGTGACGCCGAGGATCTGGGCCTCGTTGATGCGGGCCTCGCCGTCGGCCCGGGCGGCGATGCCGCGGACGAGGACGGCCGGGGCGGCCGGGGCGCCCAGTTCCTCCGACAGGCGGTCCGCCAGGTCGTCGCGGAAGAAGCGGTCGCCGCCCACCAGCGCGAGGTGCGTCCGGCCGAGCCGGGCCCGGGCCATCTGTCGCAGGCTCCACCGGACGGAGTCGCCCACGACGAGCGCCCCGACGAGAACCGTCGCGGCGACGGCGGCCCCCAGGACGACGCCGAGGTGGCTCCGCCAGTGGAATCGCAGGCTGCGGGTAACGAGTCGCGCGAGGTTCATGCGTCCGGCTCCAGGGGCTTGAGCGCCCCGTCGCGGAGTTCCATAACGCGGGCGAGCCGCCGGGCGAGGGCCCGGGCGTGCGTCACGACAATGAGGGTAACGCCGTCGTCGCGGTTGAGTTCCGCCAGCAGGTCCGCCAGGGCGCCCGACGCCTCGCGGTCGAGCGACCCGGTGGGCTCGTCCGCCAGCAGCAGGGCCGGCCGATTGATGAGCGCCCGGGCCACGGCGACCCGCTGCCGCTCGCCGCCGGAGAGGTGCCCGGGCCGGTACGTCATGCGGTCCGCGAGGCCCACGCGCTCAAGGAGTCCCCGCCCCCGGTCCGCCACCTCGGGCGGGACGGCGGACGCATCGGCCATGGCGGGCACCAGCACGTTCTCCAGGGCCGTGCACTGCGGCAGGAGGTGGTGTAACTGGAAGACGAAGCCGATGCGGCGGGTGCGGACGGCCGCCAGGGCCTCGTCGTCCATGGCCGAGAGGTCGTCGCCGGCGAGGCGGACCCGGCCGGACGTCGGCCGGTCGAGCGTGCCGATGATGTTCAAGAGGGTGCTCTTGCCGCTGCCGGAGGGGCCGACGACGGCGAGGGCCTCGCCCTCGCGCACCGTGAGCGAGATGCCCTCGAGGACGGCGGGCCCCTCGCCGCCTTCGGGGGAGGCGAAGCGCTTCGTCACGTCCTGGAGTTCCACGAGTGGCGGTGCGTTGTCAGTCACGTCGCTTCTCCCTGCTATTCGTAACGGCTTTGGAACCGCAAAGGACGCAAAGAGCGCAAAGAGAAACACATTGAGATAAAGGCAGACAGAAAAACGGCGAAGGCCCTAATGGTCTCTAGCAGCGCGCCGGTGCTGTTTGCCTTTCAGTCGTTTCTATCTCGCTTCCTGCCTTTGTTCCTTGCCGTCCTTTGCGCTCTTTGCGTCCTTTGCGGTTCCACTTCCCTTCTCGACAATGTCCAACACGCGGTCGGCGGCGCGGGCGACCGTAAAGTCGCGCCGCACGACCTCCCGTGCCGCTTGGCCCAGGGCGCGGGCCCGGTCGGGGTCGAGGAGGAGTTCCTCGATAGCCGCCGCCAGGGCCGCCGGGTCGTCCGGATCCACGAGGATGCCGCCTCCGGTCGCCTCGACGAGTTCCTCGAGCGCCCCCGCGCGCGGCTCGACGACGGGCACGCCCGCCGCCCCCGCCTCCAGCACGTACATGGCGGACGCCAGCCCCTGCCGCACCGGCACCGAGAGGACCGAGAGCGACTGGAGCAGCGTGCGTTTGCCGTCGCGGTCGGGAATGGGCAGCCACGCGACGTCGGCTTGGGCGCCCGCGTCCGCGACACGGTCCGCCAGGGCGGCCAGGAGCGGCTCGTCGCCGACGGTCCGGCCGCCCGCGATCCGCAGGCGCACGCCCGGCACCCGGCCGCCGCGGCGGACCGTTAGGTACGCCTCCACGAGGCGGTCCACGCCGCTCACCAGGTTCTGCTGGCCGAGGTAGCCGATCGTGGGCGGCGCGGGCGGGGCCGCCGCCGGGGCGAAGGCGTCCGGCTCCACGCCGGGCGGCACCACGCGGACGCGGTCCGCCGCCAGCCCGAGCCGCCGCTGCATCACGCCGGCGTAGTACCGGCTGACGGGGAGGAAGGCGTCGGCGTCGGCCGCCCGCTCGGCCAGGAGGTTCCACGCCTCGGACCGGCTCGGCTCCGGCAGGCCGTCCAGGAACACGTCCTCGTCCTGGAGGACACAGAGGACGGGCGCGCCGAGGTCGGCCTTCAGACGGCGGGCCAGGCCGAGGAGCAGGGCGTTCGAGAGGAGGACGGCGTCCGGCCGGCCTTTGGTCTTCAGCCAATCGGTTAGTTGGTCGAGTTCGCGGACCTGCCGGCCGTCCTCGCCCGCGAGCATCGAGAGGGTCATGGCGCCGGCGTCCGCCGCGCGGGTCATGTCGGCCCGTCGGGCGGCCCAGGCGAGGATCGGCCGGGCGTCGAGCCACCGGGTCATCCACCGCGGCAGCCGGCGCCACAGGGCGGACTTCTGGGCCAGGTACACGTTGATGCCGCCGAAGAAGATGGGGGCCTCGTCGGCGGGGCTGGGGCCCTCGGCCACGGGCGGCAGGTAGAGCGGGACCATGAGGGCCTCGTGGCCGCGGCGGCGGAGTTCGCGCACGAGGCCGGCGTCGCGCAGACAGTTTTCGCAGTAGTAACCGCCGCCGGCGCCGGGGGTGATCTGGATCACCTTCATCGAGCATCATGCCCCGTTCCGAATCACTTCGCCGGGCCGAAGCAGTATAGCGCCCCGTCCTCGCTGCCGACGAGGACCCGCCGGCCCGCCACCGCCGGCGACGCCGTCACGCGGGCCCCGAGGTCGTACGCCCAGACCTGCCGGCCATCGTCCGCCCGGACCATGTAGAGGCGCCCGTCGCCGGAGCCGAAGAGCACGCGGTCGCCCACGACCACGGGGGAGGAGTCCACCTCGCCGCGCGTCGCGAACGTCCAGCGGGCCTTGCCGGTGGCCCGGTCGATGGCGTGGACCCGCTTGTCGCGCGAGCCGATGTAGACGGCCGCCTCGTCCACGGCGGGGGAACAGAAGAACTCGGCCTCCTCCGGTTCGTACCGCCAGCGGACCGCCCCGGACGCCAGGTCGGCGCAGAGGAACCGGCCGTCGACGTTGCCGGCGTAGACGCGGCCGTCGGCCAGGGCGGGCGAGGCCGCCACGTAGGCCCCGGCCTCGATGGCGGTGGTTTCCTTCCCCTTGGCCACGTCCACGACGTGGAGCATGCCGTCGCACCCGCCGACGACGACCCGGCCTTCGTAGAGGGCCGGGGTGCCGTTGATGTAGTTCTCCGTCTCCACCTTCCAGAGGGCCTCGCCGCTCGCGGCATCGACGCCGTGCAGGTGGAAGTCGTAACTGCCCACGAGGATGACGTGGCCGGCGCCGTCCGGCCGGGCGATGGCGTTGGCGGCACCGGCGATCTTGTCCTCGGTCTCGTACGTCCAGCGGCGCGCGCCGTCGGCGGCCGCCAGGGCGTACAGCCGGCCGTCGGTCGAGCCGACGTAGACGGCGTCGCCCACGGCCAAGGGGGCCGCCTTGACCTCGCCCTCCGTCGTGTGCGACCACAGCGGCTTGCCCGTCGCGAGGTCCAGGGCGTACACCTTGAAGTCGTCGGCGCCCACGAACACGCGGCCGTCCTTGACGGTGACGGCCCCCACGATGGGGCCGGCCGCCTCGAATGTCCACGCGAGGGCGAGTTTGTCCGGCAGCCGCCCCGGGACGAAGCCGCGGAGGTCCGGCGTGGCGTGGAACATCGGCCAGTCCGCGGGAGGGGGGTTGCCCGGCAAGGCGTCGCCGGCGTCGGGTGAGGCGTCCGGGCCGTCGCATCCCGTGCACATGACGGCGGTGGCGAGGACGAAGGCGAGGATGGTAGTCAGGGCGCGCGGCATGATTTGCCTCCGATAATGGCCGTATGCTACCAGTATACGCGCAGGAGGCCCGCGTGCGGCAAGGGTTATCGTTCGCCGGCGAGCGTCGTTTGCACGCGCGCGAGCGCCCCGACGGTGAAGAGGACCGGGTACAGCCGCTCGAAGTACCAGAGCCGGGCGAAGTAGAAGCCGATGGGGGCGGGCTCGAAGGCCGTCCCGCCGCGCGTGGCGCCGAGGAGCCAGGCGGCCCCGCGCTCGGCGGCCTCGCGCGCGCCGTCGGCTCGAACGACCTGGCACGTGTGGGCGAGGGCCTCGGTGGCGAGGGCGGTCTCCTCGATGGAGGGCGGGGCGCCGGGGTCGCCGCCCCAGCCGCCCCCCTCGCCCTGGGCGGCGAGGAGCCAGTTGACGCCCCGGCGCGCGAGGGCCATGGGGTCCGGCACGCCGTTCGGTCCGCCGTCGGCCATCGTGCACAGGGCCGAGACGACCCGCGCGGTGCCGTACGTCGGGTTTGTCTCGTCGCCCGCGTGTTCGCTTCCGAACCAGAGGGGCAGCCAGGCGCCGTCCGGCCGCTGGGCGTCCGCGAGGTAGCCGAGGGCCCGGCCGGTCGCCACGTCCACGCGGCGGCGGAGGCTTTCGGGGAGGCGGTCGCGCCAGCGGGTCCAGGCGGCCAGGGCGTGGGCGGTCAGGTCCGCCCCGCTGCGGTCGAACGGCAGGTGCGACCAGCCCCGGCAGAAGGTGGGGATGCCCCCGTCGCGGTTCTGGAGGTCGAGGAGCCAGCGGACGGCGCTCGTTGCGGCCTCCAAGACACTGGTGGGCAAGCCACCCGTGGCACCCGCCATGTCGGCACTTGGCGGTAAATTGGCAAGCGCGATGAGCGCCCCGGCGGTGTCGTCGGCGTCCGGCACGCCGCCGGGCAGGTCGGTCCACGCCCAGCCGCCGGGGTCGGCCTGGGTGTACGGGTGGACGTCGCGGTGCTGCTGGCCGAGGAGCCAGGAGACGAGACGGCCTGAGTCCTCGCGCGGCGGGTACGGAGACCCGCCGCGCTCCCCCCCTGGGCTGCCCGCCGCCAGGGCGTTCACGCTCAGCGTGGTGACCCAGGTGGCGAGGTTCGTGTCAATGGGCCAGGCGCCGTCGTCGCGGACGGAACGGGCGAGGAACGCGACGCACCGCTCGACGACAGGATGCTCGGCCTGCCCGGCCGCCACGAGGGCCATCGTGACGAAACTCGTGAGCGGGGTGGCCTCCAGGAACCCGCCGCTCGCGGGCTGGATGGCCTGCAGCCGGCGGAGCGTCCGCCCCAGGACCGCTCGCCTCAGGAGCCGCCGGACCGGGCACCGCGGGGGGGCCTGGCGGTGCCGGGCCTGGCCGATGGCAATCAGGGCCGGCAGGGCGTAACTGACGACCGGCAGCCGCAGCCGCTTCCACCAGCCGGGGGGCAGGGCGGCGAGTTCGAACGGCAGGGCCTCCACGTGCCGCCACGCCTCGTCGGCGGGCCCCAGGCGGCCGGCGCTCGCCGCCATCATCAGGATGGGGACGGAGAACGTCCGGTCCTTGCCGTAGCGGTCGGCGACGGCCCGGGCGAGTGCGGCCGGTTCGACGCCGCCGGCCTCGCGGGCGATGTAGGCCTCGGCCTGCTCGACGGCCTGGCGGTGGGCGCCGCGACCGTCGGAGGCGGCCAAGGCCGACCACGCCAGGACCGTTGTGCTGAGGTTGCTGCGGGAGAGGACGGTGTCGCCCCACCCGCCGTCGGCGTTCTGCGTGTGGGCGAGCCAGTCGAGCCCCGGCTGGATGAGCGACGAGAACGGGCCCGGCCCCCGGCCGTGCTCGACGGTGTGCAGGGCCCATGCGGCCGTCGCGGTCGAAAGGGCGGAGGAGGCGAGGCGGCCTTCCCAGTGCCCCTCGGGCGTGCGCCACTCCAGGAGGTGGTCGCGGGCACGGCGGAGCGCGTTGTCGAGGTCGGTTGGCGTCATCGTTGTGCCGGCGCGAAGGCTACAGCAGGTGACCGAGCGCGAGAAGGCCGTAGAACGTGTACTCGCAGTCGGTCGCGGTGTCGGCCGGGTGGCCGCGGAAGCCGCCATCCTCGTCAGCGAGGCCCTCGGTCATCGCGCGGCAGGCGTCGCGGCCGTCACAGGCGTCGGCACCGGCGGCGGCCAGGGCATGCAGGGCCGTGGCGGTCGAGAGGAGGTCGGCCATCGGCAGACCGGGCGCCGCCGGCCAGCCGCTCTCCGGCAGACGCTGGTCGAGGAGCCACGCGACGGCCTGCTCGTCCGGCGGCAGTCCGAGGGCCGAGAGGGTGACCAGGGCGGCGGCGGTGGCGGGGATGCCGCCAGCCTCGGTGTCCGGCGTGTTGGCGTAACCCCCGTCCGCGGCACGGAGGCTTGCGAGGCTCGCTGCCAGACGATCGCTGTTGGGCGGCGGCACGCCGAGGTCCTCGTACGCCCCGAGGGCGAGGAAGGCGGCATACGCCGTGCCGTGCGATGCGCACGGCACGTGGCTGAAGCCGCCGTCGGCAGAGCGGAACCCCGCAAGGCGCGTTGTCGCAGCATCCCGCAAAGCAGCAGGCGGACCGTTGGCGACGAGCGCCCGGCAGCGGGCCAGGCAGCACAGGTGGACCATGTCGAGCGTCGCACCTTCACCGAAGGCTTCCAGGTAACGCGAGGTTGAGTCAGGTGGCGGCTCGCCCAAGGCGGCGAGGCCCAGGAGGCCGAAGACGGTGTAGTAGAGGTCAGATTGCCTGGCGCGGTCGGGAAAGCCGCCGCCGGGGAGGGCGGCGCCGTGGAAGAACCGGGCGGCGCCTTCGGCGACGGCCGGTCGTTGATCCCGGACGCGTGCCGCGGCCCGGACGAGGTTATCCTTGAGCGTCACCGTCCGGTGTCCCTTCGGGCAGGCGCTGGAAGATCTTGAACACGACGCGTCGGAGCAGCCCCTTGAGGTCCGGGCACGTCAGCGGTTCGAGGCTGCGGACGGCCCGGCGGTCGAACTCGGCCATGAGGCGGCGGGCCTCCTCCTCGACGCCGAGGGCCTGGAACCGCCGGCGGACGGCGTCGGGGCCGGCGTCGGCCTCCCGCTGCCACAGGGCCTCGAGGAGCCGCCGGTCGTCGCCGTCGGCCCGCTCGCCGGCGATGGCCAGCAGGACCGACGGCCGCATCGCCGCGAGGTCGTTTGGCTCCGGGCCGTCGTGGAGGTCCTTGAGGTCGTCGGCAATCTGGTAGGCGATGCCGAGGGCCTCGCTGTACCCGTGGAGGACATCCCAGACGCCGTCGGCGGCGCCGCCGGCGACGGCGCCCACGCGCAGGGCCACCTCGAACGCCGGCGCGGTCTTACGGCGGAAGATGTCGAGGACCTCGTCGACGCTGAGCGGCCGGGGCCGGCGGGCCCAGCAGAGTTCCGCCCCCTGGCCGACCGTGAGGTCGCGGTGCCCGTGAGCGGCGGCGGTCAGCATGCGGGCCGTCGGCTCCGGCGGGAACCCCGCCTCGGCGATCAGGCGGTAGCCCTCGCCGAGGAGGAAGTCGCCCACGTTCAACGCCACCGGCACGCCGTACTGCGCGTGCAGGACGGGCTGACCGTACCGGTACAGGTCGTCGTCCTCGATGTCGTCGTGGACGAGCGAGGCCTTGTGGAAACACTCGACGGCCACGGCGAGGCGGCGGACGGCCTCCGGCACGGTGGCTTCGGGATCGGCCTGAAACGCCTGGTAGGCGCAGACGGCCAGCAGGGGCCGCCAGCGTTTGCCGTCGCGGGCCAGCCAGTCGCGGGCGATGCGGTCCGTCTCGCCGTCGGCCGGGCCGAGGATGGCGTCGAGCGCGTTGGGCTCGAACCACGTCTGGACGCGTCGGCGGAGGGCGTCCATGTCCAGCCGCTGCGACACCTTGCCGCCGGCGAGGTGCATGGCGTCGCGGACCCAGTCCTGGTCGACGGCCGTGTTGATGCACCCGTCGTAGAGGAGGGGGATGGCGACGCCGGGAATAGCGGCGGCGGCCATCAGGGGATAAACCGCCTCCAGGGCCGACAGGCAACTGACGCCGACGACGGCCTCGATCTGGCCGGTCTCGATCAGGCGCATGACGGCGGTCGTGCCCTCGGCCACCAGGACCACGTAGCCCATGCCTTCCGCCTCGTCCTTGAGGGCATGGATGGGGCAGGCCCCGCAGCCGGCGCACAGCAGGCCGAGGTCGTCCAGCGTGCCGGGGCACGTCTCGTGCGACCGGAGGCACTTCGGCAGCAGGAGGAGTCGGCGGTTGAAGGGGACGGCCGCCAGCCGTTCGCGCCACGCCTCGTTCGAGAGGAGGACCGAGAGCCAGTTGGCGTAGGCCTCGTCGGCGCCGGTGTCGGCCACGAGCCGTTCGGCGTGGGTCTGGAGTTCCTGCATCGAGAGCGGCGGGACGGGGGCCGTCCGGGCGACGTACCGGCGGGCGGCGTCGCTCAGGCGGTCGCGCTCGGCGCGGTCCTGGGGCACCTGTTCCCGGTTGGGGCCGTCGGGGCCCGCGGCGCCGGGGCGGTTCGTGCTGTCGGTGATGTTCATCGGTTCGGTCATGGTGTTTGCGCGTCGGCGCGCCGGGCAAGCCCGGCGGCTAAATGTGAGGCGCCGGC
>Ga0180432_10009072_pt1 | contig 12217 bp, 10 predicted proteins | sample SS_ome_10_FD_132414 | JGI IMG/M metagenome (GOLD analysis project Ga0180432, IMG submission 132414) | Hypersaline lake sediment archaeal communities from the Salton Sea, California, USA - SS_1_MS_2 metaG | ecosystem: Environmental > Aquatic > Non-marine Saline and Alkaline > Hypersaline >...
CCCTTCAGAAGCTTTTGGGCTGTTACAGCAGCCGTGCCGGCCGCCGGCACGGCTCTGAAAAGTCTTTGGAAGGGGGTCTGGGGGAGACCCTTTCTTCAGAAAGGTTTCCCCCAGCACAGGCGACCAGACCAAAGCTTGAACCAAGATTCGTTATCGCACACCACCGTCCGAAAGGCCCCGGATACCCGAAGATTATCGCACGCACGATTGGTATACTATTGAAGCTAAGATTCCACAAGTCTAACGGCAAAGGAACTACACCATGAGCAAAACGTGGAAGACGGCGTTGATTCTCACTGGTACGGCGATGGTGATCGCCGCGGCGCTGGGCTGCGGTCCAAAAGAACCCGGCCCTGCCGCCGATAGCTCTCTCTCATGGCATCAGTCAATCGCCGGCGCCAAGCTCGAGGCCAGGAGGAGGGGGGTGCTGATTCTGGTCGATTGCCACGCCAACAGAAAAGGATGGCTCGACGAAAAGGAGAAACGGACCCTTGCCGACAAGCGGGTGAAGGCCGAGCTGAAGGATTTCGCCCTGCTTCGCGTCAACGCGAGCAAACGCTCCGATCTCGAGCAGCGCTTGGGCGTAGAATCCTTCCCGACCCGGCTGCTCCTCAACGCAAAGGGCGAGGTCGTCGCCAGGAAGTCGGGCTACATGACCCCTGACCAGTACGTGCAGTTTTTGCGCGAAGGCGGGATGGAAAAGGCGTCGTCGGTAACCGCCTCGACTAAACCGGCGGGCGGGGCCCCCGCCGAAACCAAGAAGCAGCTCTCGTGGCACAAGTCGGTGGCTGGAGCAAAGCTCGAAGCCAAGAAGAGGGGGTCACTGATTCTGGTCGACGTCTATGGCAGGCGATGCCCTTGGTGCACGAAGCTTGAAAAGCACACCTTCGAAGACGCCGAAGTCAAGGCGAAGCTCCAAGACTTCACACTGCTGAAAGTAAACGCGTCCGAGGATCGCGATTTCATGAGGCGCTACGGCGTGAGGGGACTCCCTACAACAGTGATCCTCAACGCGAACGGCAAGCTGATTACGAAGCAGCCCGGCTATCTGCCGCCGAAAGACTATCTCAGATTCCTCGACTTCGTGAAACGGGCGCAGTAAGGCGCGGCCCCGCCAAACCGCTCACAAATCCTTTATACACCCCGAGGCGAGGACCTCGGGCGGCAATCAAGATGCGGCACCCGAGGCAAAAACTATAATTGCCTGGTGCACCGACAGGCCGGATTTCGTGTAAAAAGTGTGGATTCTACGCGGCCGGATTTCGTAACATGTATTATATGAGCGCGCCCGCCCACGCCGGCAGGTGCAACATGCCGGACCGCGGGCCGCCCAATTGAGCCATCCAACAGCTCATGAGGAGCATAAGGAAATGCCCGACATACAAACAAGGAAAGACAAGATAGATCGCTTTCTGTCGCGGGATGTCTGGAAGATACAGCCTGTAAGCGCCGGGCGGAGCTTGATCTTCGGTTTCCTTCGCTATTTCATCATGATCTTCCGCGGATTCAGCGACGACCATTGCTTCCTGCGCGCGACTGCCCTCTCTTACACTACCGTCTTCTCAATCGTACCCGTCATGGCGGTCCTGTTCGCATTTCTCGGCGCGTTTGCACCGTTCCAGAAATATGAGACACAGATAATGGACTTCGTCCTCGGCCAGCTCGTTCCGCAGAGAGTAACAGAACAGCGAGAAGGTGAGGATGTTAAGGAAAGCATCTCCGACCGGATAACGCAGTTCATCACGGAAAAACAGGGCGTTTTGCGGGAGCAGTCGGCCGGCATCGGCGCGGTTGGCGTCGGCTTCCTCGTTTTCAGCGTTATAACGGTTATGGCGACGGTCGAAAAGTCTTTCAATGCTATCTGGGGGGTCAGAAAAGGCCGGCCGTTTCTGATGCGCATGATCTATTACTGGTTCCTCACGTTCGTCCCGATTCTTGTGGTCGTGTCGTTAGGTGTAGCGGGTTCGCTGATGAGCTCTGGCGCGGTTCAGTGGCTCAGGGGGCTCCCCGTTCTCAAGGGTGTCATAGAGAGCCGCCCGGTCAGCTTCCTGGTCGGCCTCGGCACACCCCTGTTTTTCATGTGGGTGGGCTTTACGGCGCTTTACGTTTTCATGCCCAACACGAGGGTGCGGGTGGGCGCTGCAATGAAGGGCGCATTATGGGCTGCCGTGCTTTTCGAGCTGGCCAAATGGGGCAGTTTTTTGCTCAGCGGCAAGGCCTTCAAATTCAGCGTTCTTTACGGCGCCCTCGCCGCCATTCCCTTTTTACTGTTCTGGGTTTATCTTATTTGGTTGATTGTGCTCTTAGGTGCGGAGGTGTCGTTCGCGTCCCAAAACATAAAGACGTACTCGCGTGAGCGCCGCGTCGCCGACGCCAGCCAGGCCACGCGCGAGTCGATCGCCGTGAGGGCCTTTGCGCTCATCGCCGAGAGGTTCTACCACGGAAGGCCGCCCCTCACCGCCACCGAACTGAGCGACAGCTTCGATATTCCGATCCGCCTCGTGACGGAGCTCTGCAACCGCATGGTCGAGGCGGGCCTGTTGACGGAAGCGCGTGATGATTATATTCGTTACCAGCCGGGCCGCGACCTCGAGAGGACCAGCGTCAAGGACGTTATCGATTGCCTCCGGCGCGGCACCGATCATGAGTTGCGAGGGCAGATCAGGCCCGAAGACAGGGTGGCGATTGATGTCTTTGACCGTGGCGAATCCGCCGCCGACGAGGTCTTCGCGTCCGCCAGTTTCAAGCAGATCGTCGAACAGCTCGCAGGGGTGGACGAAGACACCCAAATGGGTTGATCCGGCACATCTTCTCGCTCGGCTGCACTTGCCGATCGGCCGGGCGCCGCACATTCGAGCGCGCAGGGCCGCAGAAACCCCATATACCGCGTTTGAGTTCCCGTACGAACGTCACAATCTCCTAAGTGTACATCCTTCCCAGTATTCTTGATTCAATTCGCCGCCTTAACGTATAATTGTGTGGCAGGTGAAGCGTTTCGACTCGCGTGTGCCGCTGCGTCGTTGTGTTTTGGGAGTTGCATGTACGATCTGCTCGAAAGCGTGGCCGCGGCGAATATTGAGCACGATTTGCTGGCGCCCGGCGACCGGGTGTTGGTGGGTGTGTCGGGCGGGGCGGACAGTATGGCGTTGGTGCACGTGCTGCACGAGCTCGGAGAGGCGCTGCAACTGCGCGTGTCGGTGGCCCACCTTAATCATCGCATCCGCGGGCGCGAGGCGGACCTCGACGAGAGGTTCGTGCGAGATTTCGCGGCGCGGCTCGCGCTCGAATGCATCGCCGAGCGGGTCGACGTGCCGGCGGCGCGCAGCCTCGAGGGCGGTTCGCTGGAAGAGGCGGCCCGTCGCGAGCGATATGACTTCCTGGAGCGCGCGGCCGGCGAGGCGGGGGCAAGCAAAATAGCCCTTGGCCATACTAAAGACGACAACGTTGAAACCGTTCTGCAGCGGATCGTCCGCGGCACCGGCCTGCGCGGGCTGGGCGGAATCCCTCCGAAACGACCCTTGCGGCCCGGCTCACCGGTGATGATCATCCGCCCGCTGATACAGGCGACCCGGCGGCAGGTCCTCGACTATCTCGCCGCCGTTGAGGTGCCGTACCGCACGGATGCATCCAACGCCGATGTTACTTATCTGCGCAATCGCATACGCCACGTGCTCCTGCCGCAAATTGAAGCGGAATGCGGGCCGGGCGTCCGCGAAGCGATAAATCGCCTTGCCGAGAACGCCCGGAACCAGTATAATTTGGTGAAGTCGGTCGCTATGCACATTCTCACCGGGGCGCGGCCCGAGCAGCCCGGCGGCTCAATGTCGATCGACAGGGAAAAGCTGAAGGCAACCCACCCGGAGATTGCGATCGAGGCGCTTCGGCTGGCGCTGGAAGATGAAGGTGCCGGGCAGCTTTCGTACGATCAGTGCCGGGGGCTGCTGGGAATGCTGTGGGCTGAGACCGGCACCGAGATGTCCTTGCCCGGCGGGCTCATACTGCGTGCCGAGTACGACAGGTTGGTGGTCGTTGATCCTGCCGAAGACAAAGATCAACCCGGTCGCGAGGTCGAGCTGCCCGCGCCGGGGAGCGCGAGATTTGGCGGGTTCACGTTGTCGGTGCCGGTGATCGACGATCCGCCCGAGATCGCGGCCGTGCTGAAAACATGGGGCCGCCGCGAGGAAATGGTCGATTTCGACAAACTTCGGCTTCCGCTGACGATCCGCGCCCGCCGCTCGGGCGATCGGTTTCGTCCGCTGGGAGCGCCCGGTTCCCGCAAGCTGCACGACTTTTTCATAGACCGGAAGGTGCCGAAACGGCAGCGTGACGAGGTCCCCATCGTGTGCGATTGCAAGGGGATCGTGTGGGTGGCGGGCCACCGCATCGACCACCGCGTCCGCGTTACCGACGGCACACTCAGAGCCGCGGTGATAACGATGAAAGACGGTTAAGGAGAGCATAATGGCACACGACGATTGCATTTTCTGCAAGATCATCGATGGCTCAATACCAAGCGAAAAGATATATGAAGATAGCGACGTGGTGGCTTTTCTGGACATAAACCCGACGCGGCCCGGGCATGCGCTCGTGGTACCGCGAGAACACACCAAAGATTTCATCAGCAGCGATCCGGCGCTGCTCTCAAGAGCCATCGCCGGCGTGCAGAAGGTCGCGGGCAAAGTGATGAGTGCGATGGACGCCGACGGCTTCGTGCTGGCGGCACTCAACGGCCCGGCCGCCGGGCAGGAGGTGTTTCATTTGCACTTCCACGTTATTCCGCGAAAGGAAGGCGACGGCGCCCTGATAGGCTTCGGCCCGAAAACGCCATACAAGGAAGGCGAGATCGCCGAAGTCGCCGACAAGATCAGGGCCGCAGGCTAGCGCACCTTGTGCCACCGGCCGAAACGTCGAGCGACTGCAAACCAAGACCGGGCAGAGCGCCGACAAGGTCCACCGAGCAACTGATATGACACCCAACACCGCCAACCAGCGGCCCGCTGACGCCGTAACCAAGGCCAGGCACGGCTCGGTCAGGCGCCACGCTTTTATCACGGTCTTGGTGCTGGTTGCGGTTTTTCCGCTGGCCATTTTTGCACAGACGTACCTGGTCAACAAGGCTTCGGCCCGCCGATCGGTGGACAGCCGGCTGCTCAGGTCGATCGAGAACGCCGACCGGCTGAACCGCGAGGTGGAGCGCGCCCTCGCGATGGCTGAGCGCCTCGGGTATGTAAGTGTTTTGACCAGCGTCCGGCCAATGGCCGGTGGGCCGGCGACGAAAGTCTATGAAACATACGTGACCCCCGCATTCAAGGAAACCCTCGAAGAAATAGAGCCTGTCGACGAAATGCTCGACTTTGCAACCCTGCTCGACGCCCGCGGCGACGTGATCGCGTGGTTCCGCGAGCGGGGCAAGTTCTCGCGGCAGGGCAACGTTCAGGTGAGATCGCACGATACGCCGCACATGCTTTTGCACAAGATCAAACAGGCTGCCGGCCAAGACCACCGGCCGATCATCACGATAGCGTTTCCAACACGGATCGGCAAGCAGATTGCCGGCACGCTGGTGGTCGGGCTTTCGTTCGACCGGATCAACAGGCAAATCGAGGAAGCAATCGGCGAGAACAACCGCCGGGCGCTTACCATCTCGGTGGCGGGGTCGACGCTGCTGGCCGCGCTCGGGGCCTACCTGCTCAAACTCAACGACAAGGCGCGGATGCTGCAGTCCGCCCTCGACCAGAGGCGCCACCTCGCGCACGTCGGCACGATCTCGGCGGGGTTGGCCCACGAGATCCGCAACCCGCTCAGTTCGGTGAAAATGAACGTACACATGATCCGCAACGGCGTCGGCAAGCTCGACATCGCCGACAAGGGCAGCCTGCTGCGCAAGATCGACCGGGTAAGCCGCGAGGCCGACCGGCTCGAGGAGACGCTGAACGATTTTCTGGTCTTCGCGGCGCCCAAGCCGCTGGACAGAGAGCCGGCCGACATAAACGCCGCGGTGGACTCCGTTGTGGATTTCCTCGGGGAAGCGCACGAGTCCATCACTGTGGACAAACGATACTCCCCGGACCTCCCGCAGGCGGAGATCGACCGCGACATGTTTATCCAGATGCTTCAGAACCTCGTGATAAACGCATTACAGGCGGCAGGAAATGGCGGGCGGATGGAAGTCACGACCGCCGCCGAAAGTAACGCGATCACCATATCCGTTTCAGACAGCGGCCCGGGCGTGCCGAACAACCAACGCGAACGGATATTCGAAGTGTTTTATACTACAAAGAGAGGCGGCACCGGCCTTGGCCTCAACATCGCGAAGAGAATAGCCGAGGAGCACGGCGGCGGCATCACACTCGCAGAATCTTCGCTCGGCGGAGCGCGGTTTGTCGTGCATATCCCCCTGAGAAATAGAAGCTGACCGGACGAGCAACATGAACAAGGGCAAAATAATAATCATCGACGACGATCTCGTCGGCCTCGAAACGCTGGCCGAGGGGCTCCATGAAGACGGCTATCAAACCTTCCCCGCCTCCGATGCCGAAGCAGGCCTCAAAACGCTCCTGCAAAAGCCGGGGATCGACGTTGTCCTCACCGATCTCAAAATGCCCGAAATCGACGGCATCGAGGTTCTGCGCCGGGTCAAGAGCTTCGACGACGCCATCCCGGTGGTACTGATCACGGCCTACGCCACGGTAGAGACGGCCATCGAGGCGATGAAGCTGGGCGCCTATGATTATGTTATGAAGCCCATCGATCTGCGACGCATTTCGCTGGTGCTCGAAAAGGCCGTGGCCAACCGCGCCCTCACAAAAGAGAATACCGAGCTCAAGCGCCGGCTCGACGAGAAATTCGGCTTCGAGAACATCATCGGCAGCAGCGAGGCAATGATGGAAGTGTTTGAACTCGTGAAGCAAGTGGCCGATGCGCGCACGGTTGTGCTGCTTGAAGGCGAGAGCGGCACAGGCAAAGAGCTCGTGGCACAAGCGATCCACAACAATTCATCGCGACGGGGCGGGCCGTTTGTCTGTGTGAACTGCGCCGCCCTCACCGAGACGCTGCTCGACAGCGAGCTCTTCGGCCACGAGAAGGGGGCTTTCACCGGCGCCGTGCAGCAGAGAAAGGGCCGGTTCGAACTCGCCGACGGCGGGTCGCTGCTCCTCGACGAAATCGGCGCTATGCCGGCCGCAATGCAGGCCAAGCTCTTGCGCGTGCTGCAAGAGTACGCTTTCGAGCGAGTGGGCGGCACCGAAACGGTGAAGGTGGACGTACGCGTGATCGCCGCTACAAATTCATCGCTCGAAGAGAAACTGGAGGCCGGGGAATTCCGAGAGGACCTCTTTTACCGGCTGAATGTAGTTCCCGTAAAGCTGCCGCCGTTGCGCGACCGTCGCGATGACATTCCGCTGCTCGTGTGCCATTTCGTAGAGCTGTTTTGCAAGCAAGGGAACAAGCCGTCAATGCGCGTGAGCCCCCAGGCGATGGAGATAATGTGTCGACATGACTGGCCGGGGAACGTCCGCGAATTGCAGAACGTCGTCGAGAACATGGTCATCACGTCGCGGGGGGAAGAGCTTGGTACCAAAGACCTGCCCCAGCGTGTCCGGCCGAGCCCGCCCCAAGCGCCGCGAGGCCTTCCGCCCGGAATCACTATGAAAGAGCTGGAAGAGCAAGCCATTTGCAACGCACTGGAGGAGGTCGGGGGCAACCGCAAGAAAGCAGCACAGGCCCTCGGGATCGGCCTGCGGACACTGCACCGCAAGCTCAGGGAATATGGGATGTGAAAACAGACGGCCTCGGCGAAGCGCCATTCTCCCCGAATGGCCCGCAGTGCGCTTTGCTTTGTTCCTTGACTGCCCCCCCACCTGTAGCTATAATCATTCTGGTGTTGCGTTCCCGTTGAGCAAGCTGAATAGAATAGCGAGAAAAGATGAGAGTACTCATTGCCGGCGCGGGGATCGTTGGCTCGAACCTCGCGGAACAACTCTCTATCGAGGGCCATGAGGTGTCGTTGGTGGACTCCGACCCGGACGTCCTCAGGCCGCTTCAAGACAAACTCGACGTTTTGACCGTGATCGGCTCGGCCAGCAGCCCCACGACTCTCGAAAAGGCGGGCATCGCCTCCGCCGAGATGGTCATCGCGGTCACGCAGAGCGACGAGGTAAACATGATCGTTTGCGGGCTGGCCGCGGAAAAACAAGTGCCCACCAAGATCGCACGCATCCGCAATGAAGAGCTCTCGGGCGACAACCCTCTCTTCGACCCTAAACATTTCGGCATCGACAAGGCGATCAACCCCGAACAGATCGCCGTGGACTACATCATAAAGTACATCGAAACGCCCGGCGCCACAGACGTGGCCGACTTCGCCGGCGGCCGAGTGCTCATGCGTGGATTCATGGTCGCCGACACGATGCCCATCACAAATCATACCCTGCTCGAACTCAAGCAGATGGAGGCGATGCAATCGGTGCTGATCGTCGGCATCTATCGCCACGGCAAGCTCTCGATCCCCAACAAGGGCGACGTGGTCATCAGGCCGGGCGACAATATTTTCGCCGTGATGCCGAAGGAATCCCTCGAACCCTTCCTTACGCTGCTCAACATGCGAAAAGGCGAAACGAAGAAACTCGTGATCTACGGCGCAACGATAACCGGCGTGGGCCTCGCCGGCAGGATGGAAGAAAGCGTCGACAACATTGTGATAATCGAACACGACATGGAGCGCGCCAAGCTTGCTTCTCAAAAGCTTGCCGGCACGCTGGTGCTTCAGGGCGAGGGCACGGATCTCGATGCTCTGCGGGAAGCCGGCATCGGCTCGGCCGATTATTTTGCCGCTGTCTCCAACGACAACGAAGACAACCTGATGGCATCGCTGCTCGCGAAGAAGGAAGGCGCAAAACGCGCCATCGTTCTCACGACCGAGCCACGATATATTTCGGTGCTCAAATCGATCGGGCTCGAAATAGTCATCAACCCGCGGCTCATCACGGCGGGCATAATCCTCCAATACGTGCGCAGGGGCAGGGTGCTGTCGGCGATTCCTATCCGCGACAGCGAAGCGGAGGTCCTGGAGCTGGAGGCTATGGACAACACCCGCGGGGTGGGCAAGCCGCTGCACAAGATCTGGCGGAAGTTCGTCGGTGGATCCATCGTCGGTGCCATCACGCGAGACACCGAGCTGGTGATACCCGACGGCAACAGCGTTATCCGGGCCGGCGACAACGTGATCGTGTTCGCGCTGCCCGAGGCAATAGGCGACGTGGAAGATCTGTTCGTTAAAAGATAACGCGCCGGCGCCCCGCCGGAAATACCGCGGTCGCCGACCGAAGCTCCCCGTCTTTCAACACGGAGGTTCGTCATCAATATCCGCGCCGTCCTTTCATCGCTTGGAATGCTGCTGGTATTCTTCGCGGCCATCATGGGCGTGCCCCTGCTGGTCTCGATCTTTTACGAGGGTGCTCCGGGCGGAGGCGATGTCATTGCATACGGATGGCGCGCCGATCTGGGCACTCTCGCGTCCCAAATCGGCTTTTCGGTCGAGACGCTCGCCTTTGCGATCGCTATCGCACTCTCGGCCACAGCCGGGGGTATCTTCAAGCTGTTCGGGCGCGGCGCACGGGCCAAGGAAGTCGGCATTCGCGACGGTTTCGCCGTCGTCAGCTTGGCGTGGGCCATCCTTTCGGTCTTCGGCGCACTGCCTTTTTTCCTCTCCGGGGTCCACGCCTTTGAATCATTCACCGACTGCTACTTCGAGACGATCAGCGGGCTGACGACGACCGGGTCGTCGATCCTCGGCGATATCGAAGGCCTGCCCAACGGGCTGCTGTTTTGGCGGAGCCTCACTCACTGGCTGGGCGGGATGGGCATTGTGGTGCTTGCCGTGGCGATATTCCCGGCGCTCGGCATAGGTGGCTACCAGCTTTACCGGGCCGAGGCGGCGGGGCCGACCACCCAGCGGTTGAGCCCGCGGATCACGGCAACGGCCAAGCTCCTGTGGGGCGTGTATTTGCTTCTCACCGCAGCCGAGACCTTTCTGCTGTGGATGCCCACCCTGTGGGGCGACCCGAAGATGTCGCTTTTCGATGCTCTCTGCCAGACCTTCGGCACGCTTGCCACGGGGGGATTCTCCACAAAAAACACCTCCATCGCTGCGTTCGACAGCGTATATGTAGACGTCGTGATCATGATATTCATGTATCTGGGCGGCATCAGCTTTGTTTTGCACTACCAGATCCTCACCCGCAAGTTCAACCGGATCGCCAAAGACAACCAGGCCCGCTTCTTCACCGGCATGCTGGTGGTGTCGATCGTGCTTGTGACGATTTCGGTGTACAACTCGAAGCCGGCCCCCTCGACGGGATCGAGCCGCCAGTTTTCGACGGAGGAACTCCGGGCGGAAAAAATCGCGCGGGAACGGGCCAAGGTGAGCACACTGCCGGGCGCACTGCGCCATGCCGCCTTTCAGGTGACGTCGATCGGCAGCACGTGCGGGTTCGCTACGGCGGATTTCGACCTCTGGCCCAATTTTTGTCGGTTTCTCCTGATCCTGCTGATGTTCATAGGCGCCTGCGCGGGGTCGACCAGCGGCAGCCTGAAGGCGATCAGGATCATCCTGTTGCTGAAGATGGCGCGCCGCGAGGTCGAAAAGATGGTTCGGCCGCGTGCCGTCCTGCCCGTTAAGCTCGGGGGCCAGGTTGTGGAAGAGGAGGTCCTCGGGAACGTTATGAGCCTGTTTGTGCTTTATCTGGGGATTTTCGCGGCATCTACGGCGGTGATGTGCTGGTTCGTGCCCGATATTGTGAGCGCGTTTTCATCGGTCGCAGCCACGATGGGCGGCGTGGGGCCGGGTCTGGCGCTCGTTGGGCCTATGCGCAACTACAACGAAGTGGCGCCCGCCGGGAAATGGGTGCTCTGCGCCTGCATGCTGCTGGGCCGTTTGGAAATCTACTCTATCCTAATTATCCTCTTCCCGCGCACATGGCGGAAATGAAGGTTCGCCCGGCCCGTCGGGGTCGGCGGGTGGGGCGCTCCTTATCTTGCGGAGAAGGTGCATATTGTGCCGCGCATCCTTTGCAGGCGTCACCTGCATAAAAAGCGCCGAAGCTTCGTCGTCCCGCCCCATCAGGGCCAGGGCAACGGCCATGTTGGACCTGTATCTTTCGCTCTGCGGCATAAGTGCGGCCGCGGCTGCGAAGCTCGCCAGTGCGCGGGCGTAGTCCTTTTTCAAAAGCAGGCATATTCCGAGGTTGTTGATCAGCGGACAACTGTCGGGGTTTGCCGCCAGGCCCGTTTGCAGAATTCGTATCGCGTCGTCCACCGATCGCCGTCGCAGATAAAGCTCGGCCAGATCGTTATAGCCCGGGGGGAAGTCGGGATGCTCGCGGATTATCTTGGTGAGTATCAGCCTATGCTCCGCTTCTTTGCCTTGCTTACCGAGGATCCTTGCCATGGCGTAGAGCGTCTTGGGGGTCGGGGGCCGGTCGGCGCCGGCGGCGAACGTGAGGTCGGAATCGGTCAGAGAACCAGGCATGGGCCGTGTGAGGTCGGTGCAGGCCGATACCGCTAATACCACCGCCGTCAGCACCGGAAGCAGCCGGGTGCGGCAGAAGCTGTTGTTTTTTTTCCGCATCTCATTCCTCATCATTTCATGGGTGGGATGTCGCCGGTGGAAGGCGGAATGCTGAACGACGCAGGCAACTCGAACGGAGAAGGCGGAGGGCCGGCGGCCTCTTTCTCGAGAATTCTTACCACGCGCTCCGAGACCATTGCGTCGCCGGGGACCAATTCGTCGACGACTTCGATACGATTGATGTCCACGCCGGCCGCGGCCAACGTCTGAATGACGACCCCGACGCGCGCATCGTACAACTTTTGACCGGCTTTGCCTCTGCGAATATTGAGCTTGCCCGGGTGGTCCTTGAAATAGACCGACAGTACCTCGAGATCGTGGTCTCCGATGGGGTTCAGCCTAGCCGTCGCGGGTACGAAGTGGTAGGGGAAAACCGTACGCTGCCTGATTATTCCGTTATTGATCTGGATGTTTTGCAGGCGCCTGATAGGCAAGGGGGGCGGCTCTTCACAGGCTGCGGAAGCAAAAAGCGCCATTGCCGCGGCAATCGACAACGCCCGTTTCATGTTCTCTTCCTCCGCCCGAAGATAGGGAGATTGATCGCCTTACTTGCGGGCCATCAGTTCCGCCAATCGGATCCCCGCCGGCCCG
>Ga0180432_10009073_pt1 | contig 12217 bp, 6 predicted proteins | sample SS_ome_10_FD_132414 | JGI IMG/M metagenome (GOLD analysis project Ga0180432, IMG submission 132414) | Hypersaline lake sediment archaeal communities from the Salton Sea, California, USA - SS_1_MS_2 metaG | ecosystem: Environmental > Aquatic > Non-marine Saline and Alkaline > Hypersaline >...
AAGGCTCTCCTCTCGAGAAGGGGCGCGAGGACGCGGGGAACCAAGCCCCTCCTGCGCTTGCAGATGTGATAGCCCAGTTCCGGAACGTCGGAGCCGGTGCAGCATTCACATCCTACTGTCTCGGGAGATATATTGTGAAGCGCCATGAGACTGGGATACATGGACTGGAAGTCGATCTCCGCGACGCGCGCGTGCAGTCCCGGAGGCGGCATGAATATCAAGCCGCCCTTGTCGCCTGCCAATAGTCGCGCGGCGGACTTGAAGTCCTCTACCCGCGACTTGCGATAGGGGACCAAGATACCGTCGCGCACCGCCTGATCCAGTTGCATGGAACTTATGGCGGTTCCCGGTGAGCCGCGCGCCGCCCGCTGGAGCGGCAGCTTGCTGATTCGCGCGAACTCCACCAGACCGTCGAGCCCGCACTGCCGGTAGATGAAGGAGTTGCTGCGGTCCACGTGGATGCGGCCCGCGAGTTCGAAGCTCGCGTCCTTGTGGACAATTCGTCCGTAGCTGAAGTAACTGCGCGCCGGCGCGCCTCGACGAACCCCCACGCGAAGAGGCTCTCGGTCCAACCCAAGATTGATTCCCTTACGTCGCGCCATCGTCTCCAGCTCGGGTAGGAGGTACGAGTCGCCCCGGTCGGTGAGCACCAGGTCCGGGTCGGTTTGCTCCATGACGGCGGCCAGCGCCTCCAGCGCCTCGGCCGACGGAGAGGGGCTCAGTTCCATGTCGGTTCCGGCCCACGTGCGCAGTCGAAGGGTCCCTGCCCGGAGCCCTCTTCCTCGATCTCCTTCGACGGCCAGCTCCAGCCACGGAAGTTCCGGGGACTCGTACCTCTTTTCCCATGGAGATGAAGTCGGCGCGATGGAGGTCACCGTCGAGCCGGACGCCTCGACCTCGACCTCGGCAAGGGGGAACAGGCCTCGAAGGTACAGGTGGTATTGGTCCTCCGGGATGTCGGAGTTGTAGACATCGAGTTCGCCCTCGAGCGGGAGCAACGCCGAGGCGACCTCCTTGCGGTGACCGTACCCCGGGCAGATGACTTCGGTGACGGCTATTTTCTCGCCGGACCAGAAATCGGTCATGCGGGTCTGACGTGATCGCCCGACGAGCCCGCGCTTTGCAAGCCGCAGTAGCGCCCTCGTCCTTACCGAAGCTCTTCCGCCAAGGTAGAAGGGGAGGGGGATGCGGTCCTCCAGCCTGAGCACGTCGCGGCTGACGCGTATCCACAGCACCATGCCTTCGGGCGTAGGGTACACGTCAAGAAGTAGCCCTCGAATCGTCCGCGTCACGTGGTCGCCTGACTGCGTGTTCGAAGCTCGCGAAGTTCTCTCTCCTGATCCAGCAGCACACTCATGACCAGCGCTTCGAAGGGATGAGGCATCGCGGCGTAGGCCCATGCCTGGACGTTGCGCCTCGCTCTGTGGAAGATGCGGTCGAACAACATCTGGTCCTCCTTGCGCAGGGCGCGGCGGAATTTTCTCCATCGTTCGGCCTCTGCATCAATCACTCGGCTGAAAGAGGGTGCGGTGCGCCCCACTTGAGAATCCTCCGTTTGTTCAGTTTTCTCAGCAGCTCGCCCACGTTTGCCGTCTGCGGAAGGACGACGCAGGCAGCAGCGGCTGCGCGAAGCCGCGAGAGAAGCCAGGGTCTGCGGCCTAAGTCTTCTCCCGATTGGAAGGTCAAGGTCGTCCGAGAAGAGAGCTGCTTCGCCGAGTCCAGAGCCTTTCCGAGAAAAAAGCTGACCTCGCGGTCTGTAACGTTCTCGTCGGCGAACGCGGTGCATGGGCCCGCAAGGATGGCTATGTCTTCTGCGGCAAGTTTGCGTGCCGCGTTGCGCAGAAGCTCCACCATCTGGAAGCACGTGAACGCCCGCGCTACCTGGATTCTCTCCAGCGCATCCAAGGCGGGCGTGCCTTGCGCTTCCGCCTCTTCTGCGGCTGCATAGACGCGGAATCCGTTTTCCCCGTCAAGGTAGAACACGCGGTCGTCGCCGGCAGCCAGCCGCGCGGCAAGGCGCGAAGAGACCTCCGCACTTGCGCCTTCGGTTTCGACAAGCATGAACCCGGCGGCCACCGTCGACCTCACTCGAAGCGCCTGTACATTCCCACGACCTTGCCGATGATCCGGGTGTCGCGGGTGACGGGAATCACGGGGTAGGACGGATTCTCGGGCTTCAACACCAGCCTATTCTTGCGCCGCGCGAGACGCTTCAGCGTCACCTCGCCCTCGACACGTGCGGCCACCATCTCCCCGGGTTGTGCGGTCTGTTCGGCTCTGATGACCGCGTGATCGCCGGAGCTGAGTAAAGGCTCCATGCTGTCACCGACGACCTTCACCGCGAAGAGCTTTCCGCCGTTACCGAAACCGAGAGGCGAGGGGAGCATGTCTCCGGGGACCTCCTCGGCGAGGAGTGGCCGCCCGGCTGGAGCCACCCCCAGCACGGGTACGCCGGCCGGCTGCCGGTCGCGCAACTCCAGCCCTCTCGCAATGCCGCGCGTCCGCCGAACGGCCCCCTTTCGCTCCAGGGCCCTCATATGATCGTGCGCAGCCTTCGGTGATCGGTATCCGAAAGCCGCAGCGACCTCTCGGACAGTGGGCGCGAAGCCGTTCTCCGCACCGTATGCCGTGATAAAATCCAGAATCTCTCGCTGTCTATCGGTCAAGGCCATTCGTGTCTCCGGCAGGAGTATACTATACAGAGGTATAGTAGTCAAGCCCGCGAGTGAGTTAATCGCGCTGGGCTCCGGCCGACGCGGGCGCGTTCGCCAACGTTAGCCGTGATGCGGGTCGTTTTGAATGATCGGGTCGAGAAAGGTTGTCATCGTTGCGGTTTAGGTTATCCTGAAGGTTCACGACCGACTGATGAGTTCCGGAGACTTCTTAGAATGGTACCCCGTGGATGGCGCGCCCCTTGGTCGGCATCGCGGCCGATTCACCGCGCCCTTTTCTTCTCGTTGGTGGACGGACTGGCGGCCTACGCGTCCATCGGCGTCGTCGAGCGCTTCGCCGTTCCGTACGCCATCAGGCTCGGATTCAGCGACCAGCAGATCGGCCTCTTTGCCGGGATTCCTTACGTGATGGCGTCGTTATCGAATCTCGTGTCGCCGGGGATTGTCGCGAGGACGGGGCGGAGGAAGCCGCTTTGCCTCGCGGCGGTCTTCTTTCAAGTCTTTTGGCTGATATGCCTTTTGTCGATTTCGGGGCTTCGCCCCGGGCCAAGGTTTTACGCGGCGCTGATAGTTTTTACCATGTACGCGACGTTCGGGCAGATTCAGATGGGTGCGTGGGGGAGCTGGATGGCGGACCTGCTGCCCGACGGGAGCCGGTCGCGGTACTTCGGCTGGCGTGACCAGGTGACGGGCTTCTTCGCGATGCCCTTCGCATACTTCTGTGCGGTGCTGCTGGACGCTTATCCCGCCGGAAGATTCATGGGATTCGCGATCGTGTTCGGCATGGCGGCGGGATTCAGGGCAATTTCAGGCTTAGCCGTCTGGGTGCAATACGAGCCGCCTATGAGCGAAGAGCCCACTTCGGAGCAGGTGAGCTTCCTCCGTTACTTATCCGGGGGCGGGAACCGCGACGCGCTGACCGCCGGGCTATACTTCGCCGCGATAATCTTCGCGACCCGTATCTGCGCACCGTTCTTTCAGGTGTACATGCTGCGGGACCTTGGCATGTCGTACACGCGTCTCACCGTACTGGGGCTCGTGGCTTCGGTTACGCACCTGGTTTTCATACGCTTCTGGGGACACCTGGGAGACCGATTCGGCAATGCAAAGGTGCTGAGGGTGGTGTGGCCGGGAATCGTCGCCATCCCGGCGCTCTGGACGATAAGCGGCAACTTTTATTATTTGGCTCTACTTCAGTTCATCGCGGGGATTTGCTGGTCGGCGTTTTTTCTTGCTTCGTGGAACTACATCCTGGATGCCGCCGTGCCCGAGACGCGCGGGCGCTACATTTCGTATTCGCTTGTTTTGAGAGGGGTCGCCGGCGCAGTCAGCCCGTTCTTGGGGGGGCTGCTGCTGTCGCACCTGCCGCCCTTGGGCGGATACGAGATTCGAACGCTCTTTGCGGTCTCCGCTGGGCTCAGGCTGTTTGCTGGAATGTTGACATTGGGACGTTTGCGCGAGGTCAAGCCTGTGAGCCACCTGGGAGTGAACCAGTTGATATACGCGCTTCCGGGAATCCGGCCCCTCACTGGTATGTACCGAGCATTTGCCCGAAGGTTCGGCCAGGACAACAACGCTACGCCTTGAGCGCCCTGCCAAGCCTGTCCTTGCAGGCAACTCGAGCTGCGTCGCGGGCATTTCCAGGATTCACGACGACAGAGGCGGACCGGATGAGTTCCGTCCGGTCCGCCTCGTGTCGTGTTATCCGAATGGGGCTTCGGGCAGGCTATGACGATGGTTGCGCCTGCTGCTCGTTAGGCTTGGCTGCCGCAGGGGAGACCGACTGAAGGTCGAGTTCGTAGACGAAACGGTTATTCTTCGTGGTGATTTCGTCTATTTCGTCGTCCGGATCGAGCACCACGCAGACCGTGTTCGAGCTCTCCTCCGCCGGCTTCCATCCGAAGGCCACCCTGACGGTTTGTGCGGTGAGGTCGTTCGGCGCTTCGATGTACGGTATGAATGATGTGCCGATGAGCCTGCCGTCCTCCGGCGTGCCCTCCCACGCCTGCAAGGAGAGGTCCTTGACGGGAGCAGCGCCAATGTTGTGCACTCGCACGATCAGGGAATTTCTGTCACTCCAGTACTCTGTATCTCCGACGCCGATGGCCGGGTCCGGCGAGAGCGTATCATGCCCGAGGGCAACCTCTGCGGCCGGCTCGATGACTACCACCGTCTCCGTTCTTGGGGGAAGCCGGAAGCGGACGGTCTGGCCTCTATGCTCGAAATCAAAGGTCGAGGATTGGATAACTTCGTCGGGAATTTCGTCTCCATCCTTGTCCGGGCCGGCCGCCATCCTGTACTTGGTGCCGCGTGCGAGTTGCCACGGCCTGATGCCGACTTCCCTCTCTTCGTCGTAGAAGCTGTAGAGCAGCACGCGCAGATGGGAGCGGTCGGCGCGGAGGGGGAAAGCTGCGAAGTCCTTGCCGATGTCCACGTAATTGACAATGGGTTGGCGGACGAAGACGCCGCCGCCGGTGTAAACCCTCACGGCATTGGTGATCCCCCCGAATCCCACTCTGTCGGTCACGAGGGCCTCCGTCGTGTCGATGGGCCAGCGCATTTTGATTCTAAGGCGTACCCAGTCGGCTTCCTCCCTTGCATCTTCGCGGGTCATGAACCGCGCTCCCGCCGGGTCTGAGCCCAGGTGCCTATCCTGGATGAACTCCCACAATTCGGGCGCTCCGGATTCGAGAAGGCCCGCACACACCCATTCGAAGGAGCCCTCTTCGGGCTTCTCGACGGGGCTTGCCTTGGCCTTGAGGGCGAGTTCGGCCTGGATGCGGAACGGCTCGAGGAAGCGGGCGTCGCCGGTACGGTCATATGCGCCGCCTAGAAGGCTCAGCGGGTAGCCTGCCGGATTGGAGTAGTTGTGTCCCCACCCGGGGTTAAACCCGTCGGCGTTGTTCGGAGTGTACCATGTAGGGGAGTCCACACCTCCCAAAGTGCAATCGGCGAAGGAAACTACGGACGGCATGACGCCTGCCGGTTTGCCTCTCCCGCTCTTCATAGTGTCTTCAAGCAGTGCGGTCGCCCACTCGTCAAAGAGCTTCGCCAGTGTGGGGCTGCTGTTGTACCAGAGCACTTTCTCCGCAGCCACGACGGCACGGTAGTTAAGCCAGCCGTCGTTTGCCACGGCTCCTCCTTTTACGCCGAACGCGCCCAGGTAATCCGACCGGAAATGCCGATGGCCGTTCGGATTGATTGCAGTCCACAGGTCCCGCATGAGCTTTCCGCTCTTCATGCAGCGCTCCACGTACACGGGGCTGCCGTAATCGAGGAAGATCATCATCGGGAGGGTATCGGCGGTCGGCTCGGCCGAGTGGCCCACGTCGGCAATCCCCCAGTAGAAGCCCGCCTCCTGGTCTATCCCGGAGTATTTCCAGTTGCCTTCGACGAGATTCTTCACCCCTTCGAGCACGATGGGTCGGACGCCTTCGCTGACAAAGACGTAATTCGCGAAATCGACGATCAATTCCACGTCGTCTCCCCAGCCTCCGCCGAGCGAGCCGTCCGGGCGCTGCTTGTTATCGATCCACCACTCCGCATGGTCGAGGTTGAGGTTCCACGCATCGCGGCAGGCCACGGCCCAATCAGGCGCGCCTTCGGTGCCCGTGACGTAGTCTCCGATTTTCCAGTCCTCCGTTTCCTCCCATTCCCCGTCGAGGTAGAGCTTGACGAAGCGGTTGTTGGGCCACTTCTTCTCGACCTCGAGGAGGATGTCCATCCCGGCACCCGAGACCCAGCTCCAACGGTGCGGCTGAACCATGTAGAATATCCGGGCCCGGTATATTTGCCCCTTCCAGTAAACAGGGTCCTCCGGCTGGAGGGCGGCGAGGGACATGGAACCCATGTTCACCATGGAGTAGCCGTTCACGCCGGCGTCCCCTCTGTGATGGAAGCGCTCGACGCCGTCTCTGAGCTGCCTCGCCAGGTAGAGCAGCTCCTTGGCTGCATGGTCCTCGGGGCTTTCCGTCACAACGGCGGCGAGATCGGCCTCGGCCTTTTTCACCATTTCTCTTTCGTTATCAAGTTCGGGACGCCCGGCCAGGGCCAGGTATATGATTCCGCGCTCGTACTTATGCGAGTCTTCGATCTTCTCGGCGGCGGCGCAAGCTTCGGCATACCGACCGGCGTTGAAGAGCCTTACTGCCTGCTGAAGCTCCGGGGAAGGGAGCCTTCCCGTCATGGCGATGTTCAGCGAATCTTCCGCCACCAACACCGGCGGCTGCTGATACGGGTATATCTCCAGTCCGAGGATGGAGTTCCCGGCGAAGGGGAGTCCAATGTCTGTCAGCAGCGTGTACTCGCGGGGCTTTTTCTCAGGGTGATCCGGATAGGTTCCGTAGGATACGGGCCTGGGCTTCTCGTTTTCAATCGCTAGAAGTCTCTGATACTCTGTGTCGTCTCCGCGCAGCCTTATCTCAAGGTAGCCTTGCTCGATATCCGCAGTGAACCGAATAGGAAGAAACCAGCCGTAGCCCTGATCTTGGCCAGACCTCCAGCGTATGTGCCTCACCTGGATGTCTTTGGCTATCAGCTTCCCATTGGCGTAGACCTGTATCGAGCCCAGGACTTTGTTCATGTGGCCGATTGTGAGCCATACCCTGTACTTGCCGTTGGGAAGGTCGGCGCGGAACACCAAATCCCCATCCGACCACAGCCCATCGCGGTTCAAATCCGTCACGCCCTCTTCGTACACCGTCGCCGAACTGGGGCTCACGAAGTTGACATGCGGCGACGGACCTGTGGTGTTGAACGAAGTGTAGGGTCCTTCGACGAAGCCAAAGCCCTTTGCGGCATCGTAACGCTGGTCCGCTGTGACGCGGACGAAGCCGGGGGCCACGGGCGAATCGGCCGTACCCATGTCCAACTTCAGCGGCGCGGCCCAGCTTCGGGCGGCTGTAAACGCAGCCAAGAATGCCGCCAAACAAACGAGCATCTTCCTACGGTCCACCTTCCGCATGTCTGTAACCTCCCTTGCTGCTGAAAGCCGGTTACGACTGATCCGCGCGCAGGACGGGAAATACTCCATGAGTATAGCGCAAGTGTCGGGGGTGTCAACTCACAATCGTCCGATGAGCGGATGTGGCGGCAGCGAGCGAATCCACGGTTGGCAGGCAGTCCTCTAAGGGCTAGAATAGCTGCCTGGTCGCCGCGGCGTTTTCCGAACGCAGCGACTTGATCAGGCTCTGTAGGCAACCAGCCTGGAAAGGGAGAATCGATTGAAGGTGGTGCTCATCATTTCGGACACGTTAAGGCGAGACCATTTGGGCCTGTACGGCAGCAGAGAGGTCAAGACGCCCAATGTCGACGGGTTGGGTGCGGGGGCGACCGTTTTCGACCGCGCGTACTGCGGGTCGTTTCCGACAGTGCCGCATCGAACCGACGTCATCACAGGCCGGTACACTTTCACCTGTGGCGGCTGGCAGGCGCTGCCGAGAGACGCGAAAACCATGCCGTCGCTGCTCAACGAAGCCGGGTACACGACCATGCTGATTTCCGATACGCCGCACATATTTCAGCATGGATTCAATTTCGACCGCGACTTCAGCGGCTGGGACTATATTCGAGGGCAGACTGTGGACAAGTGGCGGACGGACCCGCGCCATGTGGATTTCCCCTGCAAGCGCGAGAAGGTGCGCAGCGCCGACACCACCGCCAGCCAGCACGTTCGCAATAACGCCCTTCGTCAATTCGAGGAAGACTGGCTTCCCGCCAAAGTTGCCACAAGCGCCATGCACTGGCTGGAGAGGAACTACAAGCTGGACGACTTCTTCCTGTGGGTGGGCATGTTCGATCCGCACGAGCCGTGGGATCCGCCACAGTGGTACGTTGATATGTACGACCCGGGCTACCAAGGCGAGGTGATCGAGTACCCGCTGTACGATAAGATCGATTTCCTTACGCCGGAGGAGCTGAATCACTGCCGCGCGCGATATCGGGGGGAGGTCTCGCTGGTAGACCACTGGGTGGGCCATATCCTCCGCAAGTTGGAGGTGCTCGGGATATACGACGAGGCTATGATCATATTTACGACCGACCATGGGTTCTGCATCGGAGAGCGGGGATACATAGGGAAGTCCGTGATCCGGTCGCAGTACCAGCAGTACATACCCCTGTTTGATGAGATCGCGCACATACCGCTGGTCGTGAAGATGCCCGGGCAGGAAGAGCAGGTGCGCTCTCATGCTCTCGTGCAGCCGGTGGACATTACGGCAACCATTATGGACGTGTGCGGACTGGAAGCGCCGGACGAGGTTCACGGCAAGTCGATGGTGCCTCTGATGAACGGGAAGGCCGAGAGGATTCGGGAACTCGCGGTGTCATCTCCTTCTCTATGGAGGGGGGCGAATCCTTACGCCCGAAGCACGGTGACCACGGACGAATGGACCTTCATATACGGCGGGGCTCCGGACGTGCAGACCGAGGACTACGAGGACCGGGTCGTCGACGGGATTCCGAGGAAGCACACGAAGCTTATAGACCAGGAACTCAAGCCCATGCTCTTCAACAACCGGAACGATCCCCTGCAGAACAGCAACATTTATGACGAGCACAAGGACGTCGCCGGAAATATCAACGAGAAGTTAATCTCGTATCTGCGGGAGATCGGCACGCCTGAGGAGTTCCTCGCATCGAGGAAGGCGCTCGTGGATTAGTTGCTGACGTTGCGCGCAGTGTTGTCGGATTCCGGCCGCTAAGGGATTTCAGGTTTGAAGGGAGGGGGACATATGAGGTCGAAAGTGGCGATATTGATTGTGGCCGTGCTTGTGGCGGGCTCAGCGTGGGCGGTCGTTTCCGCCCCAGCCAAGTTTGACATGGGTACGGGCACATCGCGCGTGTTAGACGGCTTTATCAAGGTAGAGGGGAGGACCCTCTATTCCCCTGAACTCGGCTACGGGTGGCTCGAGACGGGACACGAATCATTCGAGTCGGAAAGACCCGCCCGACTGGCGCATTGGTTCGTCTTCAGGGATACCTTGTTCGATAAGACCGCGACCGCCCTGAATCGGGATGGAGTTCGCGATACGGAAGACATGACCTTCAAGGTAGATCTCCGTGAGGGTGACTACGTGGTGGTTGTTACGCTGGGGGATTTGACGCGGGGCCTGGGCTCCATGTCGGTTTACGCCAACGGCGAGTTGATGGTGAAGAACGTCAACGCCAAGCACTGGGCTTCGCGGGGCGGCTCGGCCCAAGGGGACTGGTACGGCTACTACCAGCGCGTGCGTTTCCCGGTGAGCGTGGGGAACGAGGGGCTTGCGCTGAACTTCGCGGGGGACCAGTCGGACTATGACAAGTGGTTGGCGGAGGAGGAGCAGAAGCCCTCGCCCGAATCCTGGCTCGTCAGACAGGGAAGACGGCTGAAGCCCCATGCGCCCTACAGGGATATCGGCCTGCCGTTTACGACAAACAGCGTTCTCGGAGTAGAGGTCTATCGTTACGCGCCCGAGCCGATAGTTGAAGCTGACGGCGCGCTGGTGCTGGATCGCACTGCGATTCCCGCCTCTGCCAGCGTTCCGCAGGTTGGCACGATTGAGCAAGCACTGCAGGCGTATAACGTCCAGCGATTCGTTGAGGCGGAGCGGAAGCTGGACGGCATAAGCGACGCGCTGCTTGGATATGCGAAAGCCAGGGCCTACGCGTTCCTGGCAGGCAATCCCGACTACGAGCGGGAGCTGGAACTTGCGCCGAAGGCGATCGCCGCGGTTGAGGCCTACAACAAGGCGAATCCGGGAGATGAACGGGCGGAGCATCTGTTGGAGGTTCTTGTCAATTTCAATCAGGGCATAGATTCGATACTGCATAGAGCGGTCTCATTCTCGGATCAGATGGCCCTGCCCCCGGATTTGCGGCATGCGGATACGTCGTGGGAGAACGGTTACTGGCGGGTTTTCAGGGGCATAGGGAAGTTGGACCTCATTCATCGCGGAGAGCCCGTTTACCTCAAGGCCAAGATTCATGAGGCCCGCGGGCTATACATGTTCGACCCGCACCGGTGGGTCATGGCATCCGGCAAGGCCGCCGATCTGCTTAGAGAGGTCGAAACCAAGTTCCCGAACAACCGCTTCGTCCGGCTGTACCTGTACGATGACTGGTCGCCCGGCCCCGAGTGGCCCGACTATCCCGACTATTCTCCGGCCACGGAGGGGGCGCCCGAGTGGGCCGCAGCCGTGTACGAGGCGTACAATCGCTGCCTCGACCTGGGCGAATGGTGGTACGAGAACAAGCAATTCCCGGATGGATCGGTGGGCGGCGGGTGGGGAGACGACGTGGAGATCCTCCGGCTGTTCGGCACATACGGCTCCATCTGCCCGGACGCCTCGGAGAAGATGGTCGAGCTCTGCGCTGGGATAGTCAACGGGGCTCTCGCGTCCCCCAACATGGATCCCGAGGCGGGGTTCTTCGGCGGGATGGGCGACGCCGAGCACACGGGCGAATGGACGGGCGACACTATTCCCACCATGGTGATCCTGGACTACGGCAACCCGACGTGGACGGAGCTTGGCCTCAAGGTGGCGAAGCTCATGCGCGATCTCTGGATGGACCATAACGACCGCGGTCAATATCTATTCCGCTCCAACATGGTCGGGGCAACCCGGGTGGGCACGGGGCTCCAGGCGAATGACTCGCGGATAAACTACCGATGCGCCCTTCCGGCTCGGTCGGTCCTGTGGTACAGCGGCAATCCCTCGGTCGCGGCGCTGTTCGACGGGTGGGCGAAAGCTTGGCTGGAAGCGTCAATGTCCGCTGAGAAGGGGAAACCCAGCGGCGTAATCCCCTCCGAAATCGGATTCGAAACCGGTGAGATCGGCGGCACCGAGTCACCCTCGTGGTTCATCGCGAACCATGCCGGAGGAACCGTCAACTATGATTGGGACAGCCGATATCACGACTACATTACGGACCTCTTGGTGGGCGCTTACGAGCGCAGCGGGGACAGGGCGTTCCTCGAGCCGCTGAGGCTCGAAGCGGAACTGGCCGCGCGGGCACGGCAGTCGGAAGGTGAGGCGGAAGCGGGGTCCCCCGAGTGGGCGGGGAGGCAACTTGGCGGAGCCGTGCAGTTGTGGTCGCGTTTGCAGCGGACCCTCGGATTGGGGGAGGGGGGCGAGCCGAGCGTGACGTCCTTGCCCGATGCGCGTCGCCGTAACGAGACCTGCATCAGAGGTGCGCGGGAGCGCTGGCCGATTTCCACCACGGACGCGTTGGCCACCGACCGCATAGGCTGGCCGGGGCTTCACGCGGCGTACACGGCAATGACCGCGGCGGGTGCGTCCGGCGGGCTGGACCCTCAAGTGACCTACGTGGGTCCAGGACGCCAGTTCGCTGCTGTCGTGCTGACATCCGGGACAAAGCAGCTCAAGGTTGCACTGTACAATTTCCGGGCGAAGGAACGGGAGTGCGGCATTCGGCCGTGGCTGCTGGAGCCGGGGGCTTCGTATGAGCTGACGTACGGGCCCGACTTGGACGAGAACGGCGAGCCCGACGAGATCGCAGGGACGGGGCAGCAGCGCATAAGGTTCCGCGGCCAGCCCGTTCCCGTG
>Ga0180432_10009074_pt1 | contig 12216 bp, 15 predicted proteins | sample SS_ome_10_FD_132414 | JGI IMG/M metagenome (GOLD analysis project Ga0180432, IMG submission 132414) | Hypersaline lake sediment archaeal communities from the Salton Sea, California, USA - SS_1_MS_2 metaG | ecosystem: Environmental > Aquatic > Non-marine Saline and Alkaline > Hypersaline >...
CCGAGAGCCAATCAACACCACCGGGTCCTTTGACCTGCACCGGGGTGCTGCTGTTATCGGTGGAGTCGTCACCCAGCTGGCCGTAGGCGTTGTAGCCCCAGGCCCAGACACTGCCGTTGCTTTTCAGCGCCACCGTGTGAGAGCCGCCCGCGGAGATGGCGACGACGTCCGAGAGGTTCAAGACCTGCACCGGGGTGCTGCTGTTATCGGTGGAGTCGTCACCCAGCTGGCCGGAGGCGTTGTAGCCCCAGGCCCAGACACTGCCGTCACTTTTCAGCGCTACGGCGTAGGAAACGCCCCCGGCGACTGCGGTGACGTCAGAGAGCCATCCATTGCCACTGACCCCTTTAACCTGCACCGGGGTGTGTTTGTCTATGGTGGAGTTGTCACCCAGCTGGCCGTAGGCGTTGTAGCCCCAGGCCCAGACAGAGCCGTCGCTTCTCAGCGCTACGGTGTGAGAACCGCCCGCGGCGATGGTGACGATTCCCGAGAGATTCAAGACCGGCACCGGGTTGGTGCGTGCCGTAGTGGAGCCGTCGCCCAGCTGGCCCTTTGAGTTGCTTCCCCAGGCCCAGATGTTGCCGTCGCTTTTCAAAGCCACCGTGTGGGCGTCGCCCGCACTGATGGCGGGGATGGCGGTTGCGGCCGACTCATCCCCTTGCTGCTTCAATTCCTCCAGCAACGTGGTGTTGAAGGGCATCTGGCAGCCGGTCATTAACACAGTGCCCGCCAGGACCATTGCCAGCATGCACCATCCGAAACTACGGCTGTATCTTGGTTTCATCGTCATCACTCCGCCTCCAGGATCTGCTGAGGCAATGTGCCGGCGGTGCCGCCGAGACAGGTAGAGAGCCCGGGCCGCTCGATGGCCGCTCGGCGGCTTTCGGTTCCCCGCAGAAAGTACGAGGCGGAGGCGGTGATGGCCAGACCCTGGAAGGTTCCCAGGTCATAACGGTAGGCGGCTCCCAAAGCGAGGTTCAGGCCGGGATTCAGGAGGTACTCCAGCTGCGCTCCAGTCTGCAGAGCAATCTGGCCGCTGGAGCCACCGCCGTTGTTCGAGAATCCAAGGTAATATCCCCCCATCCCGATCACCTTGGCGCCCAGACGGGGCGTGAACCAGAAGTAGATGCCGCCGCCGGCCAGAACCGAAAGCAGGGATACGCTGGAACTCGTGCTCTTTACCGGGAGGATGGCATAATCCAGTTCAACAGCCACGAAGGGTTGTGGATTACCGAATAAACTGTACTCGGCGCCGAGAGCGATCGCCCCGCCCGGGCCGAAAAATTCCGCGCTGTCCGCCAACGGGACGGTGCAGGCTGCGTGAGCGGTGATGGACAGGGAGCCATGATAGACCGCGGCGAGATGTGTTCCGGCGGTATCAGGCGCTTCTGCGTCCAACGGCGCGGGGAGAAAGGACGCCAGGATGAAACTGCAACAAACAATGAGCAGAAGGCGGGGAAAAGGAGGATTCGACAGTCGAAAGTTGTACATGTGGATCTCCAGTTGTTGTCCGAAAGATGTGGGCGCTATGGATAGCGGGAATTCTCATTCCCTTGACGGTTGCATTCCTGTCAGGAGTTCCGACAGCGTCGTTCTTCGTGTGCAACTGCCTGGGTGTTGGTCTGACCTGGGAGGATAAATCCAAACTGAATTTGAGAAGAGTCTTACATCCTGGAATGAGGTCCTGAACCGATGCGAGAAAGCAGCACAGCTGGGAGATCGGTTGTCGGCGCTGGAACAGCAGGTTGTACATCTGAATCTCCCAAATGCCGCAGAAAAATCGACGTCGCAAAGTTTATCACATTTTTAATGAAAAAGTAAGAATCCTCAGCAATTATTATTCCAGCAGAAAAAATATGTTAGGTGTTTGGCGTTGCGGTTTCTTGATCAAAGACTACGAATCAAGTCCGAAATTTCAGCAACTCTTCGTATCTTCAGCTTGCCGAATCTCTTCGCAGGAAAATTACACGCTATCTTGTGTCGTCATTGGAAGTCGCGTGTGAAGGGCCGCGATTGGTACGATCTTGTATGGTACGTGAGCAATCGCCCGGAGTTCAGACTATCTCATTTGGAGGCCCATATGCGACAATCGGGCAACTACTATGAAGAAGGACCTTTGTGGTCTACCGATTTTTTTGCGGATGTCGTTCAGCGTGTAGCCCCAATTTGAGCTGGAGCAGTACTCTTCTCGGATCATTAGCCGTTTTAGTACATCGGCTTCACTTTTCGTAATAAAAAACTATATTGGCGCACACACAACTCGATGTCCCCTACGGGGTGTTTGCCCGAAAGACCTGCTCTTCGGCGCCCTGGCCTTTCGGGCTTTCGCCGAGTTGATCCGTAACGCCTTTGGAAAGAACTACCGAACTCAGCAGATCGATTTCTTAGGTCGGCGATGTTCCGATTGCTTTCAAGAATCCAATGTTTCTGGAAGAGCTGGAACGATTGTACGCTGCCTACGGCAATAATCTTTGGGCAGCAACCGGGGGGCTTTTTCTGGTCCCCCTGTAAATGGAAAGGGTATTTCCCCACCCGATGGAAAATGGAATTCCCCACCCCCAAGAGCCGCCAGCCCCCAGGACATCGTGTCCAGCGGGCTGGCTGGCGGCGATCTCTCCATTGGCAGATCTGAGAGCCACACGGATGTGGCGCGAAGAGACGAGTCACGGCTCACTCCCCGACTTGCGGGCAGCCACGGCTGTTTGCACACCGGCAGCAGGGGGCAGGCCCTCAGCTGTTGTGAGGTACAAACGATTGTAATATACGATCGACCGTTGTGGTATCGTAAACTGATTGTCTATATCACCGATCCTCAAGGAGTTCGCAAGATCTTGCGGCATCTGGTGAAAATCGGCCGCCACCGGGGCTGGATCCAAACTTCGTGCAATCTCTTATCTATCTCCCTGCTGGCTCCGGGGGGTGAGCACGTCTCCTCGGCGTTCGTTGGGATTCCAAACATATTTGTTTCCCGCTCGGGGTGCTCGGCGGAGTAGCCGAGAGGTACAACTATCAGGAAATTTGCTCTGCGCGTCCGAGGATGATCGGCAGAGTTGCTTCGACCGCCTCGATGGTCACCACAATCGAGGATTTGCCTGACCGCTTCGGACTATAACTTTGCCTGTCGCTCCCTCATTAAAAAGGTGCATACAATGGTAGCTGTCAATATTGAGAAACCGACTACAACATAGCTTACATTAAAACCAAATTTATCAATTAATAATCCAACAATAGGGGTGAGTAGTCCGCTTCCTTCCGTGCTACCTAGATAGAATATACCAAGCACTGTAGAGCGGTGCTTCTCAAATGTTTGTTCAAGGATATATACTTCAGATATGACAGATCGCATATAATTGAAGATACCAATTAATACAAGAATAATACCAATAACCCAAATTATAGAGACAACGTATAACAATAAAACGCAAAGGGCCCCAAAAAGGCAGGTTGCTATTGTTACCGGCAATTTTCCAAAGCGATCAGAAATCAGACCACCAACAAAACTCGCCCATAATCCAGATGAATAATAGAGAGCTACCATCGTTCCTGAAATCTCTTTACTAACATTGAAGTGGTCAGAAAGAAAAAGCGGAATAAATGCTATTACGGACATTGTAGCAGCGTGTGTAAATGCAGTTAGAATTATATAAATTACAAGACGTCTGCGTCTAAAAATATCTGACGAAAAATCCGCAGAAACAGGTTCGGTTGTCTTTACACTAATTGTCATGCTGTTTTTGCGAGTGTTCACAATTGCATATAGAAAAATACCGAATATTATTGTAGGCAAAGAAAAAATAATGTAGGGGCTACGCCATCCCCAGATACCTGCTATAGGTGCAGCTATAAGCGGTGCCAAGAAATAGCTTGATGCACCTCCAACCATGTGAATACCAACGGCTTGACCTTTCCTTTTTTTATTCACGAAAGACGTGATTATTGGTAATGAGGAAGGGTGATAAGCACCTCCCAAGAATCCCATAATTGCTAAGAACAACAAAAGGGTTGTGTAATGAGTAGAAACACCAGCAAGGACTCCAGCCACTCCCACACCAGCAACACCTATAAGAAGAAGTATTGAGCGACTAACGCGATCAGCGAGCCAACCAGCGGGGAGCATGCTGATACCATAAGATAAACTAAATACCGATACTGCCCATGCGGACTGCGTGTAGTTAAGTCCAAAATCGCTGCGTATGAAAGGAAGCAAAGGCACCGTTAGTGCAGTAACTAGGTGATGGACCAAGTGTGCAAAAGCAAATAGAACAGTCATGAGATGCTCCTCTCAGGAAACACTTCCACTGGTATCAATGCACTACATTTGTCGCCGTTATTTTTTCTATGATTTGCCTAGTAAATAGAACCAATGTAAATAGAAAATTTGTTTTTCTTTCTACCTTTATCTATGCAGTTGTCTTGGCAAAAATAGTGAAATTTGCGGCACAAAAGATATGATTAGTGCAATTACGAAAAGTAGATTTAAAAACGGCAATGAGGATCTAACCACTTCACCCAACGACGCCTCTGTTATCAATACTGATACGAAAAGGCAAAGGCCAAAAGGTGGCCTTATTATTTCCATTTTCGCTATAACAATTTATAGGACTTCGAAATGTATCAAGATTGTTTTAGACAAGTCAAGCACTTTTTTTCATATTTTTTCTACAGTCACCATCTTGTGTCGTTTTTTGCCTCTTCTCTCCCTCTCGATTTTTCCTTGCCGTCCTTTATCATTTTCAGTAGGAGCCGAGAGCGATATGTTGCTTTCGTGACCTTTGTCACTGAACCGCCCCGTATTTACCGGAGACACAAAACCGCGAGAGAATTGTGCCGTGCCTCCGTCGTTCCGGCAAACACCCACAGCACAAGGGAAAATTGCTTGACAGAAATACAAATAGACATTCTATTCTGCTTTAACAAAGTCGTATAAGTTCGCCCTATCTTCAAGGCATTTTCAGCGCTTGTATAGCAAACAACTGTATCGACTTAATCTGAAAACATCGAACCGTAACGACACGACTCAGAACAGGGGAAAGTAATGCACCGAAGATTGGCAGCCATCATCCTGGGATTGTTGATTTTAACGGGAACCTACGTGTTTTCACAAAGCACCGTGGGTATCATTCCAGCCAAAATCATGAGCGAAGACGACAAGTATAAATATCTCGAGGAGGGTGTAACCGATTCCGTCATCAACGCCTTTCTCGGCGCCGGCTACAGCGTAGTGGAGCGCAGCAGGCTCGATGCGGCCCTAAACGAGCTGGAGCTGCAGCTGAGCGACATCTCTCTTGCCTCCGCGGCGTCCGTGGGCTAGATCGTCGGAGCAACCTATGTCTCCATTACCAGCGTTACCCAGCTGGGATCGAAGTTTACCCTGGCCATCCGGCTGGTAGAGGCCAATACGGGCCGGGTGATACAGATAGGCAAAAGTACGGGCAGCCTGGAACAGATGCTGGACCTTGCCGATTCTGTGCTGCGCCAGAGCAAGTTCGCCGGCGCCAAGAATGCTCTAACCTATCTGACCTTCATAGCCCAGTACAACCGGGATTTTAGCAATCCAGATATAGGGCAGCAGGTCGACTATTCGATCACCGTCAACACCTACGAGTTCGACCTGTTCCAGTACTTCCACGACCACGAGGATTCGCTGTCCATAGATAGGAGCGGGCCGTTTTTTTGTCGTTTTCTTTCCCATCTACGAGGACGATTTCCACATGGACGTCGACATCGATGAGCGGCACAGGGACACGGATCATAGAATGGGCACCGAGCTGAACCTCAGGACCGCACGCAGTCAGCCCTATCTCCATTTTATCCGCTACGAAAATTACGAATACACGAAGCATATCACCAATATCAACGGACCGGACCGTTATGTGAAGCGGACAGGTGAAAGATTTCACTGCCGGAAGATGGACACCCCCTCCCGGGTCACAGGATACGCGATAAACCCGATCGAATCCACGATGGCTTACCTCGAAAGAGAGTACAACATGGGAGGCGTGCCCTACCTCGTTATCGACTATGAAGAGAACCAAAAGATCGAAGAACATGCCGCCGTGTTCGAAAAGACGGCCTATGAAATCCGTCTCAAGGCGGATTGGTCCTCCTGCCGGGCGGGCAAGGACGGCAACTACATCAGTGTCCGGATTCCGGATGAGAATCGGCTCGAGCTGTCGGGAAGACGCAACGCCGCCACATCGAAGGTATACAAAACCAAAGCCGTTCTCGATGAGGTCTACCAATCCAGATCAAGCCAGGTAGAACTGGATATACATGCAACAGCCTACAACGCGAAAGTCTGGAAAGGCGTCAATGAAATCTGGAAAGATGAGAAGGATTACGTCTTTACGGTGGAGTATGGTAAAAAGACGATCATCGAGATCTCTCTAAATAACGAGGAACTGACGATCAGGGATTGGAAGGAGTGAACATTGGTCTGTCCGGGAATCCTCTCCCGGGACCGTGATGCGGCGACGCCGGGCGGGGAATGAGAAATGGATGATGTGAGCAGGTCTCCAGCCTGAAAGACGTGGAGTAGCCTGCAATCGAGGCATACCACAACTCAGGAGGAAATCGTGATGAGTGAATCAAGCGCATTCTTTGTCGGGATGGATGTCCACGGGAACAGCGTTAATTTCGCTCTACTAACAGAAACATCATTTTCGCCGGTTCTTCGAGTCCGTAAACCGGGTACCCACAAAGCCGTGAATGAGATTTTGGACAAGCTTTATGGACAAGACACGACGGTGCATATCCGCCTCAGAACAAGATGAAGCGCTGCGAGATCTGCTGCGCTACCGAGACCAGGTCAGAAAAAAGAATTGTTGGCGAAGTTTCGCTGGCCAGCTGGATGTATGCAGCCATCATACTTCGGGCGCTCTGGTTCTTTTAGCCAAGCTGTTTTTGTTTCGGTGCAGGCGAGTGCAGAGCAGGCGGCCCGCAACGACACGGCGAGCAGTGCGTTCATGAACCGGGAACAGAAAATCTTGCTGCTGCTATTCGGGAATTCCGTAATTGTCTACAACAAAGTCGATGTCTTTGTCGCCCCGGCCGCTGAGATTGATCAGAATGGATTCCCGGCGATTCTCCTTGGCTAGTTTCAGGGCGTAGGCAACAGCATGTGCGCTTTCCAGCGCCGGGATAATGCCTTCTTTCCGGCTCAATTCAAAGAAAGCATCAAGGCATTCCTGATCTGTCGCGGAGGCGTAGTTGACTTTCTTGAGATCGTAGAGCATGGAATGTTCGGGGCCTACGCCGGGATAGTCGAGACCGCTGGCGATGGAATAGACAGGATCCGGCTCGCCTTTTTCATTCTGAAGAAGGTAGCATTTGAATCCGTGAATCATTCCGGGTTTCCCGAAGGAAATGGTTGCCGCGTGATCGCCTTTCTTGTCTCCACGGCCAAGGGGCTCCACTCCGTGAAGTTTGACCTCTTCTACATCGAGGAAGGCGGAGAATATGCCCATGGCGTTGCTTCCTCCGCCGACGCAGGCTACAACATTGTCCGGATTTTCGCCCGTCATCTCGAAAAACTGCTCCTTCGCTTCAATGCCGACGATCCGCTGGAAATCCCGAACCATCATGGGAAAGGGGTGTGGACCGACTACGGAGCCGATGCAGTAAAGGGAGTTAACCGGATCTTTGAGGTAAGCTTCGAAAGCCGAATCCACCGCTTCTTTCAGCGTCCTGAGGCCGTGGTTTACCGGAACGACCTCGGCTCCCAGAATTTTCATGCGGATGACATTGGGATGTTCCTTGACGATATCGACTTCACCCATGTGGATTTCGCATTCGAGTCCGAAGTAGGCGGCGGCTGTTGCCAGCGCCACGCCGTGCTGACCGGCTCCTGTTTCGGCGATGAGCTTCTTTTTTCCCATGTACCGGGCCAGAAGGGCTTCGCCCATGCAGTGGTTTAGTTTGTGAGCTCCGGAATGATTCAGATCCTCCCTTTTCAGGTAGATCCGGCCGCCATAGTCCTCGGACAGGGTTTTGGCAAAATATACCGGTGTCGGTCGTCCCTGAAAATGTTTTCTTATGCTTCTCAGTTCCGAAATAAATTGATGGGATTTGCTGATCGCGTAGTAGGCCTCCGTGATCCTATCCATTTCCTTCTGGAGTTCAGGAGGAATAAAACTGCCGCCATACTGGCCGTATTCCCCTTTCTGATTCGGGTATGTTTTAAAATAGTCGTGCATAACGTTGTGTTTCTCCTAATAGTAACGCAGAGCAGTATAGTGACGGGGCTCGATAGTGTCAATTGACTAGCTCTGTTTTTTCGTAAAAATCAGAAATTTATAGATGCTGTGTCCTCTGATAGCAATCAAATCACCGGGTGGATATTCCCCGAAATCGCCTCGATAGCCACCGCATACGACGACCTGTCTGCCCACCTCGGATCAAAGGTTTTCCTATCAATTTTGGATGCAAAAAAACGCGGCGCCGATATGAATAAGCCCTTTGTTTTCATTACAGGCCTCCTGTCCTGTCAATCCGCAGACATTTGTGTGGATTATCGAACCCTGCCGACGGTCATAAGGTTTCGCAATAATCCCGGTACCTTTTTCTCCAACTCTTCCAAGAGGTGCTTAAAAACCATCGCCGTAGCCAGAGCGTCTCCTGCCGCCGTGTGCTGCTGGTAAGTTTCGATGCCAAAGTGCTTGGCCATCAACTCCAGGTCCTGATTGCCGCTGAATTTAACCGTACAGGATCGAAGATGCGATGGAAAAACGACTTTTCGGCACATTTACTGAACATCGAGAACCAGATTTTGGAGGGGAAAACCATAACGCTGCTGCATGTAGACGTTCAAAAAATGCAGATCAAACCGTGTATGGTAGCCCACCAAGATATCGGTTTCCAAAAAGTGGAGAAACTGATCAAATACTTCTGTAATTGACGGGGCTCGGGCCACCATGGACGGAACAATGCCATGGATTCTAATGGAGGACGAGGGGATAGTCCGACCCGGGCTCACCAGAGAACTAAACACATCCCCAAGAAGGATCCGGCCTTCAACTACCTGGAATGCAGCCGCACTTATCACCCGATCACGAGACAGATCCAGACCGGTGGTCTCCAGATCGAAGACCACGTAGCGCAGGCTTTTGGCTTTCTGGTTGAAGTCCAGGTGATCCAAAGCGCTCAAGTTCGTACGCGCCAGAGGATGAAGCTCTTTTCCCTGCAAGCGCCCCCTTATCCGGCGATTTCGCCGACGGGATCGTAATAGACTGAACATCAGAACTCCATTACCTTGGTGTGAAAACGAAATTCAATGATTTCCTGAAGATGATTGACTACCGCGAAGCTTTCCTTCAACATCTTTCGTTGGAGACTGTTTAGTCTTTCCGGATCTATATAGTTGTCCGGTTCTTCTCCCTTGGCTATGGCGTCCAGGTGCCGGCTTATCTGCAAATAGACGATAAACTCATAGGCTTCGCGAAGGTCATCGTAGCAGTCATTGTCAATGACTGCTCTTCAAAAAGCATTTTCAATGCATCGTGGAACAGTATGAAAGCAAGTACGCTGTCATCTACGGCCGATTCCGCATCCAGCGTATCACAGAGGTGGTGGAGAAGTTCGTTCTCTGCGGCGACTACTATAGGGGTGTCGCTCGCATCCAATGCACCAATCCGGAATGCAAGTTCGAGTACTTCCGCCCCTTTTCGTGCAAATCCTTCTACTTCTGTCCATCCTGCTCGCAGAAACGGGCCCTCCTGTTCTCCGAGTACATGCATGAACGGCTCCTGTTGGATTTACCCCACCCGCAGTTCGTTTAGACGGTTCCTCGAATTTTGCGCCCGTACTTTCGGCACAACCGCCGCTTGTTCTCGGATATCAACCGACTCATTTTCGCCATGGTCGAACGGTTCTATACCAAGGCGACGACCAGGCCGATTCACACAGGTATGGTTCTGGCCTATCAGACCAGCGGTGCGTTTGTTCGGTTTAATCCACACGAGCACGCCATCGTGGTGGAAGGCGGCTTCGATGAGGCCGGCAGGTTCGTGCATATCCCTCTCGGGAACCTCAAAAGGATGTCGGAGTATTTTCGCCGGGTGATCATCAAGTTCTTTTTGAAGAAACAGCTCATCAGTGCCAGGTTAGCTACCAGCCTCATCAACTTGAAGCATTCTGGTTTTTCCTTCAATTGTTCGGTACGGATTGGATCGCATTCCGGCAATGCCCGCAAAGCCCTCTCACAGTACATCTCCCGACCGCCCCCGTCGTTGACGAAGATGAGCATCCAAGAGAACGGCGAGGCCACTGTGATCTCCTACACTCTGACAACGAGTTCTTCCAGGGAAAAACCGAAGCCTTTTCACTAACGCGTTTCTTCCTCGAAGTGACGCAACACATCCCCCCACGCGGAGCGCAGTATACTCGCCGCTACGGATTGTATGCCGCGCAACGGCGCACCGCCCGGACGAAGGGAAAGTGGCCGGATATGCCTCATGTAGTCCTGCTCGCCCCTTCCGGATGGAAAGCCGAGCAACCGGGACGGGCAGTCTGAAGGCTTCTGAATCGGGAGAAACCTACTATGAAGAATCAACTGTGTCTGATCAAGAAAGCCGTTCTACCTGTCGTAGATGCCCGCCAGGGTAGGCCAAGTTGATTGCCAAGGTGTACGAAGTAGGCCTATTGACCTGCAGTAAATGCGGATCCTCGCCGAGATCACCGAGCCGGAAGAGGTCAAGAAAATCCTGCGGCACCTGGTGAAGGTGGGCCGGCCGCCCCCGGGGCTGGATCCAAAATTCGTGTAATTGCTACTCTGCCTCCCTGCCTGCTCCGGGATCTTGTGCACGCACAAGATCCCGGAGCACAATCATAGCGGAGCTCGGTGGGATCTCGTTCCGAAGTAGAGGCCACGCGGTGCAATAGCCCCGATCGTCGAGAAAACTGTGGATTCTAATCGATTCGCCGGCCAGCGCCAGTTTTAACCGTTCGTATCACTTTATCAACTCACAAGTTTGGCGATGGCGTCATCAGAAACTCTCCCATCCAAAACATCCTTCATGGCTTGCTCGACAATATCCATCCCATTCTCCACCTGTTCCTGAGTGATAATGAGAGGAGGAGTCACATCAAGTACATTAGTATAAGTGCCTACCTTACCAATGTGCAGGCCCAATTGCCAACACCTGAAAACTATCTTGCGAGTTTCCATACTCGCAGGTTCTTTGGTTTTCCTATCTCTGACAAGTTCCACGCCGTTGAACAGGCCTCGCCCACGAACATCACCAATAATCTCATATTCCTTCTGCAACTCTTTGAACCGACCCCTAATTAACTCTCCCATCTTGTAGGCGTTCCCATTTAGACCTTCATCATCGATAACATCGATAGTCGCATTTGCCGCCTCAACAGGAATAGGTGAACCTCCCAACGCAAAACCCGTACTGCCCCGGTCAAAGTCTAAGATATCAGGATCTCCGACAACAGCACTCAGAGGGACTCCAGAAGTTAAAGCCTTCCCAATGGCTATCAGGTCAGGCGCAATCCCTAAATGGTCAAAATAATTGGCCGCAAACCACTTGCCTGTCCGCCCCACTCCAGTCCTAACCTCATCCACTGTAAACAATATGTCATATTTATCACAAATTCTCTTAATCCTTATAACCCAATCATCTGGTGGAACAATTATCCCGCTATCACCCTCTATCAATTCCAGGTGAATAGCGGCAACATCTTCTGGTGGATAGGCATTCCTATCTCCCATGATGTGCTCTTCAAGGTAATCAGCACAGAGAAGACCACATTTCGGGTACTCTAGCTTAAAGGGGCATCGGTAACAGTAAGCAAAAGGAGCCTTAATAACTCCCGGACATGGTCTGACAGGTGTCGGAAATCTAAATCCCGTAAGAGAACAAGCTCCCATGGTTGTCCCGTGAAAGGACCCAGCGAAAGTAATTATCCAATTCCTTTTTTTGTATTCAGGCACCAGCCTATAGATTAGGTCATTAGCATCAGATCCGGTACATCCAAACCATACTTTCTTTTCATGCACACCAGGAGTAATCCGTATAAGCTTTTCCGCTAGTTCATTATTGATGCTATTGGTCACAATGCCAAAGCTATGACATGTCAATTTTTCTGTCTGTCTCTTAATTGCTTCGACGACCTTTGGATGGCAATAACCAGTATTAGCTGCGCAACCTGAGGCTCTAAAGTCAAGATATTCGTTTCCGTCTGGGTCTTTAATATAAACTCCCTTTCCAC
>Ga0180432_10009078_pt1 | contig 12213 bp, 8 predicted proteins | sample SS_ome_10_FD_132414 | JGI IMG/M metagenome (GOLD analysis project Ga0180432, IMG submission 132414) | Hypersaline lake sediment archaeal communities from the Salton Sea, California, USA - SS_1_MS_2 metaG | ecosystem: Environmental > Aquatic > Non-marine Saline and Alkaline > Hypersaline >...
GAACGTCCGGGGAATCCGTCAATGCAAGACTACGTCGCGAGAACGTCCGGGGAATCCCTGAATGCAAGACTACGTCGCGAGAATTTCCTTGATCTTTGCGATGAGCGCTTTCGATTGGTAGGGCTTCTGAATGAATCCGGCCAGTCCCTCCTCCATGAACCGGCCCACCGCCTCTCTCTGATCATACCCGCTGGTGAGAATCACCTGCACGCCACCGTCGATGCGGCGCAGTTCACGGAACGTCTCCTCACCATTCATGCGGGGCATCGTCACATCCAGAACCACGGTCTTGATTTCGCTCCTGTGCTCGCGGAAGATCTTTACCGCCTCTTCCCCATCCCGAGCCGTAAGAACGTTGAACCCGGACCTCTCGAGCATCGTCTTGGCCACGGACCGCACGACATCCTCATCATCCACGGCAAGAACGGTGACTCCCGCGAACGTCTTCGCCTCGGCGCGCGCCGTCTTTCTATCGGGCGTAATGCGGGTCCGGCACACCGGGAACAGAACCCGGAAGGTCGAACCCTTTTCCGGTTCGCTGTCGAGCCGAATCGCGCCGCCATGGCCCCGCACGATGCCCAGTACCGCGGCAAGACCCAATCCGCGGCCGGTGAACTTCGTCGAGAAGAACGGATCGAAGATTTTCGTCCGCGTCTCGTCGTTCATTCCACAACCGTTGTCGGAGATCTCCAAGTACACGTATTCCCCGGCGGGGAGATCCAAGTCCAGGAACGAGTTCCGCAGATAAGCCTCGTCGCAGGACAGCGTCCCCGTTGCGATCCGAATCTCTCCCTCACGACTTCGGATCGCGTCGGACGCGTTGGTGACCAGGTTCATCACCACCTGTCTCATCTGCGACACGTCGCCCTCCACGGCGGGGAGATCCTCCTCGAGTTCGTACTTGAGGAACGCCTTCTTCGCCACCGAGACCCCGAGGAGGTGAGACATTTCGTCGACCACTTTCGTAAGGCAAAGCGGCTCAACCACGAATCGGCCCTTGCCGGAATAGGCCAGCAGTCCTTTGGTAATCTCGGCCGCCCGCATCGCGGACTTTGCGATCTGCCCAAGGCCCTCGGAGAGCGGTGACTCCGGCGGCAGATCCGACAGCAGAAGATCCGCGTGCCCGAGAATGCCCATCAGCAGGTTGTTGAAGTCGTGCGCGACGCCGCCGGCCAGAATGCCGAGACTCTCCAGCTTCTGGGCCTGGAGCACTTTTTCCTCGAGGCCCCTCTTTTCGTCTTCGACCCGCTTTCGCTCGGTGATATCCTCGTAAGTCCCGAGCACCCCCATGACCCGCCCCTGGAGATCGCGAAGCGGAACTTTGCTCGTGCGAAGCCAGAGCCGGGTTCCGTCGGGCCAGCTCTGCGGTTCCTCGTAGTTCACCTTGGGGGTCCCGGACTCCATCACACGCTGGTCGTCCGCCCGATACAGATTGGCCTGTTCCGACCAGGAGAGCTCGAAATCGTCCTTGCCGATGATGTCCTCGGGAGAACTCAGACCGGCGTCCTTGGCAAAATGCCGGTTACAGCCCAGGTAGCGGGACTGACGGTCTTTCCAGAACACTCGAACCGGGATGGCGTCGAGGATCAGCTGGAGCATCTGCTGGGACGCCCGGAGGGCGTTTCTCGCCTGATCTCTTTCCGACACATCCACCGCCACGACCACCATTCCCCGGACCGTCGCGTCCGTGCGAATGGGGGAGACGCTGAGCTGGACGGGAAACTTCGAACCGTCCTTTCTCAGGGCCGAAGCCACGAAACTACCCGAGCGACCTTCCGCCGTGCATTCCCGGAACGCCTTCCGGTCGGTGCCGGACAGGTGGAACAGATTCTCCACGGATTCCCGAGTAAGTTCCTCGCCCGAATAGCCCAATCCCGAGCAGCCGGCCGGGTTGGCGTAGACGATGCGGCCGTTGTGATCCGTCGCCAGGGCAATCTCGGCGATGTTCTCGACCATGGCAGTAGCCAACATAGGTGACCCAACTCCTCCGCACGGGACAAGGCCCCGCTTCGGTCGGCCTTGCCGCAAGCATCTCAGGGGTAGACGCAATGAACCCGGAGGTCCGCCAACCGGGAGCGGACCCCTGCTCTGACTCAAGGAACAAATCGGCTGCTGGAAATGAAGTCTTGAGGCTTATCCGGAAACCATGGCAAATCCCGCCAAGATCCAGCAGAACAGCGCCAGGACGGCGGACGTGCCATAGTAGAGAAGAGGCCTGCGAGCCCACGGCGCGCCCTGCGGACTGCCAAGCCGCTCGCCCAACCGGTGGCCCAGCGGGAACAGGATCGCCCCGAACACGGCCCACACCAGCCCCTCGGAAGCCAGGAACGCGGCGAAGCCGCCCGGCCTCCCGAAGGACAGAAGATACGGACAGGGCGCAACTCGAAGACCGATGAAGTAGAAGGGCACTGCGGAGAGAAGTCCCGTGATTCCTCCGACGCCCGCGCGAATCCGCCTCGACGCGGACAGACGTCGTCCGGCCAGACCGGCGAGACCACCGACAACGGTCGCCTGGAGCATCACGGCGATGCACGAGTTCGCTTTACAGAGAACCGAAACACCCAAAACGGGAACGACCATCTGCTTCATCAGGATCGCAACCAGCGCGATCCCCGGAAGCGCAATCGGCTTTCGAAGGAACCCCAGCGCGATCCCCATCAACAACATTCCCACCCCGAAGAGGATCCCCGCGCGCCACGGCAGTCCGGCGGACCGAATCGCGTCGTTCAGAAGGACTTCCGACAGACCCCACAAAGAACCCAGAACCAGAACGGCGACCAGGACGCGGGGTCCACTCTCTTTGCTGCCTTTGCTGCACGCGGTATTCATTGAGCCGGCTCCTTGATCTCGATGCACAACATGAACGGATACGACGCCGGGTTCAGAACGCGCTCGAGTCACTCGACTTTCCCGGCTGCCGCTATCTTGTGCCAGCGGCGCTCAAGTGTCAAGCAGATTGGCGGCGCCCGGGCGCCGGACATCCAAGTGGAAACGGCGCTCAAGTATCAGGCAGATTGGCGGCGCCCGGGCGCCGGACATCCAAGTGGAAACGGCGCCTCATCCGAGACAGTCATGCTCACACAAGTCGTTGACAGGAATCTCTTCGTTTCACATGATGGGAGTCGGGCGGTCTGCGCGCGTGATCGCGCGGAGCCGCCAAAACGGACCCGGGACCTCCCCAGCGGCGGGCAACCAAGATCGATGAGAGCCGAACACCCGGGAGAGAGGAAAACGATGCGCCGATCCGAGAAGGTGTCTAGAGAAGAGCGGGAGCGCGCGCCGAAGACAGACAGCCGTCTTCACATGGCCAATGAGAGAACGTTCCTGGCCTGGATCCGCACGAGTATCGGAATCATGATATTCGGCTTCGTGGTCGAGAGATTCGCCGTTCCTTCCGAGCCCCTACTGTCGGCCGGTTCGGAGGTTCCGGGCGACGGATCCGGCTACATGGCCAAGATGGGGATTTCCCTCGTTCTTCTCGGCGTCGCGGCGAGTCTTCTGGCGACCTACCGGTTCCTTCGCATCCAGAAGCACATCATGGAAGACACGTATCGGCCCTCGGTGGTCCGATACGTGCTCCTTGCCGTACTGCTGGGCTCGATCGGTATCCTCGTGGCCATTCACCTGGCAGAGAAGATGCACGTTCTATAGCAGGGTTCGGGGATCTTGGTGTCGAGCGGGTAACCTCGAGAACCGGAAGGCGGGTGGGCGCGAAAACGCCGGGGGACTTGTGCATGTCCCCCGGCGATGACTCGTGTGGGCTACCGGTACGTTTCCTTCACCGTGCCCCAGGTCGTTCTTTCCACCGCACTCGGGCTGGCGCAGCAAACGGCATCCGCGAAGATGATGAGATTGCCGGGGAAACCGAACCCCGTCACCAGATCCTCCCATCCCAGGCCCCAGTTGTTCCAACTCGTGCAAGGGCTCGGGAATTCGTCCGTGACGAGCTCCAGCCCCGCCCCGGAGGTACAGCTCTCGAACCACACGCTCAAGAGGTACGTCCCGTCGACGCACAGGCAACCGCAATTGATGGCAAGGGCGATGTCATAGAGCGCAGCCTGGCCCAGCACAACCTGGTACAGATCGGATGCACACTCCTCGGGTCCCGGAAACGGGCATTGGGGATTACTCAGGTCCGCGCGTTCCACATCCACCGCCATGACCAACGTACACGCGCTGGCGACCTGAAGCATGACGTGAACCGTCGTCACCTGAAATCCCCCGGGGCAGTTGCTGCACGGGCTCGGATCGAAGACGAGCTTGTACTCCTCCGGAGACTCGAACCAGCCGCTGATCGCAAAGTAGGCCGGGTTGAGGTTTCCCACCTGGCAATCCGCGACGGTCAAGGGGCTCTCGGGACCCAGGTGGACAACGTCGGCTTCGCCCAGGAGACGAACCTCGGCCTGGCGTGGCTCCACTTTCTGTTCGGCGAACGCCGGACCGGCAAAGATCATCAGGACTCCGGCCAGAACGCCGAGCGCGATCGCGCTTCGTTTCATCTTGCCCCTCCTTAGAAATAAGATGTTGTTGCCCCGTTCAAAGGAACCACGCGGAGCGGCCGGGGCAACGGATGCAGCCTTCGCCCGCCGTGGGTTTTCGGAGTTATGAAGCGAGAACCGTGCCAACACGCGGAGAATCTATCTTCGGGGGAACCATCCGAATGGCAACCTTTTGCAGGACCGGATGAAAGGTGAGCCCGGTCTCGGGTCGTGCGGATTGAGGATCTTCCCCCGTGGGTCGAGGCGTTTTGCGAACATTGCAGATGACGAAGTCCAGTGGCAAACGCTGTTTAGGACTGGACGTCTCGGGCGGCGCCGAGCCGATCCTCAGGACTCGACACCCCGTACATGATCTTCTTGAAAATGGACGTCAGGATGTTCCCGGTCTCGTTGTGGACATACTCGAGCAGCGTCTTGCGCTCAATCTGGGCCTCGGTGAATGCGTTGTCGTAGGGCACCGTTCCAAGGAACTCGGCTCCCGCGTTGCGCGCGGCGTCTTCGATCCGCCCTGTCATGTCCTCGTTCAAGTCGGCCTTGTTCACGATGACACCGGCGTGCACGCGGAAATGGCGGGTCAGCTCGAGCACCCGCAGCAAATCGTGGAGGCCGGATACCGTCGGCTCGGTGACGATCACGGCGTAGCGGGCCCCGCTGACCGACGCGATCACGGGACATCCGGTTCCGGGCGAACCATCGATGATCACGTTCGATACCCCGTCGTTTGCACCCGTCTTCTCGACACGGTTCCCGGCGGCGAGGCCCATCGCCAGGTCACGCACGAGAGTCACCAGGCGACCCGAGTTCTCTTCCGCGTAGCCGAGAATCGCATGAGACATCTCGCCGAAGCGTGTCGTCGAGACGAACCACCTTCCATTGACCGCATCCTGGCTGAAGACGGCGCCCACCGGGCAGGCGATTTCGCACCCACCACATCCCTCGCAGGCCGACGGGTCCACCCCGTAGCGGCCGTCGGCGGTCTGCCGAATCGCAGAGAATCGACACACGTCCGCGCACCGGCCGCAACCGGTGCACGTCTTCGCAGTGATCTCAACGGCCACCCCACCCACGAAGTCGCCCTCTTCCCGGATTTCCGGATTCAACACCAGGTGCAGGTCCGCGGCGTCCACGTCGCAGTCCGATACGACGGACTCGGGCGCCAGCTGGGCGAAGCACGCGGCGATAGACGTCTTGCCGGTTCCGCCCTTCCCGCTGATGATGACCACTTCCTCGGGACGAGTTCCCCCGGGGGCGGGGGGCTGGGCACGCTTCACGTCGCCGCCCCGTCGAAAGGCGGGCTCGATCAGATGCCTTCGAACCGGCCGTGCCCTGTGCCCCACGTCCAGCGCCCGCTCGAGCAGATGTTGGAAGTGCGGCCGGTACTCGGGCAGCTGCTGAATCACGATGGACCCGACGGAATAGGCCCGGGCGATGTTCCGGTCGTCGGGAATCTCGCCGAGGATTTCGAGATCGGCCCCTCGGCAATACGCCTTCAACTCGCCGTCGTCCAGGCCGGCGCGATTCACAACGACGGCCGGCTCCTGCCCGATCTGGCGACACATGTTCACGGAGAGCTTCAGATCGTGAAGAGCAAACGGCGTGGGATCGGCCACCAAGATGCAGAGATCCGCGCCCTTGATCGTCTCCACGGCCGAACAGGCCGTGCCGGGTGGAGAGTCGAGGAACGTCAGACCTTCCCCTTCGTAGTGCTTGAGCGCGCGAATCAGCCGGGGCGACATGCCTCCGGCCGCTGCTTTCAGCAACCCGTAATGCAGGTGGACCCTCCCGCTGTTGCCGTGTCGCAGTTCGCCGATCTCTTTGTCCCCTTCGATCACGGCCCCCTCGGGACAGACCAGGCTGCACACGCCGCAGGCATGGCAGAGCTCGCCGAAGACGAGCACTTTGTTCTTGATGAGAGCCAGGGCGTTGTAGTGACAGGCCGTCACGCATGCGCCGCAGGCCGTGCACGTTTCGGGATCGATGCGAACCGGAGCGCGAACGGTCATGGGTTCCCCCGTCTCACCTTCCGGCTTGAGGAAGAGATGGCCGTTCGGTTCCTCCACGTCGCAATCGAGGTAGGTAACCTCCCCACCCCGATCGGATGCAAGGAACGCCAGATTCGTCGCAATGAAAGTCTTTCCCGTTCCCCCCTTACCACTCGATACCGCAATCTTCATACCGACTCCTTGCCCTTGCCGGTGTTGTTCTTCATTCTTTGCGCCGGCTTATGACCGCGCGTGAAGCGACAGCGCGCCCCGCGGACACTCCGTCACGCAACGCGCGCAGCCCGTGCACTTGTTGGGGTCCACTTCGGCAACGTCATTCACATGGATCGCGCCCACCGGGCAGACGGCCGTGCAGACGTCGCAGGCAACGCACATCTCCCGGTCGACCGCGGCGACGAGCATCGGACTTCGAGCCTCCCCTTTGAAACCCGCGATCCTCTCGTTGATGGCCCTCAGTTGCTCCTCCATAACCTGGGCCTCTGCCCTCAGAGACTCCAATTCGTTAGCGGGCAGGACGGGCGGGGCACCGGCCCCAGGGTTCACCGGGCCCATACCGCCCCCCATGCCGCCGCCTCGACCCATGCCGCCGCCTCGGCCCATGCCGCCACCTCGGCCCATACCGCCGCCTCGGCCCATACCGCCGCCTCGGCCCATGCCGCCGCCTCGACCCATGCCACCGCCTCGACCCATGCCACCGCCTCTACCCATGCCACCGCCTTGCCCCGTGCCACCGCCTTGCCCCGTGCCACCGCCTTGCCCCATACCGCCTCCTCCTCCGAAACCGGCGCTGGGATCCCCGGCGCCCATGCCGAAGTGACTTGCGACGTTTGCCTCGGAGGCCGACGTCAACGCGCCCTGCCGATACTGGGCAAGGGCGGCGCGAATCTGCCCGGTGACTCCCACGACAACCTCGACTCCGGCTGCGCCGAACACCTGGAAAGCGTTCGGCCCGCAATTGCCCGTCAGGACAACGCGCACCCCCTTGTCGGACATCAGTTGAGCCGATTGAATGCCTGCACCACCGCCGAGCGCGATGTTCGGGTTCTCGATCGCCTCGAACTCCAGAGAGTCCGCATCTACAACCAGGAAGTACGCGCAGCGACCGAACCGGGGTTCAACGTCGTCATCAAGGGTGGGTCCCGTGGATGTGACGCCTATTCTCACAGTGAGGTCCTTTCTCCATTACGACAGCGGACGTGTTCCGACCGACTCCCCTCTCCAGGGCGACCCGGCAGAAACGCCCACGGCGCGCTACTTGTCCTTGCTTTGGGCCTCGAGTTCTTCGATCCGCTTCTTGATCCCATCGAGCGCGTCCTCGAAGTACTCGGCCTGGCCTTTGAGGTGCTCGATCTCCTGCTCTGCGGTCACGGTCGGAGCAAACGGCGCAGCGAAGGGCGCGCCGAAGGCGCCCGAGGGACCGTAGGCACCGTAGGGAGCTGCACCGGCCATGGCCGGCGGGCCATAGGCGGCTCTCTGCCAGCCGGTCAATCCGGTAGCATAGAACCGATTACGGCGTCCCCACCCACCGCCTCCCCGACCCCAACCCCAGAACCCACGCCCACCTACCGGATTCGCAAAACCGGGGACGGCATACCCTGCACAGTAACCAGCCGCCCGTCCCGTCATCGGACCCATCCCGCCCGGACCTGTTCCATCTCCACCTGGCATGATCGTCCTCCTTTTGTGGATTGAAGGTGAAACCGACTATCCCCTGCCCATCGTCGTCCCACACTTGGGGCACGCCTTCTGATTGCAGGGCTGTCCCGCTGCGTGAGACGCCCTATGGCCACAATTCGGGCAAACGCAACTCCCGCCCGGACCTGCGGCGTAGGGACCGCCCATGCGGCCGCGGCCTCGCCCAACACCTCCCGGCGGTCCTGTCCCATCACCTCGCGGCATTTCACTCACCTCCTTGCGATGTCTTGAGTCTTATGGCGCTGCCCTTTCGGACCGCATACTCGACTACCAACGTCCTCGGCCACGACCCAAACCCCGACCCCGGCCACGGCCGAAACCACGGCCAAAGCCGAACCCTCTCCCAAACCCTCGGGCGAACGGAAATCCGTATTGGACGCCGTATGGTGCACCGCGGCCATAGCCAGGATACGAGGGTGTGAAAGCTCCCCACCCGGTCGGACCGGTGCCCGGTACGCCTCCGAAGTATGTTCTCCCAATCCCGATACCCATACGTGGGACCGGATTCATGTAGCCGGGCGAAGCGTAACCCGCGCAGTAACCGGCGGCGCGTCCCGTCATCGGGCCCATCCCGCCAGGGCCTGTTCCATCTCCTCTTGGCATTCCACTCACCTCCATCGTGTACACTTGCGGATCGCCTGCATCGGATCCCGTGTATTCGAGCACTCGATTACCGGACTTCACCGCCGTCCGAACCGGCGCCGTTCGCGTCTGCCGCGCCCCCGCATTCCTCGACCGGGACCCCGGCAACCCGGCATCAGATACGCTTGATCCGACAACCGCCCCGACAGGTATGCCCGAAGCACATCTTCGACCGAACCGCACGCATGCGGGATTACCTGCACGCCCGCGGAAACCAACATCGTCTCCAGGGGCCGCGAGATCGCTCCGCAGATGAGCACGCCCACGGCAAGTCTCGCCACGTGCGTGGCCCTGGCGGCGATGTGCGTCTCTTCAACCGCCTCTTCGCGCCGGCCGACCTCCCTGCCGGCCTCGATGTCGATCAGGAGTAGCGACCGTGCGACATCAAACACCGGAGAGATCGTGCCGGACCATGTCGGGATTGCGATTCTCATCACACCAAGAGATACAGCAAGCGGTAGGCCAAAGTCAGGGAAGAACTACCTTATCAGCCTAATATACTGTAAATAAGTGAGTTACCTGGGAATACCTGGCGGGCAACCATCCACACACACACGCAATATGCAAGTGTATGGACGGCTTATCGTGCCGGAATGCAATCCTATGTAGGCTTCCGGCTCCTGCCGTCTTGGTCCGGCAGATCGATCCCCAGGGTCCTGATTTTGCGGAACAGCGTACTGGGGTTGATGCCGAGCTCCCGCGCGGCGGCCGTTCGATTGCCCCCGTGACGCCGCACTGCGTCGGCGATGTACATCGCCTCCAGTTCCCGAAGCGTGGCCCCCGGCCCGACCAGGTTCTCCCGGTCGGCAAACCGATCGCGAAGACCGGGCGGCAGGTGCCGCACTTCGATGAGGCCACCGGGGCAAAGGACAAACGCGTGCTCGATGATGTTCTCCAGTTCCCGAACGTTGCCCGGGTAGTCGTGGTCCATCAGGACCCCCATGGCCGGGTCAGAGACACCCACGACGCCTTTGCCCTGGAGATGGTTGAACCTGGCGATGAAGTGGTTGAGTAGCAGCGGGATATCCTCTCGACGATCCCGCAGTTCGGGAAGAGAAAGCGGAACCACGTTGATGCGGTAGTAGAGATCGCGGCGAAACGATCCCGCTTCGACCAGCTCACCCAGGCGGCGGTTCGTCGCTGCGACGACGCGCACGTCCGCGGGCACCGGCTCCGTCCCGCCCAGCGGCTCGTACTCCTTCTCCTGGAGCACTCGAAGCAGGCGCGTTTGCATCGCGGTGGAGATGTTGCCGATCTCGTCGAGGAAGACCGTGCCGCCCTCGGCCAACGCAAACCTGCCGGGCCGATCCTGCCGCGCGTCGGTGAAGGCACCCGCCTTATGCCCGAACAGCTCCGACTCCAACAACGTGTCCGGCAGCGCCCCGCAGTTAATCGCCACGAACCGGCGCGACCGGCGGCGGGAGAGATGATGGATCGCTCGAGCGAACAGTTCCTTGCCCGTACCACTCGCCCCCTCGATGAGCACCGTGCTGTCACTGTCGGCGACCTGCGGCAGGAGGGTGAAGAGCTTCCGCATGGCCTTGCTCCGGCCGATGATATCCATCAGGCCGTACTTCTCGCTCAGTTCCTTGCGCAGCTCCTCCACCGTGGTCAGGTCGCGAAACGTTTCGACGCCGCCGATGACGTCGCCGTCGCGGCTCTTGAGGATCGCCGTCGAAATACTCACGGGGATGCGTTCCCCCGCGGCACTCAGAATGTAGATCGCCTTGTTGACGATGTTCCGCCCGGTTCGCATCGTCTCCCGCAACGCGCACGCCGTCTCGCAGATATTGGACCGGAAGACGTGACAGCACTGCCGGCCGATGGCTTCCTCGCCCGAGACGCCGGTGATCCGCTCCGCGGCGCGGTTGAACGTTCGAATTCGCCAGTCCTTGTCCACCGTGAACACACCGTCCGCGATGGAGTCCAGAATGACGTCTCGACTTTCATTCGCGCTCGGGTTTGCCATCGGTTCCAACCTGCCCGTCGATTGAGGAACGACCGCCGGAGTTCCCAACGCGTCCATTGTATCCGTCTGGAACCGCGCCGCAAGAGCTTCCTGAGCGAGACGGGGTGCCCGCGACGCCGGGCGCGCGGGAGAATCACGAGTTGGACCGCGACATGTGACAGTGCCGGACCCGACCCCACGCAGGACACGCGGCAAACTCACCTTGAACGGACCTGCGGCCCGTCCTATACTGGGAGGACGCTGACGACACTCCGAGAGCGACTACCCGATCACCAAGGGAAGAGGAGGATGGGACTCACGATGCGCCCGATCACGAAAACGCGCCTTCACGTCCTCCTGCTGTTTTTCGTCCTCGGAATCGGCGGATGCGGTCGACTGCGGCCCGAGGGCCAAGTCACAAACGTGATTCTCATCGTGGTCGACACGCTCCGGCCGGACCACCTGGGCTGCTACGGCCACCGGGCCATCCGGACGCCCATGATCGACGACCTGGCCCGTCACGGGACGTTGTTCGAGCAGGCCACCACCCCGGTTCCCATCACGCTGCCCGCCTTCTGTTCGCTCGTGACGTCGACGTACCCGCCCACCCACGGGGTCCGGGATAACGGGTTGTATACGCTGGCCGAGGAGATGACGACGCTGGCCGAGGTCTTTCGGAAGGAAGGATTCCGAACGGCCGCCATCCTCGGCTCGGCGGTCGTGGATTCCATGTACGGCCTGGGCCAGGGCTTCGATCGCTACGACGACGACTTCGAGGACCTTTTCCGGCCGTACCGGCCCGACTATCTTCTCCTGGCCGGGACGCTCCGCGCCACACAACGCCGGGCCGAACGCGTGACCGAGAAAGCCCTGGCTTGGATCAAGGCCCACAAGAGGGACCGCTTCTTTGTGATGCTTCACTATTTCGATCCGCATACCATCTACGATCCCCCCCCACCCTTCGACGCACTCTACGGAGCGAACCGCTATGACGGAGAGATCGCCTACACGGATTCGCAGATCGAACTCCTGATGAGAGCGATCGGAACATACGACCTTCCCGGAAGAACGTTGGTCGTTCTGACGGCCGACCACGGCGAGGGCTTGATGGAACACCACGAAGCCCAGCACGGCTATCTCATCTACGATACGACCGTGCGCATTCCTCTCATCTTCAACTGTCCGGGCGTTTGTCCCGCCGGCCTGCGGATTCCGGATCAGGTGTGCTTGGTGGACGTGGCGCCCTCCATTCTCTCTCTTGTGGGGGTCGAGATGCCCGAGGCGTTTCAGGGCGCCGATCTTCGCCCCTTCTTCGAGGGCCGCACGCCCGACGGCGTCGGGGAGATGTACTGCGAGACGTACCGTCCCCGATTGAGTTACGGCTGGAGCGATCTGGCGGGGATTCGCAAGGACGGTTGGAAGTACA
>Ga0180432_10009079_pt1 | contig 12212 bp, 11 predicted proteins | sample SS_ome_10_FD_132414 | JGI IMG/M metagenome (GOLD analysis project Ga0180432, IMG submission 132414) | Hypersaline lake sediment archaeal communities from the Salton Sea, California, USA - SS_1_MS_2 metaG | ecosystem: Environmental > Aquatic > Non-marine Saline and Alkaline > Hypersaline >...
CATCGGTGCCGGGCCGGAGTGCGACGGGCAGCTGCTGATCGTCTCCGACCTGATTGGACAGTTCCAGGCGTTCACCCCGAAGTTCGTCAAGCGCTACTGCAACGTCGCCGAGGTCGTCACCGAGGCGATGCGCGAATACGTGAAAGACGTGAAGGCAGGGTCGTTCCCGGCCGAGGAGCACTGCTACCGGATGATCGAAGGCGAGTTCGAGAAGTTCGAAGCCATGTCCAAGAAATTCAAGAAGCCCTAAGGAGGGGTCGCCATGTCCGACCTGAGACAAAAACTGAAGATTTCCGAAAAGCGCCTGCAGGAGATCAACGACTTTCTGATGGATCCCAAGAACGAGATCGTCAACGCCGTGCTCAATCTGGTCGAAAAGCACGGCGGGCCCGAGGCCATCAACAAGAAGGCCGCCGAGGCCCGGGAGTTCAACAACCTGATGAACCGGCTGAAGGAGTCGGGCTCGCCCTACTACCAGGACGTCCAGTGGCTGATCGAGCAGCGCGACAAGGGCGCCTTCGTCAGCCGGGCCGAACATCTCAAGAACCTGCTGGGAGAAGGGGCCCAGGACGCCAAGCTCAACAAGCAGAACGCGGTCACGCTGGAAATCAGCGCATTGCAGTACTTCCCCTTCCTGATGGCCGAGGCCCGTGAGGCCATCGAGAAGAAGAACCTCATGCCCTGCCGCTACATCCGGGTGCGCAACATGAAGGAGCAGGTTGCCGACAACGCCGACATCCTGGCGGTGGCCGCTTCCATGCAGGTGGTAGGGGCGACCTACGTGGAGACGCTGGACACCAAGGGCACCGACGGCTCCAACATACACCTGGGCGGGGCCGAGACCATCACCGGCTACTTCGGCGGCGTGGGCCAGCCCAACCAGCACGCCCTGAAGTGGGCCGAGGAGTTTCTGCACTACTACACCGAGTACGGCATCCGCCAGGTGCTCAATGTCAATCCGGGCACCGTGCTGGTCGGCTACCTGCTGCACAAGCTGGGGATCGACAACGAGTTCAAGATCTCCGTCTACCTGGGCAACGACAACCCCTACGCCTGCCTGTGGACGCTGATCGGCGCCAACCTGTTCGCCCGCGAGGACGGCACCACCTCGCTGATCGGGTTCAACCTGGCCAACTCGGTGGACAACGACACCATTCGCAAGACCGCGGTCATCCGCAAGGCGCTCGGATTCGAAAAGGTCGTGCGCATCGAGCACCACATCGTAGAAACCTACAAATCAATTGTGATCCAGCCCTACGACCGCCTGGAAGAGCTGGTGGAGGTGGCCAAGGACGTGCCCAACATTTCCGCCAAGCACGAGGGCGGCACCCCCGAGGTCGAGAAGACCATGGAGCACCCCTCCGACATCCTGGAGTACTTCCTGCCCAAGAAGGAAATCGAGGAGAAGGGGATGATGCCCGCCCTTCAGCTCAACTACATGGAGAAGCACCGTTCGGTGAACCGGACGGCGGACGCGCTGCTGAAGTCAGGCACCGACGTGGTCTGCGCCTGGAACCTGCACAAATAAATTACAACAATCCCCGGGAAAACCCCCCGTCGATTGCAATCGCAGTGCCGGTTATATAGCCGGCCTTCTGCGAGCACAGGAAGGCCACCAGCGGGCCGAACTCCGATGGATCCGCCACCCGGCCCAGCGCGCTCTGCCCGGCCCAGCGGTCGACAAGGTCCTGGGGCTTCCCCCCGGTCCTTTCGGCGTTCTTCTCGGCCAGATCCTTCACCCGGCCGGTGAGGAAATACCCCGGGCAGACGCTGTTGACCAGGATGCCGTGCGGGCCCAGCTCGTTGGCCAGGGTCTTGCTCATCCCCACCACCGCCGCGCGAACGCTGTTGGAGAGGATCAGCCCGTCGATGGGCTGCTTGACCGAGATGGAGGTGGAAAAAACGATCCGCCCCCAGCGCTTGGGAATCATCAGGGAAACCGCCTCCTGCACCAGGTAGACGGCGGACATCAAATTCAGATCCACCGCCGAACGCCAGCGGCCGGCGTCGTGATCCACGAACGCCCCGGGCGGCGGGCCGCCGCAGTTGACCACCAGGATGTCGACCCTGCCGTAGTGATCCGCGGTCTTCTTGACCAGGTCGCGCGCCGACTTTTCGTCGGTCAGATCGCAGGCCGTGGACAAAACGTCCCCGCCGAACTCCTCCTTCAGCGCCGCGGCAGTGGCCTCCAGCGTCTCTGCTCCCCGCGCGCAGATGGACAGCTTGGCCCCCTCGGCGGCCAGCGCCCTTGCGGCCTGCATGCCCAGTCCCTGGCTGGAGGCGGTGACCAGCGCGACCCGATCCTTTATTCCCAGATCCATGTTATTCCTCCTGAACAGGCAATTTGACAGGTCCGCGGACGGGTTGTAAAGCTTGTTTTCTGGAGGAGCCGATGAGCCCGAAAACATCCAGTACCGGGAAGAAACTCAGGGTCAAGCCGCAGAACCTGCGACGGCAGGTCAACCCCCGGGATCTGCCCAGGAGCAAGGAGTATTCCCGCCACCGCACCCATATTATCGGCCAGGACCGGGCCATCGAATCGCTGGAGCTGGGTCTGCGCCTGGAGAGCCCGGGCTACAACATCTTCGTCTCGGGTCCCTCTGGCTCGGGACGCATGACCACGGTCAAGCACACCCTGCAGAACTTCAAGCAGCCCCGTTGTCCGCTGCACGACTTCGTCTACGTGCACAACTTCCAGGAGCCCGACCGGCCGCGGCTGCTGGCTTTGAAGCCGGGCCAGGGCCTCAAGCTGAAGAAAGCCATGGACAACCTGGTCAAGAACCTCAAGCGCGAGCTTCCAAGGGCGGCGGCCACCGAGGCCTGCCAGAAGGAACGCGACCGGGTCATCCGCGAGTACCAGAAGAAGGAGCACGAACTGGTCTCGGCCTTTCAGGAGAAGGTGCGCAAATCCAAATTCACCGTGGTCGAGGTGCAGAGCGGCCCGGTCACCGAGCACGACGTTCTGCCGGTCATCGAGGGGGAGCCTCAGCACATGGCGGCGATGGAGGAGATGGTCGAAGACGGCAAGCTCACCCGCAAGCGGCTGCGCCGCCTGGCCAAGATCCACCGGCAGCTGCGCACCGAGATGGAGATGATCCAGCGCCGCACGCGCTCGATGGCCTGGGAGCTGTCCTCGCAACTCGAGGAGATCTACCGGGCGACCGGCAAGACGGTGATCGACTCGCTGATCGAGGAGATCAGTCGCCAGTTCGACGAGATGTCCGTCCAGGACTTCATCGAGGACGCCCGCGAGGCGGCGCTGGAGCGCATTCCCTCGCTGGTGCGCCGGGAGGAGGAGGAAGAACGCGAGGAGGGCGACAGCGCCCCCCAGGCCTCCGAGGCGGTCGCCGATCCGCTGGCGCATTTCCAGGTGAACGTGATCTTGAACAACGCCCGGCGCAAGGGCTGCCCGGTGGTCTTCGAACTCAACCCCTCGATGGTCCGGCTGTTCGGCACCATCGAGCGCTCCGCGGAAGAAGCCTTGCGAGCGAACATCGACTTCATGAACATCCGCGCCGGCGCGCTGCTGCGCGCCGACGGGGGGTTCTTGGTGGTCAAGGCGGAGGATCTGATCACCGAGCCCGGAGCCTGGAAGGGGCTGAAGCAAACCCTGTCCTCCGGACAGATGGAGATCCGCCCCCCGGAGGGCCCCCTGGCCTGGATGCAGTCGGCGCTCAAGCCCGATCCCATCCCGCTTAACGTGAAGATCATAATGATGGGCGACGACGAACTCTACCGGACCTTGTACATGATGGAGGACGACTTCAAGAAGACCTTCAAGGTGAAGGCCGAGTTCGACATGGAGATGGACTACTCCAAGGCCAACCTGGAGAAGATCATGGCCTTCATCCAGCGGGTGGTCACCGAGGAAGACCTGCTCCAGCCCAACCGCAGCGCCATCTCCGACCTGATCGAGGAGGCCATGCGCGACGTCGAGGACCAGCAGAAGCTCACCACCCGTTTCCGGGTGGTGGCCGACTTGCTGCGCGAGTCCGCCTACTGGGCGCGCAAGGCCGGGCACCGCACCGTCACCCCCCAGGACCTGGCCAAGGCCGTCGCCCAGCGCCGCAAGCGCTTCAACCTGGCCGAGGAGAAGTACCGCGAGAGCATCGAGCGCGACGTGGTGATGGTCGACACCCGCGGCAAGCGCATCGGGCAGGTAAACGGCCTGGCGGTGTTCGACCTGGGCGACTACTCCTTCGGCAAGCCCTGCCGGATCACCGCCTCGGTGGGAGTGGGCCGCTCCGGGGTCGTGAACATCGAGCGCGAGTCGGGGCTCTCCGGCGCCATCCACGACAAGGGCGTCTACATCGTCTCGGGGTTTTTGCGCGAGCGCTTCGGTCAGAAGCACCCCCTGGCGATGAACGCCAGCGTGTGCTTCGAACAGAGCTACACCGAGATCGACGGGGACAGCGCATCCTCCACCGAGGTCTATGCCATCCTCTCCTGCCTCTCCGACCTGCCTCTGCGCCAGGGGGTGGCGGTCACCGGCTCGGTTAACCAGCGCGGCGACATCCAGCCCATCGGCGGGATCAACGACAAGATCGAGGGCTTCTACGACATCTGCCGCACCCGGGGGCTGACCGGCAGCCAGGGGGTGATCATTCCCGAGGGCAACCTGCCGCACCTGATGCTGCACCAGGAGTTGATCGACGCGGTGAAAAAAAGAAAATTCCACGTCTGGTCGGTTTCGACCATCGACGAAGGGATGGAGATTCTCACCGGCGTCCAGGCCGGCAAACCCGACCGGAAAGGCAGCTACCCCCAAGGCACCGTAAACCGCCGGGTGTCCGACCGCCTGGAGCAGATGGCCGGTGCGCTGCGGGGATACCAGTGATGGAGTGGTTCTCCGAAGACATCCGGATGCTGAGAGACACCGTGGCCCGCGCCGCCCGCGACAAGATCGCCCCGCTGGCCGCGCAGATAGACAAGGAAGGCGAGTTCAACCGCGAGGTGGAAAGCCTGCTGTGGGACCTGGGGGTTTTGTCCATCCTGCCGCCCCCCGAGCACGGCGGCATGGACAAGGACAAGTGCACCGCCTTGTGCGTTTCCATCGAGGAAATCGCCAAGGTATGCGCCTCCTCGGCGCTGAACCTGATCATCCAGGCGGTGGGCTCCTTCCCCATACTCCACGCCGGCGGCGAAAAGATCCTGGAAAAATACCAACCCAAGTTCTCGCCCGAGGGCCGCACACTGGCTGCCTACCTGGTCACCGAACCGGGCGCCGGCTCCGACGTGGCCGGGCTCAAGGTCAGCGCCAGCAGGACCCAGGGCGGCTTTTTGCTCAACGGCGTCAAGCAGTTCGCCACCAACGGCGGCGTGGCCGGGGTCTACTCGGTCCTGGCCCGCACCGGCGAGCATCCCCACAAGGGCCTGACCTTCTTCGTAGTCGACCGCGACAGCCAGGGCCTCTCCGTCGGCAAGAAGGAGGACAAGCTGGGCCAGCGCGGCACCAACACCACCGAGGTGATCTTAGAAGACGTCTTCGTTCCCGAAGAAAACATCCTGGGGAAAGAGGGCGAAGGATTCCTGGTGGCGATGAAGGACTTCGACATGTCCCGCCCCGGAGTAGCCGCCCAGGCACTGGGCATCGCCGAGGGCGCGTTGGCCGCGATGGTCGAATACGCCAAGGAGCGGAAATCCTTCGGCAAGCCGCTGGGCCAGCACCAGATGATCGCCGCGATGATCGCCGACGCCGCCACCGCGGTCGAGGCCGGCCGCGGCCTGGTCTACCGCGCCGCCCGCCAGTACGACCGGGGCGAGTCCAACACCACCCTGGCCTCGATGGCCAAGTGCTTCTGCGGCGACTCGGCCATGAAGATCACCACCGACGCCGTCCAGGTCCTGGGCGGCTACGGTTACACGAAGGACTACCCGGTCGAGCGCATGTTCCGCGACGCCAAGCTCACCCAGATCTTCGAAGGCACCAACCAGATCCAGCGCCTGGTAATCGCTCGACGGCTGTTGAAACCATAGCAGAGAGAGGTTTCCAATGAGGAAGGTACTGTTCACCGCGGGAATTGTGGTGTTACTGAGCGCCGCGGCGCTCCACTGCAGCAGCGACGGGGCCGGTCTGGGGGGCTCTTGCAAGTCGGACGGCGACTGCAAGTCCGGGCTGGTCTGCAGGAGCAACATCTGCGTGGAGCCCTCCGACGAGTGCGATCCGCCCTGCGATCCGCAGTCGCAGGCCTGCTTTCACGGCGAGTGCGTGTCCATCGGCGATCCCAACGACAAGGACGCCGACGGCACGAATTCCGGCGAGGACTGCGACGATTCCAACCACGAGATCCACCCCGGGGCGACCGAGTACTGCGACGGGGTGGACAACAACTGCGACGGCGTCACCGACGAGGACTGCCCGCCCTGCACCGCCGGGCACTCCCGGCCCTGCGGAACCGACGTGGGCGAGTGCTCCCCTGGAATCCAAGTCTGCGTGGCCGGGCAGTGGGACACCTGCAGCGGCCGAAGCCCTTCCCCCGAGCGCTGCGACGGGAAGGACAATGACTGCGACGGCCTGGTGGACGAGGTCTGCCCCTGCGACGACGGGGACGAACTTCCCTGCGGGCTCGAAGAGGGCGAATGCGAGCCGGGCGTCCAGCGCTGCGCCGGGGGAGAATGGACCGGGTGCTTCAACGGCGAGCTGCCGGTCCCCGAGGTTTGCGACGGACTGGACAACGACTGCGACGGGGAGACCGATGACGGCTTCATCTGGGTATGCGGCTGCAGCAGCAATCTCGACTGCCCCGCGACCGAGCGCTGCATCCGCGGCCGCTGCCAGATGCAGAAGTTCATTTCCCTGACCGCCGGTGGCGGCAGGATTTCTTCCAGCAACTATTACCTGGAGCTGTTCGTGGCCCCGGCCCAGCCAGCCGGGGAGTCGGCTGGTCAGAGCCACGACCTCCACCTGGGCCCGGGCGCGATCCGGGGCGTTCGCTGAAAAAAGGAGGAGCATTATGTATAAAATCGTTTTCATTCTGGCAACGATTGCGGTTGTTCTCGGATCGGCGCCCCCGGCCGGCGCGGCAGCGCCCCCGGTGATTCCCGTCCAGGGAGTGCTCACCGACAAGAACAAGATGCCCATAGACGCCACCGTGGACATCCGCTTTTCAATCTATGACGACGAAACCGCCGGCACCGAGCTGTGGTCGGAGACCCAGACCGTGCCGGTCAACAACGGGCTGTTCACCACCCACCTGGGCCAGACCAACGCCCTGGATCTGGCCATCTTCAAGAACAACGGCGATTTGTGGCTGGGCATCACGGTGGGGCAGGACGAGGAAATGCCGCGCATCTACCTGGGCAGCACGCCCTTCGCCGGCTACGCCGAGCACAGCGGGGGCGGAACCCTCTCGGACCTGAACTGCGCGGACGGTGAGGTGGCCCAGAAGGTAGGCGGCGCCTGGGCTTGCGCCCCACTGCCCGACGGCCGGCAATTCGTGATGTGGGGCTCCCAATCCTGCCAGGCGCCCTACCAGACCCTGTACAGCGGCTTCCTGCTCCAGTCCGGAGGCGGCGCCCACCACGCCGGTGACAGCGTCTGCACCGAAGGCACCCAGCGGCGGGTGTACCGCTACTACGGCGCCTATCAGTGGGAGGCTCCTCTTATCTGCTCCGTCTGCGCTCATCCCAACGCCAAAGTCTGCTTCAGCCACTGGGGAGTCGCCTCCTGCCCGTCGGGCTTTACCACCATGTACACCGGCAACATGTACAACGCCGGACAGAACGACGGCTACGGCGGCAAATGGCTGTGCGCCTCCGACAATGTCCAGACGGGCCAGAACTACGAGGAGCCCCTCACCGGCGAAGGCTCCCGCGCCTGGTACAGCGCCCGCCCCTGCGCGGTCTGTTGCAGCGAATAAAAGAAAGTCACTGAGGTCGCTAGTCGATCCGCTCGAACTCTTTTGGGTATTTGTGGGCCAGGTCGACGTAGAGCTGCTTGCCGTAGTTCCAGAAGTCCTTGTGGCGTTTCTGGACTTCTCCGGTCAACCTGGCGGGCACGCCGGTGGCTATCTTACCCGCCGGTATCTTCATCCCGCTGGGCACGACGCAGCCCTCGGCCACGACCGCCCAGCGGCCCACTTCGACGTCGAAGCTTAAAACCGCCCCCATGCCCACCACGGCATAATCATCGACACGGTTGCAATGCAGAATCGCCCCGTGACCGACCGTGACCCTCTCCCCCAGGACGCTCAGCCCGTCCGGCCGGATATGCACGGTGGCGCTTTCCTCGACGGCGGTGCCCGGACCGATGTGGATGCTTCCGTAGTCCCCCCTCAACACCACCCCATGGCCGACGTAGCAGTCCTCGCCGATCACCACGTCCCCGATCACCCGGGCCGAGTCGCTGACCCAGGCGCCCTTGCCGACCGTCGGCACGCGATTTCCGAATCGATACAGGGCCATTTGAACACCGTCAATTCAGGGAGCCGAACGCCTCGATCACCCGGGGCAGATCCTTTACGAAATGGGCCTTCTCGCCGCCGGCCTCCAGCGCGTAGATGGCTCCGCCGTCGACGACGATGCCCAGCAGGTACAGGTAGTCGGTGCCGCGGTACTTGCGCAAAAAGCGCATCCAGCGGCCCGGGCCCCGGGAACAATTGAACTTGCCCTCCTCTTCGAACTCGTAGCCCCGCGAGAGGGTCAGCTGCTTGCGGGCCGCCTCGGTCCAGTATTCCAGGGTGCCCTGGTCCTCGTCCTCGTTCTCGTACTCGGCCACCGCGATCACCGAGGCGTCGGTGGAGATGGCCTTGTATTCGTACCCGCCGGTGCGGGTGCGCTGGGCGTAGCCCTCCGGGGTGTTCAGGCTCACGCAGCCGGCCAGAAGCAAGAGCGTTGCGACCAGGGCGAGGATGCATTGGAAAGTTTTCATGGCGTCCTCCTTCCCTTTCAGCGAATGAGGTTCTCGATGCCCAAAGCGTCCAGCCAATCCCAGGGCAACCGGAAAGTCCGTTTGGGGCCCGAGTGGGCCAGCCGGAAGGTCACCGTGACGGTGGCCAGGGCCACCTGCTGCGACATCAACCGGAGCTGGCCTTCCAAAGACTCGATCTCCTCCACCAGCCGGGCGATTTCCTTCTGCACTTCGAGCTTGTCCTTGAGCGTGCCGGCCTGCTCGAGCATCCTGGTTAGCGTTTGTAAATATTTCTTCTTGGTCTTGAGCCGCAGTTCGGTGTCCACGAAACGGGCGGTGATGTCGGTGGCCTGGATCCGGGTCTGGGTGTCGTCCACCCGGCCGAGCTTCTTCAGCTCCGGTTCGATCTGCTCGAACTTCTCCGCCGGCACCCGAACCACCACCACGGGTCCGCTGGTCTCCTGCATGTACCCGCCCATGCCCTCCGCCAGGGCCACCAGCTTCTGCTGGGCCTCGCGGATTTCGTACACATCCACGGTGAACCACCCGGTGTAGACCACCTTGCGCCGGACCTCGCCGGCCTTCTTGGGAGTGGTTGTGGAGGTGGCCCGGGCGACGCTCCGGCCTTCCTCTTCTTTGACCGACTCGGAGCCTTCCGGCAAGTCCACGATTGTGTCCTTGTCGCCGGCCGGCGGCTCCATGGCGGGCGCCTGGGCAAACATATCACCGCTGTAGGCGGATCCGGCCGCACAGCCAGGCAAGGCCGACAGCAACACGCCCAAAACCCAGATGCATCTTCTCATGCCTGCCCTCCTTATTGGTGGTCGCTCAACGCACAGTTGAGCAGATCGGACCGGGCATGTCCAGGCTCATTCCGGGTCGCAGACGCCGTCGCAAGTGTGCTCGATCTGTCCGTCCGGCTGGAAGAATGCGTCGATCTGGAGTCGGGTGGCTTTTAGGCGGGAGACTTCGGTGTGGACCCCGTTGGAGGACTCGGGGGGCCGGGCCAGTTCGACCGTTGAAAGATCGATGCCGAAATCGTGGGCGACCAGGGCCGAGGCGGCGGGGGCGGTTTCTAAAGGCAGCCCGAAAATCTCCACCGGGGCGGGCTCTAGCAGGCCGAGGCCCAGGACGCGGGCGTGGAGGTGGGTGGCCAGGTTGGGGACCTCGCTGTCGCCCATGGCCATCTCCATCAGCACCCGGCGTTCCGCCGGGCTTCCCGGATAGGTGTTGGACAACATACAGGGCGCATAGGTTACCGAATCAATGCGGTCGAGGGCGGTCTGGAGCTGGGCGGCGAATTTCTGGGTGTCGAGCGGGTCGGGGGCGAAGTCCTCGATCAGGCCCAGCAGCGGCGCGAAAGGGACAGAGCGGAACATGATCAGGGTGAAGCCCGCCCCGCCGGCGCACAGCGCCGCGCGTTCGACCGCCGGGCTCAGGGTTACATAGGTGGCGCCCAGCAGGTGCCCCATGCTCACCGCCCAGAAGTAGACATGCTCCGGGTCGTACAAATCGCCCGGCCCGATCTGAAGCTCGGGAAGATCCAGCAGGGGCCCCCTGGCCGCCGCGGCCAGGACCATCTGGTTGGCCATGGCCTGGTGAACCCGGTCGGTGAAAACCGTCGCCTGGGAGGGGTGATACAGCAGGTCGTTCACCAGGCCGCTCAGGTCGGTGGTGCTCAGCCCCACGAAGTCGGTCGACAGCAGGACCCAGCCGGACTGGTCGGCCATCTCCACCAGGCGCTCCTCCTTGATCTTGTCGCGGGACTCGAACAGGCCGTGGCCGAACTGCACCAGCTTCGCCTGCGGATCACCGGCAACGCGCTCGGCCACCGAGCGGGGCACGATCAACACGAACTGCGCCTCGCCCAGGCCGTTCTGCGCAACCCGGCCGGATCCGTCCCGGTGCAGAAGGGCGCCGGGCTCGTCCGCCTCGAGGAACAGGGGAACCTCCAAGCGCCCCTCTACCAGGCGTGCCAAATTCGCGGAGACATCGTCGCTGACCCGGTCCACCTGGACCTGCGGCCGGTTGGACTGCAGCCACAAAAGCGTCTGCTCGCGGACCGCCAGCATGTCGGCGGTCACGTGCTCCTCGGATTCGGTGGTGAAATCCCAGGCCAGCTGCAATTCCTCGCGGCGGAGCCCGGCGGACTCCAGCAATGGAAAGATCGTATCCCGGTAGTGCCCGGCCAGACGCTGAAGCGCCGGGGCGCCTTCGGCTTGCTTGTCCCGCAGGCGCCGGAACCCCTCCGGCGGCTGGATCAAGTCGCCCTGAAGATCATGCAGGCCGGACACGGCCACCAGGTAGCGGCGCCGGTTTAAAAGGCGGACCAGCGGCCGGATCACCAGCGCCCGGCGGTCGTCGCTCTCCGCGCGGGGATCCAGCTCGGCGAAGTGCGGGACCGGCTCCAGGGTCTTTGCGTCGAGCAGCATGGTGGGGCTTTCGCCGTTTTGCGTTTTTGAGATGTCGTCGGTGTGGAAAACCAGGTCGTCCGGGTCCACCCCGCCGGGGAACAGGGCCAGGATCGGGGGCAGGTGGGAGAAACCGTCGGCCGGATGAACCTCGAAGGGATCCACCGGCCTCTGGTCCTGCTGGCTTTCGACCATGGCCCGCCGGGCCAGCACCACCCGCCGGCCGCCGGGCAGGTCGGGATCGTCTTGCAAAAAGAAGTCGCTGGGGAAGGGCAGCGTGCAGTCCCAGTCGGCCGCCAGCGGGTTGCAACCCTCGGGGACAAAAAGCGGCTCCCCGGAGGACCCGCAGCCGACAACCACCACGACCATGCTGAGAAGCAATCCTCGCACGGCACAATACTACTCCAGCAGACGGACCGACTCAAAAGGGGTTCTTGATCCGGACGCCGTGGATGGTCTGGCCGTCGGACAGGTCTTCGGACAGCAGCAGGTCCGCGCCGCCGCGGGCCGCCGCCTGGATGATCATCGAGTCCCAGAATGACAGCTTGTAGCGGTCGAGGATGTCGACAGCCGCCAGGATCGAATCGCCGTCGTTGATCACCACGGTCCACTTGAGCAGGTCCTCGATGATCTGCCTCGCGGCGGCGGTTTCCATGGGCTTGGCGATCTTTTTGGTCACCGCGGTGAAGAACTCCTGGAGAACCTGCGTGCTGAGGATTCCCAGGCCGCTTTCCCAGAGGTCCAGAAGGGCGTCGCGGGCGATCTCGTATTTTTTCCCCGCCGAACGGTCGTGGGCGTATACCAGCACGTTGGTGTCGACGAAAACCCTAGCCCCTTTCATGCAGCGACTCCCGGGATGTCTTGAACCGTCCATTGGTGCCCAGGTCGAAGGATTTCATCAGGGTGTGAGTGTGCCGCCGGCGGGCCTTGCGGTAACCGGATTCCTCCCGGAC
>Ga0180432_10009080_pt1 | contig 12211 bp, 6 predicted proteins | sample SS_ome_10_FD_132414 | JGI IMG/M metagenome (GOLD analysis project Ga0180432, IMG submission 132414) | Hypersaline lake sediment archaeal communities from the Salton Sea, California, USA - SS_1_MS_2 metaG | ecosystem: Environmental > Aquatic > Non-marine Saline and Alkaline > Hypersaline >...
ACACCGAGCAGATGGCGCCTTCCATCCGGTTGGCCCGCAAAACCACGTCGCTGAGCGGAACCCAGGAGAACCGCCCGGGCTCCACCATGCCGGCTAAAAACGGCCGAGACTTGTGGATCAGGCAGGTCAACCGCGTATCGGCCACCTCCACGTCCATCCATCCGTCCGGGCAGTACCCGTGCTCGAGCAGCTGATCGATCTCTATGAAAAGGGCCCCCTCGAACGGACGCCCCACCATCACCGGATCACCAGGCGGGAATTGCACCAACGGCATAAGCCGAACGATCCCCCAGACTCAGGCAAAAAGCAACCGGTCACTTTCTCCGTGAGGACCGGCCGGAGGACCGGCCGGAGGAGCGCGAGCGTGAAGAAGAGGAGTGAGAGGAGCGCTTTGAAGACGATCTGAACGAACTCGACTTGCTCTTGGGGGTCGAGCGGATCTTGGGAGTGGAGCGGTTGTGGACCTTGGGAGCGGAGCGCATCCTGGGTTTCGAATGCACTTTAGGAGTCGTAGGAGTCGTTCGCCTCATGGTGGGAGCCCGACGGTGGTTCTTGGGACCCGAGTGCTTGATTGCGCCGTTGGGAATGGAGGGCCGCCGAATCCGCGGCCGCTGAGGGGTTATGATCTTGCCCCGCGAGGGCCGCCGGCGCTCCAGAACCTGTGGAGACTCTGGAACCCTGCCGAAGCCGGGCTTGCGAGACTCCACCCGCCGAGCGGGAGCGCGCGGTTTGGGGGAACTGTGAATCACCCCCAGGTCCCGGGGACCCTGGATCCTCCGGGGCCGGGGGGACGAATGCAACGTGCCCTGGGCCTTCTTGAGCTTGGGCCGGTAGATGCGCAGCTTGTCGCCCTTGACGCCCAAAGACCTCTTCTGGGGAGACCTACCTATCCCCGGCTTGAGCGCCATATTCTCCACCGCCCGCGCCTTGATCGGAGCCTTGGTGTGCTTGCTCACCAGAGTCTTGGAAAGGCCGCGATGGCAGGAGATTCCGCTTTTGTCCCGGCAGCGGCGCGGGAAATAGCTGTGCTGGAAGGCGTCCCGCACTCCCCGGCGCGGCAGGTAGTGATGGTGCGGATGGGAATCACAAAAATGGGTCCAGCGGACGAACGACCAGTGGGAGTAGTAAACCGGGTAGTAGGCCCAGCCGTACCAGTAACTGTAGCCCGCCAAAATCGGCGCCCACCCCACGTAGGCGTCCGAGTAGCGCCACATAACCCAGGCCGGCGCCCAGACCCGGCCGGGCACCCACACCCAGCCGATGTAGTCCAGAAACGCCCAGCTTCCGTAGTGGAAGGGGGCCCATCCCCAGGCGAAGTGCGAGGACCAGGTCCATCCATAGTTGGTGTAAGTCCATTGACCGTAGGTGTACGGCCGCCAGTCCTCCCAGACTTCCAGCGGGTGCCACACCCAGCCGTGCTCCGGAGTCCAGATCCACTCGCCGTAAGGAGACAACTTGTCGTAGAAATAGGTGACATCAACCTCGCCCTGCATGTCGGCCGGATATTCCTCGGGCACGCTCTCGTCGTCCTCGACGACGAAATAGCCCTGCTCCTCATCCGGGTAGGTGTCGCCTTCGAAATATCCCTCATCCGGCTCCTGGGCCAGTGCAGCTCCCCCTCCCAGAGCCAGGGTCAACAACGAGATCAGGATTTTTTTCAACATGGCTGCCTCCAATACTTCTTCTTACCACCTCTTGGAGTACTGCAATGCATGTGCCAACCCCAAAGCCTTCACCCCCGCCGACAACCACCTGGAAAAACATGACTTTCCTTGATGCGCTCGCGGCCGGGGCAACGGGTCCCGGCATCTGATGCCAAAAAGGAATAGCAACTGATTCCAGAATGAAACATGAAAATCCGCCATCTTAGCCCCGATTGTACTTCTTGAGCTTGCGCCACAGGGTGTTGTAGCCAATGCCCAACTGCTCGGCGGTGAGCTTCTTGTTGCCGTTGTTCTTTTCCAACACGCTCAAGATGTAGGCTTTCTCAACCTCTTCCAGCGTCATACCCTGCTCGGTGCCATCCACAACACAGGGAAGATCCTTCTCCTCCATGGCAAGCTGGAAATCCTCGGTTCTCAACAAATTTCCCCGGCTGCGTATCACCGCGCGCTCGACGGCGTTCTCCAGTTCGCGCACGTTGCCCGGCCAGGGGTATCCGGCCAGAAACTCCTCTGCAGCCGCGTCCAGGACGAGATGCGGCTTGTCCTCCTTGTCGCAGAACTTCTTGAGGAAATTCAGGGCCAGGGGCAGGACGTCTTCGCGGCGCTCCCGCAGCGGAGGTATTTTTATGTTGATCACGTTGATGCGGTGGAACAGGTCCTCGCGAAAACGCCCCTCCTTCATCAGCTGACTAAGATCTTTGTTGGTGGCCGCGATGATCCTCACATCCACCTTGGTAATCTGGGTGCTGCCCACCGGCACCACTTCACCCTCCTGCAGGGTGCGCAGCAGCTTCTTCTGCATGGACTGGCTCATATCCCCGATCTCGTCCAACAGCAGAGTGCCGCCGTCGGCGGATTCAAACAGTCCCTTGCGGCTGCTGGTGGCTCCGGTGTAGGAACCTTTCACGTGCCCGAACAGCTCGCTCTCCAGCAAGTTCTCGTTGAAGGCGGCGCAGTTGATTCGTACGAACTTCCGGTCGCGGCGCGGACTGTTGCGGTGGATTGCCTCCGCCACCAACTCCTTGCCGGTCCCGTTCTCGCCAAGAATCATAACGGTAGCCGAGGATTTTGATATACGGACAATCTCCTCCTGGATCTTCTTCATCTGAGGACTCTCGGCGATCATGTGGGCGAAGGAAGACCGGGTGATTTCCTTTTGCAGCTCATCCACTTCGCGCTGCAGTTCGCGGCTTTTTTCCTTCTCGGCCCTCAGTAGTTTCTGCTGAGCCTTCTTCAACTCGACGTTGCGGTGCTCGAGCTGATCGATGGTTTTTTTGAGGCTTTGAGTCATGTCGCGGAAGGAATCCGACAACTCGCCGATCTCATCCCGGCCGCAGAAGGGCACCGGCGTGTCCAGGTCTCCCTGACCCACTCTGCGGGCCGCGTCGGTCAACGATCGCAACGGCCGGACCAGCCCGCGGGACATCAAAACCGACAGCAGGGCCACGACCGCCAGCACTCCAACCAGGGTCCAGATCACGGTGTGGCGGACCTGCGCGGTCTTGGCGGCAATCTGAGTATTGAGCTGACGCATGAGCTTGATGAACTTGTCCACCCGCGTGCCCAGCATCACCCCGCCGAAGATGCCGTGCTCGGCATAGGGGCCGGTGTTGTAGAAGACGGGGCTGAACACCCGGGTGCGCAGTACACCTGCCAGGTTGTTGCTGGTGGCGATCCCGGTGCGACCCGCCCGGGTTTCCAGAACCAGGGCGTGATACCCTTCTCCCATCTTCCAATCCAGATGCAGGAGGTTAACCGGTGTGCGTCCCACCAGGATGGCGCTCTTGCTGGTTTCGGGGGAATAGGCCGGCACCGGTTTTCCGGTCCGATCCACTCCGCGGATGTTCCAAAATTTTGGATGGGTGATGATCCAGCCCTGATCGTCGAACAGGTAGGTGTAGTCCGCGTCCCGATATCCCGCGAAGACCGTGACGTTCTCCTCCATAGCCTTGACATGCTGGGTGAACTGCATCAGGTGCAGATGGTCCAGGGCGATTGTCACCACACCTTCCTTCTGGCCGTCCGGCCCGGCAACCGGCATGGCAAAGCGAACCACCCCGTCATAACGGACGCCCTCCACCGTGTCCTCGGGCGCCAACTGTCCCAGCAGCTCCTTCAACTCGAGTTCCCGGGCCTGTAATTCCTCCGGGGTGACCTGCGGGGGCGAATCCACCAGGATGCGCCGGCTCTCTCCGGGAATTCGGTAGACCAGCACGGTGCGGTTTCCCTCGCTGAATGAGCTTACATACTCGACCTCTCCGGCCGTACGCAGGATTTCAAACAGGAGGTATCGATAAATCTGCTTATCCTGTGAACTGCGCTTCTTCAGGCGGGGTATGACCTTCTCGATCCCCAATTGCTCGATCTTGTTGACATGGAATCCGGTCAGGTGCGAAACGTAGATTTCTCCGGGCGCCAGCTTCATGGCCTCGCTGAAATACTTTTCGTTGCGGTAGGTGGTCTGCAGGGGATCGGAGACGTTCCGGCGTTGATCGGCAGGAACCGGTCGTCCCCGGACGATCAGAACCTTCTCCATTCCGCTCTTGTCGATGAAGCTGATCTCCTTGTACAGGGGCACATCCAGGCGGTCCTCCGACATGCGATTGTCCGTTCCGGCGCGAATCCAGACCTCCCGCTTGTGACGCCCCGCAAACCTGGAGTAGGACCCGTCGGTCCGCTCGAGCTTGGACAGCTTCACCAGATCCGACTCGCAGCGGCCCAGTAAATCCGAAACCCGCGCGGCGATTCGCTCGGCACGACGCTCGTAGGTTCGGCTGATGTGATCGGCCTGCTCCCGTACTCTACCCATCTGGACGGCCACCAGAAATCCAGTGCCGACCAGGGGAAGCACGGCCAGAATCACAAAGGCACCCAGCAGCTTCCAGAACAGTGAATGCCGGAAACCGCCGCCGCTGGATTCGTGCGCAGTGGTCACACCAGTCAGCCCTCTTCCTTGACTGCCTTCTTTTCCGCCCCCTCGGCGGGAATTTCATCCGGCTGGGAGGTAATGAAGGGAAGCTGGATCCTGAAGACGGTCCCTTCCCCCGGCGTGGATTCAACGTCTATCTTCCCCCGGTGGTGCTCGACGATGCGCGACACGATACTCAATCCCAAACCGGTCCCCTCGCCGTCGGTCTTGGTTGTGTAGAACGGCTCGAAGATTCGCTCCAGGTCTCGTTCGGGTATCCCCGTGCCAGTATCCGAGACGGTGAGAAGCAGCGTGTTTTGTTCCTGCGTCTTGGTGCTGAGGTTGAGCTCGCCGCCGCCGGCCATCGCCTGGCAGGCATTGGTAACCAAATTGATGATCAACTGCAGCAACTGGGTGCGGTTGCCGTTCAGCAGCGGCAGTTCCTTGTTAAGATCCACATTTACGCACACGTCGTGCTTGCCGATGGTGTGCTCGCAGAAGCTGAGACCCTGGGCCACCAGGTCGTTGATTTGAAGCGGCTCGGGCTCCTCCGATGACGGCTTGCCGTAGGACACCAGGTCGCGGGTCAGCTTCTGAATGCGCTTGGCGCCTTTGAGAATCTTTTCGGTCTTCTCGACGTCGGAGGGATCGGTCCTTCCGGTCCCCAGCTTGCTCACCAGGAACTCGGCGTAGACCGAGATCGACGTCAGCGGGTTGTTCAACTCGTGCACAACACCGGCGGCCAGCTTTCCCAGCGAGGCCATCTTTTCGGCTTCGATGATCTGGAACTCCAACGCGCGGATCTGGGTGATGTCCTGGCCGATCAGGATGACGCTCTCCACCTCATCCTCCCGATCCTTCAAGGCGGCCAGGTGAAACACGATGTGAACCTGCTCGCCCTCCCGCGTGCGCATTCGCGTTTCCAGGCCGGCCGGCGAAGGAGATTCTCCAATCGTCCTCGACAACTCGGTGGCAAACCTTTCCTGCTCCTCCTGGGGAACCCACATGAACAGATCGGTTCCCAGTGTCTGGTTCTTGGGAAAACCCAGCAGGTTCTCCATGGCGCGGTTGTAAACCAGAATCTGGCGGTTGCGGTTGGTGACGATGATCAGGGCGTTGGCGTACTCCAGGATGCTCTCCAGATAGTCCTTCAAAAAGGCGGTTTCCTCCAGCAGACGCTGATTGCGCAATGCCAGGGCCATCTGGTTGGCCATGGAGATCAGCAGCAACTCGTCATCGTCCGCCAGGGGGGTTTTTTCGGATCCTCCCAAGTGGATGGCTCCGAACAGCTGGTTTTCGGCCACCAGGGGCACGTGGATGGCATGGGCCACACCTTCGAACAGATTGGGCACCTCCTGGCTGACTTCTATGCAGGCCGACTGGGCGATGGATGGATCCAGTCGGGTCTTCACCACCGCCGATCGGCTGATATGAATCTTGTTGGTGACTCCATTCCGCAAGGGGCCGCGATGCTCCATCGCGGTCGGCACCAGCGACTTGGGATCGGCCAACTGAACCAGGTAATGGGTTTGAGGGAACAGGGCTTCAACCGCATCCACTATGATCTGAAGGAACTCTTCCTGGGAGGACCCGAAGCTCAGCTCCTTGCCCAGCCCCATGAACACTTTCTGGATCTGGCGCGCCTCCTTGAGCTGAGAGAGGGCGTTATGAAGCCTCTCGTTGGCCTCATTGACGGGGTCGTACCCTTGCTCCATGTTCTAACCCAGACTCCTCCCCCACCAAGTTTGTCCTTCACTCGGGCTCGGAAGAACGCTCAAAGTCGACGATACGCTGCCCTCCCACGTAAGACTTGGTCTCATATCGCGTAACCCGGCCGATCTTTCTTACGATGTCCGCCATGCGCTCGGTCTCCGAAAGGATGATCTCCAGGATGCGGTTGACCTCCTCCTTGTCCTCCTTGCTCAGCTTGCGCTTGGCCATTTCGGTGTATCCCAACACCGAGGTGAGCGGCTGATTCAGTTCGTGCGCGGTTGCCCCGGCCAACTCGGCAATCATCGCCTGCTTCTCGGTGCGCACCAGCTTTTCCTGGGCCTGGGACAGTTTTCGCTCGATCTTCAGCCGCTCACGCAGGTCGGTGAATATGCCGGCGGTGGCAACTTCCTTGCCATCCTCCATCACGATCCAGGCGGTCAGGTGAATGGGTATCACCTCGCCGGTATTGGACAGCACCTCCTTGCGGGTGGTGTTCAACCGCCCGACTCCGCCATCGCTGTCGCGGCGGAGCAACTCCATTACCTCGTAGGCAACCCGCTGCGGGTAGAGCTTGGTCACGTGCAGTTTGCCTAGCACGTCCTCGGCCTTGTAGCCGAAGATCCGTTCGGCCCCCTTGTTGAAGAGGATGATGTCTCCCTTCATGTTGGCCGCAATGATCGCGTCCACCGAGGAGTTGATCAGACTCTCAAGCCAGCGCTTGGTGCTTTGAAGCTCGTTGGCGATTTTACGCTCGCGCTCCACCGCCTGCATGTTCCTCAACGCCAGCGCAACCGAAGCCGCAATGGCCGAGGCGAAAAAGATGTCCCGCTCACCCAACACGTGGGAAAACCGCTCCGAACGTAAAAACAAGACGCCGTCAACCTTCTCCTCGTGAATCATGGGGAACAGGGCCAACGAGCCCACGCCCTTGCTGCTCAGGGCGGGAAGAATCTCCTTCAGCAGAGGATGCTCCTCCACCCGGTCAACCACGAAGGGCCGTTTGGTGCGGATAACCTCGCGGATCTCGGGATAGTCCTTCAGGTGTACGACGATGTCATGCAGGGAGGCGTCCTCGCTGGCCGCAGCCACCCGGGCGGTTTCTCCCTCCGGATGCACCAAAACGAACGAGCAGCGATCCACCTTCAGCACCGTGGCGGTGCGTACAGCTACCAAGTGCAGCAGCTGAATCATATCCAGGCTGGAGGCCAGCATGCGGGTCAGGTCCAAAAGCGCCTCCTGCTCCTGGGGCCACCAGGCCGTCCGCTGGCGCAGCCGGGCCTCCAGACGGGCGGCCAATTCGAGATTATCAAAGGGTTTTGCCAGGTGGTCGTCCGCGCCCGCCTCCAGCGCGGCTTTCATCTTTTCCTTGTCGTCCTGGGCGCTGACGACGATCACCGCCGCCTGAGCCGTAATGGGGTTGCTTTTCAACTCCCGGCAAACCTCCGCTCCGTCCGCTGACAGCCCCAGCAGCACCGCCGAGGGTATGAAAACCTGGGCCTTCTTCAGCCCCTCCTCCCCGTCGGTGGCCAGCTCCACCTCGTACTCATCCCCCTCCAGGCAAGCCTGGAGATACTCCCGGCTCTCCGGGCTGTCGTCGATGATCAGAATCCGGGCCGGCCCCGCATTTTTGCCTGCTTCCGTCACGTTACGGACTGTACCACGCGCCCCGACGAGCTGGCAAGCTACGAACCAGCCGCCGGACAGCGCAGAACCAGCCCGGACAGCGGCGGGAGGGTCAGCTGCAGGCTATGGGGCTGGTTGTGCATGGGGCGGTTCTGGGTGCTGACCGCGCCCAGGTTGCCGGTGTCGCCGCCGCCGTAGGAGGCGCTGTCGGTGTTCAACACCTCCTGATACTCGCCCGGCCGGGGAGCGCCCACCCGGTAGTCCTGCCTGGTCACCGGGGTGAAGTTCAACACCACCAAAAGCTCCTGGCCCGCGCCCCGGCGCACGTAGGAGACCACGCCGGAATTCGCGTCGCTGCAGTCGATCCAGGAGAATCCCTCCGGCTCCGGATCGCGGGCCCACAGGGCCGGCTCCCGCTGGTAGAGTCGCCCCAGATCGCGCACGTAAAGCTGCAGGGCCCCGCGCTCGGGTTCGGCGGCTTCGTGCCAGTCCAGGCTGGAATCGAAGTTCCATTCGCGCCCCTGGCCGAACTCGGCCCCCATGAACAGGAGCTTCTTGCCCGGGCGGGTGAACATGAGCAGGTACAGCAGGCGAAGATTGGCCAGCCGCAGCCGGTGGTCGCCGGGCATCTTTTCGTACAGCGAGCCCTTGCCCTGGGCCACCTCGTCGTGGGAGAGCGGCAGGATGAAGTTCTCCGAGTATGCGTACAGCATGCCGAAGGTCAAATCGTTGTGGTGGTATTTGCGGTGGACCGGATCCTTGCGGAAGTAGCGCAGGGTGTCGTTCATCCAGCCCATGTCCCACTTAAACGAGAACCCCAGACCTCCCAGGTGCACCGGACGGGTCACCCCGGTAAACGCGGTGGACTCCTCCGCCACGGTGAAGGCCCCGGGAAAGCTGCCGTGCACCTCCCGGTTGAACTCCTTTAAGAAATCGATGGCCTGCAGGTTCTGGTTGCCTCCGTACTCGTTGGGCACCCACTCCCCCGGTTCGCGGCTGTAGTCCAAATAGAGCATGGAAGCCACCGCGTCCACCCGCAGCCCGTCGACGTGGAACTGGTCCAGCCAGTAGCAGGCGTTGGACAGCAGGAAGGAACGCACCTCGCGGCGCCCGTAGTTGAAGATCAGAGTGCCCCAGTCGGGGTGCTCGCCCAGCCGGGGGTCATCGTGCTCGTACAGGGCGGTGCCGTCGAAGCGCCCCAGGGCGAAATCATCCTTGGGAAAATGGCCCGGCACCCAGTCCATAATCACCCCGATGCCTCCCTGGTGGCACTTGTCAACGAAGCTCTTGAACTCCTCCGGGGTTCCGAAACGGGCGGTGGGTGCGAAGTAGCCGGTCACCTGGTAACCCCAGGAGGGATCGTAGGCATGCTCCGCCACCGGCAGCAGTTCCACGTAATTGAAGCCATGCTCCTGCAGGTGGGGAACCAGCCGCTCGGCCAGCTCGGGGTAGGACAGCCAGCGGCCGTCTTCGGCCGCCCCGCGCATCCAGGAGCCCAGGTGCATCTCATAGACCGACAGGGGGCCGTGGCGCAGGTCCCGCTGAGCCCGCTGCTTTATCCACTCCCCGTCCCCCCAGGAGTATTGGCCCAGTCCCCACACCACCGACGCCGTCTTGGGCCGCAGCTCCATGGCCAGGGCCAGGGGATCGCCCTTGACCCGCGGCGGCCCGTTCTTGCAGCCGATCTCGAACTTGTACAGATCGCCTTTTTTCAGGCCGGGTACGAATCCCTCCCAGATTCCCGAGACCCCCCGGCAGCTCAGGGGATGCCGCCGCCCGTCCCAGTCGCAGAAATCCCCCACCACGCTGACCCGCTCGGCATTGGGCGCCCAGACCGCGAACCGCACGCCCCCCTCTTGAGGATGCGCACCCATCTTCTCGTACAAGCGCAGGTGCCGCCCCTCTCCGAACAGATGCAGATCCAGCTCTTCCATCTTTCCGTTCATGGATCCAGAGTATACTCGCAGAGAACACCCAGGTGATCCGAGGCATACAACCCACCGACCTCCCCGGTGAACATCAACTCGCAGGAGCCCGCCTCGGCCGACTTCTCCGTACCCGGAGCCAGGTAGATGTAGTCGATCCGCCGGGTGGGATCGTCGGAATGAATGGTGAATCCGTCGTCGCCGGGATTGACGGTCATCCAGGAGTCGATCAGGCTTCCGGTCACGTTCTCGTGGGAAACCTCGCCCCGGAAGAAGCGCATGGCCAGCGTGTCCGGCTCGGAGTTGAGATCGCCGGCCATAAAACCCGCCAGCGGAGACGGGTTGGCCTGCATGAACTGATAGACGTCCACTGCCTGGTCGGCCTCGACAGTGGCATCCGAGTCGGTGGTCATGTGCGTGCAGAACAGCTGGATCTCCCCGTGCGGGGACTGGACCCGCGCGCCCAACACCCGCCGGCGGAAAATCACCAGATCCAAGTGGCGCAGCTCGGCCGAATCACTCCAGACGATCGGCCAGCGGCTGAGTATCCCCAATCCCTCGTCGAAAAGAGTGGGGACGGTGAATGTGTATTCCCAGATCCACTCGTATCCGGTAAGTGTGCCCAACTGCTCGGCGAAGCTCGGCTGGTCGGTGTCCTTGATAACCTCCTGCAACGCCACCACATCCGGCTGCCGGTCGTTGATGGCATCCGCCACAATCTGTAACCGCTGCAACGCCTCGTCCATCCCGGTAATCGGATGCTTCAGATTGATGGTCAACACACTGAACTTGGCCGGCTCTCCCCCATCATCTTTAACACTTCCGTCATCTCCCCCACCGTCATCCCCACCGGCATCCAGCCCCCCCCCCGCGTCCCCACTATCATCGTGATCGTAGTCGTGATCGTAGTCGTGATCGTAGTCGTGATCGTGATCGTAGTCGTGATCGTAGTCGTAGTCGTGCTCGTAGTCGTAGTCGTGCTCGTAGTCGTAGTCGTGCTCGTAGTCGTAGTCGTGCTCGTAGTCTTTACCGGCATCCTCCACCCCCGCATCCGGCTCCCCGTCCCCGCCGGCGTTATCACTGCACCCAACGGCCAGCAGAAAAACCAGCACCCACCAAAAAGTCCCCCTCAACATGACTAGTCTTCCTTTTGCCCAACGCCCGAGAGCTGGATGATCCGATCTACATCGAGAATCAGCACCGGCCGGCCGTCGCCCAGCACGGTGGAGCCGGCGAAGGGGCCCAGATTCCTCAGCAAGGCGCCCACGGCCTTGAGCACCACTTCGCGGTGCCCGGTGATGCGTTCCACGCCCAGGGCCACCAGCGGCTCATCCTCTTCTCCTACCAGCACGCTCTCGGCGATACGGCCCTGGTCCGGCGATTTGCCGTCCCCCTCCAGCAACCCGACCAGCCCCACCAGCGGCAAGGGTTTCCCGCCCAGGACGATTTCCCGCGCATCCTCGGTCTCCGCCACCTGCTCGGGGCGCACCGAATGCGCCCGCAGCACCCGCGACGCCGGCAGCGCCAGCATATGTGTCCCGGTTTCCACCAGCAGCACCTGCAGGATGGCCAAAGTCAGCGGCAGGTCCAGCTCGAACGCGGTTCCCCGGCCCGGCTCCGACTGCACCGAAACCCGTCCACCCATTCCGGTCAGGGCGGCCCGCACGGCATCCAGCCCCACACCGCGGCCGGAAATGTCCGTCACGCCCTCCTCGGTGGAAAACCCGGGCTTGAATATGAGCTCGGTGACTTCCTTGGTCTGATCCAGGTTCTTGTCGGGCGGCACCAGGCCTACCTTCTTGGCCTTGGCCAGTACCTTTTGAGGATCGATACCCCGCCCGTCATCGGAAAGCGTCAATGACACCCGATCCTGCCGGCGGGCGATGCTCAAGCGGATCTGACCCTCAACGGGCTTTCCGGCCGCCAGTCTTTCCTCGGGCGTTTCGATGCCGTGGTCGACCGCGTTGCGCAACAGGTGCAAAACCGGTGTGTCCAATGCTTCCACCAGGGCGCGATCCAGCTCGACATCCTCCCCCTCGATGGTGAACTGGATGCTTTTTCCGCGGCTGCGGGCGATATCGCGGCCCACTCGGGGCAGGCGCTGGGTCAGCATGGAGGCCGAGACCATCCGTACTTCCATAACCCGGTCATGCAGCCGGCGCACAACCTTGGTAAGCCGCTGTACTCCTTCGTTCAGGGCCGGGCTGTCTATGCGCTCGGAGAGGTCTTCCAGGTAGGAACGCAGGGTGATCAGCTCACCCACCGAGTCGACGAAGAAGTCCAGCAGGTCGGTGCGCACCCGGACCGAGGTGGTCTTGCTTCTCTCCAAAGCAGGCGCAGATACCTGCACGGGCGCGGGCTGCTGCTGCGGCGGCACC
>Ga0180432_10009083_pt1 | contig 12209 bp, 11 predicted proteins | sample SS_ome_10_FD_132414 | JGI IMG/M metagenome (GOLD analysis project Ga0180432, IMG submission 132414) | Hypersaline lake sediment archaeal communities from the Salton Sea, California, USA - SS_1_MS_2 metaG | ecosystem: Environmental > Aquatic > Non-marine Saline and Alkaline > Hypersaline >...
GATGGCGTCTTGGCATGGGCTTCCTTCCTTGAAAGCCCGCGCCCGGTCAATTCTGCTCTCCAAATCTGTCTACCCCCAGGGGCGCACTCCAATCCGGGGTCCCGATTGAACGCCGATTGACAAACTGGCCGAGCATGAGCGCATGGCGCCCTCGTATATGACCCGCGTCATGCGGCTGACCCTGCTCGCGCCCGACATCGTCGAGGCTATTCTAGACGGGAAGCAGGGGCCGGAGGTGACGCTGGCGCGGGTGCTTGAGCCATTTCCGTCGGAGTGGCTAGCACAGCAGCACGTCCTCGCCTGATCAACGCAAACGGCCCGTTGCAAACATGCGGCGCTGGCAAAGGTCCTGTCGCAGCCCGGCACATCACAAAATCGCTCGCCGAAGCAAACGGTTACTGCGTAGATAGCGTCTAATTATGAGGCCTCTAATACCCTCCGCCGATCGTTCTCAAATTCTGTCGCGATTACGAGTGAGACAGCATTTAGGGACGTGTCCGGACTTCCTGAGCTTTGTTCATAAGCGCGCGCGCCAAGTACGTATTGCCGGCTTTCAAGTAATCATTTGAGCAAGTCGTGTTCTTACGGCGAAACCTCACGTGTCGCTTAGGCGTAGAGAGAGAGCCATTTCAGCCAGGAACAAAGCTTAGGAAGGTGTTCCCGAATTGCGTCGCGTCAAGAAGCCAAATCTCGCGCCCGTGTCTGGCATATTCCACCCCGGAGTTTCGCAAGAATTTTTCCAGCTTTTCGCCATCTGCGTAGACGAGTTCCAGCGCTACGATACAGGATTCTCCCTCGGCCAAAACCGGCGCGGGTATGGGCCCGTTGCGCGCTTCAATCGCAGTGCGTGTCAGAAGCCTAAGCTCGCCGTTGGCTGTCATAAAGGCAAGGCCACCATCGCATTGACGCGGGGTACCGTAGAGGCGAGAAAACTTGGTGGTCAATGACTCCAAATCCTTGTCTCGTGCCAGTATGAACGCCCCCGCGTAGCCATGGACAGTATTGGGATGATCAAGCCATGCGGGCACGTAAATAAGGTCAGGCCGGTGCTGTTGGCACAAGAAGAACGACAGCCGCGGGAAGGCAGCATCGGGCAACAGGGCAAGCGTTGTCTTGGTACGCCCCTTGCTGCCGTCTGGGAGCGTCACATCGCGGCCAAACTCCAAATGGCCACTGACCTGCAAACCGACGCGCTCCGCTTGGGCGGCATCGCGAACGGAATCGGTGCTATGCAGCGCTGTCAGCGCGATACCTTCGCGCTTTTCTAGATGTGCGTACACGTGCCGCCCGAAGCGGAAATCGCCAGCGGGCTTTTCGTCTAAGAGGTGTTCGTCATAGATGCCTATGATTTCCAACAAACAGCCCCGGAACATCGCAAGGCTTGTGCTTGTGCCCCATGGGTGCAGGCCGACAGGCGTCATGTTGAACCCCATCGAGATCAACCGGTCGCGCAACGCCGTTATATCGCGCACGGCGATCAATGGATGGTCTATGCCGAAGGCAGCCGTCATTAGATCATTCCCTTGGCTGTCGAAACGATATCTGCGCGGCACCGACAAGCCGGGCCTTTGCACCGACGACCACGGTTCGCGGCGCGACGTCGGTCACGACGATGGCACCTGCCGCCACATTAGCCCCTGCCCCGACGGTAATATTGCCGAGCACGACGGCACCGGCCCCAATCACGGCACCATCTTCTACCGTCGGGTGCCGCTTTGGGCCGCTTTCTGACAGCGTGCTGCCCAAGGTAACACTGTGCCAGATCGAGACATCCTGACCAACCACACAGGTTTCACCGGCGACAAACCCCACGCCGTGATCAAGCCAGAACCCCGGTCCGATTTGGGCCGCCGGGTGAATATCGGTGGAAAAAGCACGACCAAAGGTCGAACTGACGGCCAAGGCCAGCACCGGATCGCCATTCTGCCAGAGTTGATGGGCGACGCGGTGTGCGATGACGGCATGAACGCCACGCGCGAAGAGAAGGGAGGCCACAGCGCCACCCGGTTCAAAATTCCGGCGTGCGGTTTCCGAGATATCCTGAAGGCTGAGCGCTACAATACCGGGATTTTCGGCGTAGACGCGACGGATCACATCTGTCCGCACCCCGGCAAAAGCTGCCAGAAGGCTCGCTACAAGATCTGCAAAATCGGCATACTTCCGAACCTCGACACCCAGCATTGCGGCTACTTCAGGGTTGTCGTGCAAAAGCGCTTCGGTCTCGGCGACAAGAGTCATCGTTTGGCCTCGCGGCAAAGCGTCAACGGTTTGCCGCTTCGACCAGAGACGCGAAAAAGCGCGCACCGATCGGTAAGATCGCATCGTTAAAATCGAAATGTGGCGAATGAAGCGCACCAAAATCAGACACCGCGCCATTTCCAATCCAAAGGTAGGCGCCGGGAACCTGTTCCAGCATGAAGGCGAAATCCTCTGACGCCATCGAGGGGTTTTGGTCGCTATGCACCGCGCTGTCTCCGGCGATAAGAGAGGCAGCCGCCAAAGCTTTTTGCTGGCTTGCTTGGTGGTTGATGGTCGGCGGATACATAGTTTTGTAGTTCAGGGTGATATCCATACCGTGTTGGGTGCCAATGCCGGCACAGATCTCGCCAATGCGTCTTTCTAAGGTTCTTTTTACGTCCTTGTCGAAAAACCGTGTGCAGCCGCCCAGTCGGACGGTTTGTGGTAGTACGTTGTAGGCATCGCCCGCGTGAATCTGCGTCACACTCAGCACCGCCGGAGACTGTGGGTCAACGGTCCGGGACACGACAGATTGCAGCGCTTCCACCAATTGCCCGGCGGCAAGGATGCTGTCGTTGCATTCATGGGGCATTGCTGCATGGCCGCCCCGGCCAGTGATAACAATGTCGAACGTATCGAACCCCGCCATCTGTGCGCCGGGCCGCACGGAAAATTCGCCCGGCGCCAAGCCGGGCCAGTTATGCAATGCATAGACCTCATTGACCGGATGATCAGCGAATAGCCCATCTTCGATCATTCGGCGCGCGCCGGCTTCACATTCCTCGGCAGGTTGGAAGATGAAGGTGACAGTGCCGGAAAACCGTTTGGTTAGGGCCAAGTATTCCGCTGCTGCCAGCAATATGGTCGTGTGTCCATCATGCCCGCAGGCGTGCATTACGCCCTCGGTGGTGGACCTGTAGGGCGTTTGTGTCTCTTCGGAGATGGACAGCGCATCCATATCGGCCCGCAAGCCGATGTTGGGGCCGTCGCCGTTTTTCAACACACCGACGAGACCGGTGCCACCATAACCGCGATGCACCGTGATCCCCATCTGCTCGAGCTTTTCGGCCACGAATTCAGATGTCCTGTGCTCCTTGTAGGCCAATTCCGGGTGCATGTGCAGATCCCGGCGCCACTCGGTCCATTTCGGGTGAGAGTCTGCAAAAAAGCTATCGTCGAACATCATCCATCTTTCCTTTTCGGTACAGGCCCCTTCAAAATCGCCTCAAGAGACATATCCAAAGGCGATTTTCGGGGTTTTGCCACCGTCGAGCCAAACCGATTTCGGGCTGGTGTACTCCATCAGGGCATCGCTGCCACTTGAGCGGCCGAAGCCAGAGTCAAGAGAGCCTCCAAAGGGCGATGACACATGGATCGCCTTGTAGCTATTGATCCAGAAGGTGCCCGCCCGGACGGCCGACGCGACGCGGTGTGCACAGCCAACATCCGAGGTCCAGACCGCACCTGCCAGCCCGAAACGCGTGTCGTTGGCGATGGAAATCGCTTCCTCCTCGTCGGCAAATGGAATTGCAGTGACCACGGGGCCAAAGATTTCAGTCTGTGCAGCAGCTGACTGATTGCTCAGCCCCGAAAGCACAGTTGGAGGCACGAAATACCCGTTATCTGGCGTGGCCTTGCGGCTGCGGACTTCGGCGCCCGCATCGCGTGCGGCATTAATCATGCTGCTGATATGGTCAAATTGTCGACCATTGCTGACCGGGCCGATCTCGGTTGCCTCGTCCAGCGGATCACCCAAAGTGATGGCGTTCATCCCGGTGGCGATCATCTCGGTCAATTCGGCATGGATGGATTGATGCACCAACAGGCGAGACCCCGCCACACAGCTTTGCCCCGCGCCCGAAAAGATCGCGGCCTGCGCCCCAAGGGCGGCATGTTTCAAATTGGCATCGCCGAACACGATATTGGCTGATTTCCCGCCAAGCTCCAGCACCGCCGGCTTCAAGGCCTGCGCCGCCGACACGGCGACCCGTCGACCCGTTTCGGGAGAGCCGACAAAGATCATCTTGCGCACCGCGTCATGTTCGATAGCGGCTTGACCGGTTGTTGGCCCAAGCCCGCAAAGCACATTCACCAGCCCTTTGGGAAGCCCGGCGCTTTCAGCGATCTTAACAAGCGCAACCGTGGTCAGCGGGGTCAATTCGCTGGGTTTGATGACCACGCCGTTGCCAGTTGCGATGGCTGGGGCGATCTGCCAGCCAGCAGTGAAGATAGGCGCGTTCCAAGGGGTAATCTGAAACACCACGCCCAATGGCTCGCGTAAGGTGTAATTCAGATGCCCACTGGGCACCGGGATTACCTCACCGTGAAGCTTGTCGGCCCAGCCTGCGTAATAGCGGAACATTTCTGCGACCTTGGACACCTCGACCCGGCAATCGCGGATAGGTTTGCCCGCGACCAAGGCTTCGAGCTTGGCCAATGGTTCGTGTTGGGCCAAAACCGCGCGGGCGACATCCTGCATGATGTCGCCGCGCTGGGCCGCGGAGTAGCCAGCGGCCCAATCCTTTTGCACCGCCGCCGCAGCATCGCAGGCCTCAGCGGCCAAAGCTGCGCCGCCATCCGCATAGCGCGTCAGTTCGGTCCACGTGTAAGGGTCTTCAAGAACCACGTCATCGCCAACACCGTCGCGCAATTGGCCACCGATAAGGCTCTGACCTGTTTCACCAAGGCCAAGGTCTTTCATCAGAGAAAGCAGAAGGGTTTTACGTTCAGACATGTTCGGGGTTTCCAAAGTTGAAAATCTCGTTGAAATCGGCGCTATCGGCCAGCTCATCTCGACTGGCTTCCCAGATTGCGGCGACAGAGCGGGTAACAGGGAGGTCAAGCCCGCCTTGCGCGGCCAGTTTGATCGCCAGCCCCACGTCCTTGCGCATCAATCCCATCGTAAAGCCGGAATCGAAGGCACCGTTCAGGATCCATTTGGGAAAGTTCACTTCGCTCACGGCGCTGCGGCCAGATCCGGCGTTGACACCCTGCAACAAGTTCTCAAGCGGAATGCCATTGCTTTCGGCCAGTCGCGCCATTTCAGTTACCAGCACAAGGTTGGCGGCGCAAAGCAGGTTGTTGGCAATCTTGGCGGCATGGCCCGCCCCTGCGGGGCCGACATGCACGGTCTTTGCCGTCAAATCGTCCAGCACAGGGCGCAGCGTTGCGATGGTTTCAGCAGGGCCACCCAGAACCATTGTCATGCTGCCCGCACGTGCGCCACCGGACCCGCCGCTAACCGGCCCGTCAATAAATGTGTACCCCTGTGCCGCAGAAGCAAGCGCCTTTGTGGTGTCGGGTTCTGACGTTGAGGTATCCAAAATGATTGCGCCGTCCTGAACATGCGGCGCAAGATCGGCCATGACATCGGCGACTACCTTGGCTTTTGGCAGCGATAGGATGATCAGGTCACATTTCTGGGCCAGCGCGCGTAAGCTTTCACAAGCCTTGCCACCTTTGGCCAAGGCGCGGGCACGCGCCTCTGGAATTTCATCAAAGCAATGCACTTCGTGGCCTTTTTCGACAAGTCGCGCAATCATTGCCCCGCCCATCGCTCCGCATCCTACCACGCCAATCATGTTGCACTCCTCAAATTTATCGCTTCTTTGTGTCCCGATGCGCGCGGCGCTGTGTCCAGCAGCATTCGGGTGTAGTCATTCTCGGGCGTTTCAAATAAGTGCTCGGCGTCTCGGCATTCGACGATCTTGCCCTGTTTCATTACCGCGACCCGGTCTGACACCTGTCGCACCACCGCCAAGTCATGACTGACAAACAGCAAGGTCAGACCAAGCGAACGCCGTAATTCCATCAACAAGGCCAGCATTTCGGCCTGTATAGAGACATCAAGCGCCGAGGTCGGTTCGTCACATAAAAGAAACCGTGGTCGGACCGAAAGCGCGCGTGCGATGCAAATGCGTTGCCGCTGGCCGCCGGAAAACTGGTGTGGAAACTTGCGCCCTGCATCCGGCGGTAGGCCGACGCGCTCAAGCAAAGCACCAACCAACCGGGGGATTTCTGCGCGCTCCCCAAGGCCGTGGAACCGGATTGGTTCGGCCAAGATATGATCGACGCGCATCCGGCTGTTGAGCGAGGAGTACGGGTCTTGGAACACCACCTGCACATCGCGTCGCAGGGCTTTGCGCGCGGCCCGTGATCGCACCTCTGCCAATGGACCATGATCGCTATAGTGGATGCTGCCGGAACTGGGCTGCACCAGCCCGATCATCATCCGGCCCAGTGTGGATTTGCCCGATCCGCTTTCGCCGACCAGCCCCAGAACTTCACCGCGCGCAATACTTAGGCCGGGGATGTCGACCGCCTGGAAGCTACCAGAGGTGCCCCAAAAGGTCTTTTTCCTTATGGCAAAGTCCTTGGTTAAGGCACTGGCGGTGACATAGTCGTCGGTGCTCTGGTCTTTGTGGCCTGCCAACAGCCATTGGTCGATCTCGCCGGTTCGTTTCACCGGATTACGAAATCTTTCTTCACAACATTCGATGCTTGGGATCGATGCAATCAGATCCCGGGTGTATTTCTGGGAAGGCTTATGGATGACTTGTTCGGTAGGGCCGGTTTCCACCAGCTTGCCGTGGCGCATCACGTAGACGCGATCCGCTGTTTCGGCGATAACGCCCATGTCATGTGTCACAAGGATTACGCCCAGTGACCGCTCGATACAGATGCTACGGATCAAATCGAGAACCTGTTTTTGCACCGAGACATCCAGCGCGGTTGTCGGCTCATCCGCAATCAAAAGGTCAGGGTCGCCGGCCATCGCAAGGGCAATAACAACCCGTTGCCGCATGCCGCCGGAAAACTCATGCGGGTATTGGTTCATACGGTTGATCGCGTCGGGAATGCCGACCGCATCCAGCCGCTCGGCCGCCATATTGCGGGCCTGCGCCATCGGCTTGTCCTGAAGCAACGCGATGGATTCCGCCAGTTGCTCACCCACCGTCATCAACGGATTGAGGGACGTCATGGGATCTTGGAAAATCGTTCCAATCTTACGGCCGCGCAGCCGCGCCAAGGCGGCGTCGCTCAGATCTAATAGGTTTTGCCCCTCCAACTCGATCCGGCCGCCGGATACCTGACCCGGATGTGACAAGAGACCCATGATCGCGTTGCCGATGGTCGATTTACCCGCACCGCTTTCACCGATCAGGCCCACGATCTCACCGCGGCGAACCTCCATGTCAAAGCCATGCACGGCGGTAAAATCGCCCAGCCGGTGCGGAAAGGTGACTTTGAGGTCTGTGGTTTTACAAAGGATATCCGTCATCTCAACCTCGGGTTCAGATAGTCGCGCACCCAATCGGCGACGAGATTGAAGGCAACCACCATCACAAGCAGCATCGCGCCGGGAAAAATCACGACCCACCAAATACCAGAGAACAGGTATTGGCTGCCGATTTGGATCAATGCGCCCAAAGATGGTTCGGTCAGTGGCGTCCCAAGCCCAAGGAATGAAAGCGTGGCTTCCGTTACGATGGCCACGGCGATCTGCAGCATCGCCAGCACCAGAACCGGGCCAACGATGTTTGGGGTGATGTGACGCAGGATGATTGTCAGCGTTGGCAGGCCCATGGCATGGCAGGCGGTGACGTAATCCTGATTGCGCTGCACCATTGCGGATGCGCGCACGATGCGCGCGAACTGCACCCATCCGGCCAGCCCGATGGCGAGGATCATGATCGGCACGGCGGCCTGGGCAAAAATATCGGCAGGCAACGACGCCTTAAGGATGCCGTTGAACAAAAGCGCGATTAAGATTGGCGGAAAGGCAAACTGGATCTCGGCAATGCGCATCAGCACCGCGTCCGTCATGCCGCCAAAATAACCCGCCAGCAGGCCAACGGTCATGCCGATGACAACCGAGAGTGCAACCGCACCGATGCCGACCAGCAGTGAAATTCGCCCACCATAGAGCATTGCCGAAAGAACATCCCGGCCCTGAAGGTCGGTGCCGAACAGGAAGCGTGGATCACCCCCGTCCGCCCAAGCGGGCGGCAAATTATTGTCCAGGATCGAGATCGTCGCGGGGTCAAAAGGCGTATGTGGGGCGAAAACGGGCGCAAAGCTACAGCCGATGACCATCAGCGCGATCACAATGGCCGATGCAAGCGTCACCGGAGAGTTCAGCAGTTCGTACCAGAAATCAGAGCGAATTCTTTCCAGCATCTCAATGCGCTCCGTGGCGAATACGCGGGTCGATCAGCACATAGATTGCGTCAACCACGAGGTTGGAGATGGTAAATACCAGCCCGACGAAGATCAGATATGCGGCCAGCAGCGGGATGTCGCTCTGTCCGATTGCGTGCAGCAAGAGCGACCCCATGCCCGGCCACTGGAAAACGCGTTCGGTGATAATCGAAAAGGCGAACAGAGAACTAAGTTGCAGGCCGATCGCCGTGACCACCGGAACCAGCGTATTTTTCAACGCATGGCGAAAATAGACCCGCTGCCCCGGCAACCCGCGTGCCCAGGCAAAACGGATGTAATCCGTGCGCAGAACTTCCAGCATCTCGGCGCGGATCAAACGCAGAATTACGCCCAATTGAAACAGGCACAGCACCGCAGCCGGCATCAGCACATGGCTCAGCCCATCCCATGTGAACAGGCTTGTGCGCATACCAAGCACCGTTGCCACATCGCCGCGTCCGAACGAGGGCAACCAGTTTAGCCAAACCGAGAATACGAGGATCAGGAGTATGCCAAGCAGGAAGGAGGGGATCGACACGCCGATAACCGACAAGGCCATGATCGTCTGTGCAAGGCCGCCTTTACGCCGAATGCCGGTATAGATGCCCGCAGGAATGGCAAGAATCAGCGACAGCACCCCGGAAAACATCACCAACTCGATTGTCGCTGGAAGTCGCTCAGCAATCATCTCGCTCACGTCGCGGTTGAAGCTGTAGGAGATGCCGAAATCTCCCTGCAAAGCGTTCATCACATAACGGGCGTATTGCAGAAGGATGGGATCATTCAAACCAAGGCTCTCGCGCAAGGCTTCGCGGTCCTCGACTGTTGTTTCCTGCCCGACAAGCGCGAGCACAGGGTCGCCAACGAATTGAAACACCAAGAAGCCGACAAGGGCGACGCATAGCATCACGATCGTGGCCTGAAGCACTCGGGCCAGCAGAAAATACATATCAGGTGTCCGTTTTCAGGAAGTTGCGGATATGTGGCCCGCAGAAGCGCGGGCCACATTTTCAAAGCTTAGTTGACGTTGAAATATTCCAAGGGAAACTCAAACGTCGGGTGCTGAACCACGTCGATATTCTCGGCCGCCCCCCAGACCAGCTGTTGCACATGCAGGGGGATCAGGCATACATCCTCGACCATCAGGGCCATCGCCTCCTGAAGCATCTCTTCGCGTGCATCGGCGTCCATCGTCACGGCGGCTTCGGCGGCCAGGGCATCGGCTTCGGGCACCGAACAGCCGGAAATGTTCCATGCGCCCTTGCCGTTTTCCAAATCGCGCGTGCCCAAAACATTCTGGAAGACGTTCAGGCTGTCCATCGTCGACGGGGTCCAACTTAGCAAGAAGAACGAGGTTCCGAAATCCGGAGCGACAACCTTGGGAAAGAACTGCGCTTTGGGTTGCGCGATAAGATTGACCTTGATTCCGACACGCGCCAGCAGGCTGACCGTCGCCTGACAGATCTGCCCGTCATTGACGTAGCGGTCCGTGGAACAATCCATCGTCACTTCGAAACCATCGGGATACCCGGCCTCGGCCAGAAGGGCCTTGGCGGTCTCAACGTCATACTCCAGACGGGTCAGATCGGGATTAAAGCCGTTCACCTTGTCCATCACGTACTGCGTCGCCAGCGTCGCCTGCCCTTGCATCACGCGATCGATGATCGCCTGTGCATCGACGGCATGAGCAATGGCCTTACGCACCCGCAGATCAAGGAACGGGTTGCCCTCGACCGGGCTTTCGACGATCTGATCGCGCCACTGGTCCATGCCGATATACATGGTGCGCGCCTCGGGGCTTGAAACCACCTTGACGCCTTCGCCATTCTCGACACGCGGAATGTCTTGCAGCGGCAACGGCATCACAAGGTCAACCTCACCGGACAACAGCGCCGACACCAAGGTCGAGGCATTATTGATCGGGGTAAAGATAACCTCGGTCACGTTGCCTGTCTCACCCCAATAGTCGTCGAAGGCTGCAAGCGTCGTTTTTTCGCCCTGCGCCCGTGACACCACGCTGTAGGGGCCGGTGCCATTTGCATTGGTGGCGCTGTACGCCTTTTCCTCGGCTTGAAGGTTGATCGGCTCAACCGCGCCATTCGCCTCGGCCCATTGCTTGTCGAGGATCATCAGGTCAAGCAGATCGTTCAGCAAGATAGGGTTGGGCGCCTTTGTCACGATCTCGACAGTCATGTCATCAACCGCACTGTAGCTTTCAACCGAGGCAAGCACATGTTTGAAGTTGGATGATTCAGACAACGCGCGGTCCATGCTGAAAATCACGTCATCCGCAGCAAAGGCCGATCCGTCGTGAAAGGTCACACCGTCGCGTAGCTTGAAACGCCATGTTTTGGGGTCAACCTGCTCCCAACTTTCTGCCAATTGGCCCGAAATCTCGAAGTCCTTGTCGCGTGCCACAAGCCCTTCGTAGATGTTGGCGAGGAAATAGTTGGTAAAGCTCTCATTGTGGCTGTGAGGATCAAGGCTTGTTGCATCGCCCTGAGATGCCACGCGAAGCGTTTCCGCCTGAGCTGGCGCAATCAAAGCCGTGGAGACAGCCAAGGCCGCAGCCATAGTTTTAAAAAGAGTTTTGGACATTTTCTTACCCTGTTGAGTGTTTTGAACCCCCACAGCCTATGTGCACAACTGCCCTGCGGGAATTGCAGCAAAAGAAGATTAACGTTGCGCAAAACGCAACGCTAAACGGTGTGCTGAAATGCGACCATTGACCTTGAGACGTGGTTCACAAGGCGCATGGCACCTTCCGGAAGGCGGCGACCCTGCCGGGTAAAAACCGAAGCCTCACCCTTGCGAAGTTCAGGGATATCAAGACGCTTGGTGATAATCGTTCCATCCGCAATTTCGCGGGTCACGACAAAAGCAGGGAGGACAGTGACCCCCAATCCTTCGCGTACGAAATTCCTGAGAACCGCCAAAGAGTTCGAGTGCACCAAGGCCCGCAATCTGACCCCATGTGTGCTTTCGGCTAACGCAATCATGTCGCCCACGCCAAAGCCTGTTTTCAAAAGCGCCGCGGGCAGGGTTTCGAGTTGGGCCATTGTGACAGGTTCGACCAAGTCGGCCCACTCGGAGTCTGGGCTAACCAGCAGGTCCAGCGGTTGCTTGACTTGCGCGGCAGTGCGGATTGCCCGTTCACGCCGGGCATTATAAGCTAAGCCAAAATGTGCGCGATCAGTTCTGACGGCATGTAGCACCTGCTCGGTTGATCCGCTGAGGATATCATAAGTGAACCCGGGAAAAGCTACATTGAACGACTTAATAGCATTACCGACGAAATCACTGATGAAACCATCACCCACGGCAATCACCAGTTCACCGCGCCGCATACCCTTGAGCGCATCAAATTCCGAAAGCAGTGCTTCCTGTTCACTTTGCTGATGTTTGAGATAGGTTTGAAGAGCCTGTCCGGCCTCGGTAGGGCGCACGCCGTTGCGTCCCCGCTCGATCAAGTCGACCCCCAGAGATGTCTCAAGGGCCTTGATCTGGCGGCTTATTGTTGAAGGCTCGATTCCCAACCTTTCTGACGCAGACCGGATCGACCCCTCTTCGCAGGCCACCAGAAAGGAAGCGGATTGGTTTGTATCGATCTTGAACAATGAGCCCCTCCCCGCAGCCGATCGGCAATATTCAACGCGCCAGCTCTGTGACTATTTTCTTGTCTAGATGATTGAGGCTCCGCTGACGAGGCCCGACCATCGTTTGGCTAAACCCATATTCCCCAAGTGGATCTCTGATTTCGCTGTCCTGAC
>Ga0180432_10009084_pt1 | contig 12209 bp, 8 predicted proteins | sample SS_ome_10_FD_132414 | JGI IMG/M metagenome (GOLD analysis project Ga0180432, IMG submission 132414) | Hypersaline lake sediment archaeal communities from the Salton Sea, California, USA - SS_1_MS_2 metaG | ecosystem: Environmental > Aquatic > Non-marine Saline and Alkaline > Hypersaline >...
AGCGGTACCCAACGAAGGGTCGAGTGTGGCACCCAGGTGGCGCGCATCCATTTGTGGGGTTGAATGAAGCTCTGGTTCACAACGGCGACTTCGCCAACTACCACTCAGTGACCGAGTACCTGGCGCAGCGCAACGTCTTTCCAATGTTTCTGACCGATACGGAAGTCGCTGTCTTGCTTTTTGACCTCATGAACCGCGTCTACAGATACCCGATGGAATACATCATCGAGGCACTTGCTCCGACGACCGAGTTGGATTTCGATCGGCTTTCGGAGAAGAGGCAAGAGATCTATCGCCAGATCCAGGCGGTGCACTTGCACGCGGCACCGGACGGACCCTGGTTCTTCATCATCGCTCGAAGTCTGGCTGAGTCGAAAGAGTTCCAGCTTGTCGGCATCACCGACACAGCGATGCTGCGTCCCCAGGTTTTTGCGCTCCAAGAAGGAGAAGTGTCGATCGGACTAGTCTGTTCGGAGAAGCAGGCAATCGACGCTACGTTACACAGCCTGTCTTCAGAGGACAAGCGATTTACACCCATTGCGGACAAATATTGGAACGCACGGGGTGGCAGCTACGACGATGGTGGCGCCTTTCTGATGACTGTCTCTCCCGAAGAAGATAGTGGCGGATACGTGCTCCGTACTAATGACAAATTCGGCAATCAGGTGCGGACCGCGGAGGGGCAGACGCATTGTGATCTGAGTGTGGACGTGAAGTCACACTCTCGCATCGAGGATGTCTACGTAATTGATAGGGCTTTGGGGGCTGGAGGGGAAGGAGGCGATGGAGATTGGTATACCGCTTTGTCTGTGCATGCTGCCGATCCGGCTCTACTCGTCGATCCGATCTATTCGTCAGATGCCACGTATGCCGCTGATGCCGCGTATGCGGCAGGGGCAGGAGAGGCAGGAGGGGCAGAGTTTCTCTCCAGCTATATCCGGTCGTCCGTGTCGACCATGCCTTACGAACGGTTTCGAGCATTCGTGAATGAGATCGCCGAGCGAACCGCGGAGACGAGTCCGCGACTGGGCATCGAGGCACTGACAGATTGTATCGACCGACGCTACCCCACCGGCCACAAGAAACGAAGTTCGGTGATTTGCATTCTCCGAGATGGTCTCGAGCAAATCTTTGCGTGTCAACCGCTCTGCAATGGTGCTTCCGGCGGCGAGTTCGTTCGAATAACAAACGACACACGTGAAATGCTTCGCCCTCCGACTAATGGTGAGAAGACGCTTCTGATCGATGCCACCGGGTTTGATGCGCAGGGGCCACATTGTGATGCAGCTCTCGGTGTGAGAGCGTATGAGATGGGATGGAAACATCTTATTCACTACAACTCACGAGGCACGCGGTTTCACGCTGCAGGCTTCGGACCGAACACTCACGATCTCCGTGTCGATTGCTACGACAACCCCGGCGACTACCTGGCTTCTGGCATGGACGGCCTCGAAACCTACGTACACGGCAATGCGCAGGATCAGGTCTGCCAGATAGCAAAAAGTGGCAAGCTCGTCGTCTACGGAGACGTTGGCCAGACCTTCCTTTATGGGTCCAAGGGCGGTGAAATCTACGTGCTGGGCAATGTGGCTGGGAGGCCGATGATTAATTCGGTTGGATCTCCCCGCGTCGTTATCAACGGAACCGCTCTCGACTTCCTCGCTGAGTCGTTCATGGCGGGCGACCCGCTAAAGGGTGGCGGGCTCGCAATAGTGAACGGACTCGGGTTCAACGACCAGGGTCAGGTTGTGCCTTTGGATATGCCTTACCCCGGGGGCAACCTACTTTCCCTCGCTTCGGGAGGCGCTCTATACGTTCGTGACCCGCACAAGACACTCCTGGATGAGCAGCTCAACAAAGGCGCTTTCTTCCCACTTACCGACGATGACTGGAAGTTGTTGCTGCCGTACCTGGACGAGAATGAGCGGCTATTCGGTGTCAGGGTCAAAGAGGATCTGCTTACGGCAGATGGAAAAGTCCGCGCTCCTGAGGAGGTATACACGAAAGTTGCGCCCGCTCGAGACGAAGTGGTGGATGCTGAACTCGAGGTACTCGGAGACTGACTGTGGCTGAAAGGATTGTGTGGCACGACGACACCTTCATGCGCGAAGTCGAAAGACGAAGTGGCACGTCGGTGTCGGCTTGTTACCAGTGCCACAAATGCTCAACGGGCTGTCCTGTCGGCGCCGAAATGGAGATTCTCACGAGCCAGCTGATGCGGCTGTTGTTTCTCGGTGCAGAACAGGAAGTGCTGGAGTCTGAGGCGATCTGGCTCTGTGCGTCCTGTGAAGCTTGCACGGCGCGGTGTCCAATGGACATAGACATCGCCGCCGTCATGGACACGCTTAGGATTATGGCGGTCGAACGTGGAGTATCGATTCCAAACAAGCGTAGCTTCGAGTTCGGAAGGGCATTCCTGAACAGCGTGTCTCGCTTCGGACGCGTGTGGGAATTGGGGACGGTGATCAACTACAAGCTTCGGACGCTCGATCTCTTCTCAGACATCGATAAAGCGATGTCGATGGTAACGAAGGGCAAGCTGACGCCGATACCGAAGCAAAGGGGCAACACTGCAGAGGTGCAGGAAGTCTTTGCGCGCAGCGAGGAAGAGGAGAAGAAGCGGTGAAGTACGCCTACTACCCGGGATGTAGTCTCGAGTCCACGGCGTGGGACTATGACCGTTCGACCAGGGCCGTATGTAGTGCATTGGGCATTCAACTGGAGGAAATTCGGGGCTGGACATGCTGCGGTTCAACGCCTGCACACATAAGCAACGCATCCCTGGCGGTGGCGCTTCCGGTTTTGAATCTGCAGAAAGCTGCGGAGATGGGCTTGCCGATACTGACTGCATGCGCGTCGTGTTACTCGCGTCTGCGCACCGCGAATCACAAGGTGAGGGAGAACAGGGAAGAGAGGAAGAGGGCTGAGCGGATTACCGGCAAACCATACAACGGCGGCACCGATGTTCTGCACATATTGGACGTGCTCGCCAATCACCTTGAAGCCGGAAAAGTCCGACAATCAGTTGTTACTCCCTTGTCAGATTGTAGAGTCGCCAGCTATTACGGCTGTCTGCTCTCGCGTCCCCCGGAGATAGTCGCGTTTGAGAGTCCGGATCACCCAACAAGCATGGATCGGCTTCTGGAAAGTGCCGGTGCCACTCCGGTCGACTGGCCGTATAAAACGGAGTGCTGTGGCGCAGGCCTTTCGATGAGCCAACCTGAGGTCGTCGAACGATTGACGGCGAGGCTCATTTCGATGGCTCGCGCGGCTGGGGCCGATTGTTTGGCACTCGCTTGCCCGATGTGCCATGTCAACCTCGATCTCAGACAGCGAGACATGATCGAAAGACATAATGAGGTGGAAGAGACACCCATACTCTACTTGACCCAGTTGCTGGGCTTGGCGCTCGGCCTTTCCGAGGAGGAACTCGGGCTGAAGGCACTCAGCGTCAGTGCAGCACCTCTGCTGCAGAAGCTCGGTTCAACTCTTGCCGCGATCGAGGAGGCGCGACCTTGACTTCCGCAACCGGGTCAACTCCTGCAACTGCCTCGTTCGACCTGGTCGGCGCGGTCCTCGTCTGCGGCGGTGGCGTAGCCGGGATCCAGGCGTCGCTCGATCTTTCGGCCGCCGGCTTCCGCGTGTACCTAGTTGAGGAAAGTGCGTCCATCGGTGGGGGCATGGCACGCCTCGACAAGACGTTCCCGACAGGCGATTGTGCGACCTGTATAATTTCGCCCAAGCTCGTCGAGTGTATGCGGGACCACAACGTCGAGATCTACACTCTGGCAGATGTGAGCAGCATCGAGGGCGAGGCCGGCAACTTCAAGGTGACTGTCAACCAACGTCCGCGTGGGGTAATATCGGAGAAGTGCACGGGTTGCGGCGACTGCTGGGAAGCATGCCCGGTCGGAAATATCCCCCAGGATGTCCAGCCATTCGTACCTGGTACTCTGACCGACGAAACTGAATCCGCGTTGCTCGATGACTTGTTGCAGCGTTACGAGGGGGACCCGGCACCGTTGCTGCCAGTCCTACAGGATATCAATGGCGAACGCGGGTATTTGCCTCGCGCGATCCTCGAGAGCCTGGCCGTTAGAATCGACATACCAATTTCCGAAGTGCTCCGTGTAGCAAGCTTCTATGAGACGTTCAACTTGGAGCCCGTCGGCCGGCACACAATCGAGGTGTGCCTCGGGACAGCGTGTTTTGTGAGCGGATCGGGGATTCTTCTGAATCGACTCGAAGAATTGATCGGCGTGAGCGCAGGGAATACCGACAAAACGGAACGGTTCACACTGCGTACCGTCCGCTGCATCGGCTGCTGCGCCTTGGCTCCTGCCATGCGCATCGATGGCATCACTTTCGGGCAGATGAGACTGAATCAGGTGCACAAGGTTCTGGAGCGTTTCGAATGAGTGAGTCGAAATGTCCCACCATCGATCTAGATGCGGCCGCGAAGGTCGGCATGTCGAGCCTGTACCCGGACAGACTCAAGTTGTTGATAGGCGCTGCTAGTTGCGGTTTGGCAGCGGGTGCGGCCGAGGTGGAATCTGCCGCGCTTGCGGCGGTCGAGGAACTCGGGATTGATGCCGAAGTGACTCGCACCGGCTGCATCGGATTCTGCGACCGCGAGCCGATCGTTGACCTGAAAATCCCAGGCGGTCCTCGTCTCTCATATCAGAAGATGACGCCTGGAAAGGTGCGCAACCTGCTGGAGTCGTATGCTGCGGGTAAAGACCTTTCGCCGATGCATGCTCTTTGCCGCTTTCAGACAGAGGAACACCTCGAGGCGGGAGAAGTGCATTCATACCCGCTATCCACAAACGGGGCGAGCTCCATCTCCGAGTGGACTGAGCTCAACTTCTACGGCAAGCAGCGGCGCGTGATCTTGCGAAACTGCGGGTCCATTGACCCTCTGAATATCGGGGAAGCGATAGCGCGTGGTGCATATCGCGGTGCAGAACGAGCGCTCACGAGCAAGACTCCCGATGAGGTGATTACCGAGGTGTTGGAGTCGGGTTTGCGTGGCCGCGGCGGGGCCGGTTTCCCTACCGGCAGAAAGTGGAACACGGCCCGCAAAACCGAGTCAGACATCAAGTACGTGATTTGTAACGCGGACGAAGGAGATCCCGGCGCGTTCATGGATCGCAGCGTGCTCGAGGGCGATCCGCACGCCGTTCTCGAAGGCATGATGGTCGGGGCATACGCCATCGGAGCGAGCGAAGGGTACGTCTATGTTCGGAGTGAATATCCTCTGGCCGTTTCCACCCTTCAACATGCGATAGAACAAGCAGAAGAACACGGCCTACTGGGTGAGAATCTCTTCGGCACCGATTTCTCATTCCGGGTGAAGGTCCGAAAGGGCGCTGGTGCATTTGTTTGCGGTGAGGAGACTTCCCTGATCGCCTCGATCGAAGGGCACGCAGGTGAGCCGCGTACGCGCCCTCCCTACCCCGCGGTGAGCGGGCTGTGGGGCAGACCGACAGTCATCAACAATGTGAAGACGTGGGCGAGCGTGGGCCCGATCCTCTCGAGAGGTGCAGTGTGGTATTCATCGCTGGGATTAGATGGCAACCGAGGCACCACCGTTTTCTCGCTCGTGGGAGCGGTCAAGAACACAGGCCTCGCTGAAGTACCGCTCGGCACAACGTTGAGGGAGATGGTGTTCGACGTGGGTGGCGGCATGGCTGGCAAACACGACATCAAGGCGGTGCAGACAGGAGGGCCCTCAGGCGGGTGCATACCGGCTTCGATGCTGGACTTGCCGGTTGATTACGAGAAGCTGGCAGAGGCTGGCTCGATGATGGGGTCGGGCGGGATGATCGTCCTCGATGAGACGACGTGCATGGTTGACCTCGCGCGTTTCTTCCTGGTTTTCACCGCCGAGGAATCTTGCGGGAAATGCACTCCGTGTCGAGAGGGCACGAAACAGATGCTTAGCATCCTCACGCGGATTTGCGAAGGACGAGGCAAACCAGATGATATCCCGCTCCTCGAGCGCCTGGCAAGCACCGTGAAATCAACGTCTCTCTGCGGACTAGGTGGTAGCGCGCCCAATCCGGTGCTCACTGCGTTGCGCCACTTCCGCGGTGAGTTTGAAGCACACGTCTACGAGAAGAAGTGCCCCGCAGGTGTTTGCCCAGCTCTGATAACGTTTGCCGTGGAAGAGTCAGCATGCACCGGCTGTGGTCTTTGCATCGAGGTGTGTCCGCTCGGCGCAATACGAGGAGAACGCAAGCAACCTCACATGATCGATCCTGAAAGGTGCACGCGCTGCGGCGCCTGTCGCCAAGTGTGTCCAACCGATGCTGTGGTGGTGGTCTGATGGCTACTGAGACCACCGCTCTGATGCACCACTTGACCGTCACAGTGGATGGGCGTACTGCCGAGGTCCCCGCCGGTACGACCGTGCTCGAGGCTGCACGCGAGATGGGTATAAACATCCCCACGCTTTGCCACTATGCCGGGATATCTCCGTATGGCGCGTGTCGTGTTTGTGTGGTCGAGATCGAAACGCCGGGGGGCACACGACTGGTTGCGTCTTGTAGTCATCCGGTTGAGGACGGCCTTGTCGTGTCCACTGACACGGAAGAGGTGCGACAGTCGCGGCGGACGATCATCGAGCTTCTCCTGGCCCAAGCGCCCGAGTCTTGGGAACTGGTGGAGTTCGCACGCGGACTTGGGGTGGACACCACGCCATTCGAGAAATCGGAATCCGGTCGGTGCATCATGTGCGGACTCTGTGTGAGAGTGTGCGAAGAGGTCATGCACCGGAGCGCGATAAGCATTTTCGGTCGCGGGGCTGCGCGAAAGGTCACGACTCCGTTCGATGAGCCGACAGAGTTGTGTCAAGCATGCGGCGCGTGTGCGATTGTGTGTCCCACCGGCGCGATCGACCTGGCAACAATCACGAATCGCCGTGTTCAGCCGCACATTACGAACTACGACGCCTCACTCAGCCCCAGACCGAGTATCGACCTGGCCCACCCACAGGCTTCCCCGCGCGTCCCTGCCATCGATCGTGAAAGCTGTGTGAGGTATAGGACGGGCGATTGCGGTATCTGCGCAGAAGTGTGTGAGGCAAATGCCATAGACTACGAGCAAGACAACAGAAAGATCGAACTCGATGTGGGTGCCGTGGTGCTGACGCCTGGTTTCGAAGCATTTGACGCGACCCGGCGCGGTGAGTTCGGGTTCGGGTACGCGCCCAATGTTCTCACCAACGTGCAGTTCGAGCGGATGCTCTCCGCCTCCGGCCCCACCAGCGGGCATGTGCTGCGACCATCGGATGGGCAGACGCCGAAGAACCTCGCATTCATCCAGTGCATAGGGTCCAGGGATGCAACCTGCGGCAACGAGTACTGCTCATCGGTTTGCTGTATGGCTGCCACCAAGGAGGCGATCATCGCCAAGGATCACGAGCCTGACCTGGCAGTGACGATCTTCTTCCTAGATCTGAGGGCATTCGGTAAGGACTTTGACCGCTATTGCGAGCGAGCTGAAAAACAACTCGGTGTGCGTTACGTGCGCTCGTTCATCTCTCGTACGTACGAAATGCCGCACACGAAGAGCCTGCGGCTCGTCTACATGAACGATGGCATGCGGCAGGTTGAGGAAGAATTCGACATGGTGGTGCTGTCGTTGGGGCTCGAACCCAGCACATCGCTCAAAGAGCAAGCCGAACGTTTCGAAATCGCGCTCAACAGGTTCGGGTTTGCTCTGACGGATGAACTGGATCCTCTGAATACATCCAGGCCGGGCGTTTTCGTTGGTGGTGCTTTTCAGGAGCCCAAAGACATACCGGACACTGTGATGCAGGCGAGTGCAGCCGCGGCAAAAGCAATGTCTCTACTTGCACCAGCCCGTGGCTCTCAAGTGGTTGAAAAGGCATATCCACCCGAACACGACACAACCGATGAGCCCCCCAGAATTGGAGTCTTCGTTTGCCACTGCGGCTCCAACATCGCATCTGTCGTGGATGTGCGGGAGGTCGTTAGGCGTACGCGCGATTTGCCAAATGTTGTGTTTGCCGATCACAACCTCTACGCCTGTGCCGACGACAACCTGAGCTCAATAAAAGCAACGATTCAGGAGAACCATCTGAACCGAATCATTATTGCATCGTGCACCCCACGCACGCATGAGCCGATATTCCGCGAGACGATGCGTGACGCCGGGCTGAATCCGTACTTGGTGGAAATGGCAAACATCCGCGATCAGTGTTCGTGGGTGCACTCTGCGGACCCCGTTCGAGCCACGGAGAAGGCCGTCGATCTCGTGCGTATGGCAGTGAGTCGAGTCGCACGGTCGGGGCCGCTATTTGACGAGTTGGTGCCGGTCAACAACGCGGCGCTGGTCGTCGGTGGCGGTGTTGGGGGTATGACGGCTGCTCTGGCATTGGCAGAACAGGGATTCCCGGTACACCTGGTAGAGAAGTCGGGTCGATTGGGGGGGACCGCCCGCAGCATCTACCGGACACTCGATGGTTTGGATGTCCGGAGTTTCTTGCGGGAGACTGTAGAGAAGATAGACCAGAACGAACTCATCACCGTGCACCTGAATGCGTGCGCAGGAAAAATCGACGGTCACATCGGGCATTTTCGGACAACAGTGGTCTCGAACGGAACCAGGACCGAGGTTTTGCACGGGGTGGTTGTGGTCGCTACAGGGGCAAAGGAACACAAACCGAACAGCTACGGATATGGCGAGGTCGATCGTGTAATAACTCAACTCGAGCTATCGGAGAAGTTGGGTGAAAGCAATCTCGAGCTGCCGAGTCGCCCGACTGTCGTAATGATTCAATGCGTGGAACAGAGAGACGAAGAGCATCCGTACTGCTCGAGGGTGTGTTGCACGACGGCGGTGAAGAACTCGCTCGAGTTGAAGCAACGATATCCGGGTGCGCGTGTGATGGTTCTTTACAGAGACATGCGAACGTACGGATTTCGCGAGGTCGCATATCGCGAAGCGCGAGAGAAAGGCGTGTTGTTCGTTCGCTATGACCGCGACAACCCACCACGGCTGAACCGCAACGGAAAGCTCGAGGTGGTTGTTAGAGAACCGACGCTCGCAAGGGACATTGCCATTGAGCCCGACTTGGTAGTACTCGCGTCGCGCATGACGCCGCACGCCGATCGACACGAGCTTTCAGAAATTCTACGCGTTCCGCTCAATGCCGACGGGTTCTTCCTCGAGGCGCACATGAAGCTGCGTCCCGTCGACTTTGCGAGCGAAGGGATGTTCCTCTGCGGGACGGCGCACGCTCCCAAGTTCCTCAGCGAAACGATTTCCCAAGCGTACGCGGTGGCCGGTCGAGCCGCGTCGATCTTGTCGCGCGAAAGGATGCCCGTGAGCGGTCAGATAGCGTGGGTTGATCCGGATAAGTGCATTTCGTGCATGACGTGCGTACACACTTGTCCGTACCTGGCGCCGATGGTCGGTGAGGACAACAAGGCTGTGATCCAGGCGGCGGTGTGTATGGGATGTGGTAGCTGTGCGGCCGAATGCCCGGCGCGGGCGATCACGCTGAGGAATTACTCGGAGGCACAGGTGTGCGCCGCGGTGCAGGGATTGCTCGGGGCGAAAGAGGAAAGTGGTGGGGGAGATGGGGAGGATGAGAATTTCCTGGAGCACGTTGGAATTGCGCAGACGAGGTGGCCCGGTGAGTGATTACGAGCCTCTGATCCTCGCATTGTGCTGCCACTACTGCGCATACGCCGCTGCCGACCTGGCTGGTTCCATGCGCTTACAGTATCCGGCGAACGTGCGCGTACTGCGCTATCCGTGTACGGGGAAGGTGGAACAGAACGACATTCTCACGGCGTTCGAGGGCGGCGTGGATGGGGTGTTGGTAGCAGGGTGTCTGGAGGGAGGGTGCCACTTCCTGGAGGGCAACCTCCGCGCGCGGCGCAGAGTCGAACGCACCCAGGAAATTATGCGCGAGATTGGACTCGAGCCTGAGCGTCTCGCGATGTTCAACCTCTCGTCGGCGGAAGGCGGCCGTTTTGCGGAGATCGTGACTGAGATGGTCGATCGCCTGAGAGAACTCGGCCCGAGCCCTCTGCGTACGAACAAAGCAGATGCCGAATCCCGTGTTCGGGAGCTGCAGGCTCTTGCCGAGGAAACAGTTGAAGGAGCCCCTAGATGATTGTCGCAGATCGCAAAGACGTGCGTGAGATAAGGGACAAGATCAAAGATCATAACCGCGTATTGTTCGTGGGGTGCGGGACTTGTGTCACGGTCTGTCTCTCAGGTGGCGAGCGTGAAGTCGGGATCCTCGCCTCCGCAACGCGTATGGCTCTCAAGCTGATCGGCCACGAGAACGTGGTCGTCGACGAGTGCACCATCGAGCGCCAATGCGAGGACGCGTTCATCGACCTGATCGCGCACCGTGTGGACGACTACGATGCGATCTGCTCGTTTGGCTGCGGTGTAGGTGTGCAGCACATGGCGGAGCGGTTTCCAAAGACGCCGGTGTATGCGGGCCTGAATACCCAGTTCATGGGTGCGTTGGAATCTCAGGGTGTCTGGATGGAGAAATGCGCTGGCTGCGGGTATTGCCGCGCTGACGAATTTGCAGGCATTTGCCCCATCACACGGTGTGCAAAACAGCTACTCAACGGTCCCTGCGGCGGATCGCGAGATGGCATGTGTGAGGTGCGGCCGGATCTCGAGTGCGGTTGGCAACTCATCTACGATCGCGCCAAGGCGATCGGAACGCTCGAGAAACTCCGCGCCATTGCGCCTCCTGTGGACTGGTCGTTCTCGATGCACGGTGGCCCGCGCAAGGTCGTGAGAGAAGACCAATACGTGGGGGAATCGGCGCCCAAACGGTAGCTACGCAGCCCCCCGCTATACACGCGCCTGCCTGATGCGTACCACACGGTCACGAAGGCCGCTGCCAGCCGGTTAGGATTCTCCTGGACACGGCGAATTTCCGGGAGCATACTTGTGGTGAAAGGCACCCGAAGCCCCCCCTCTGACCTGGACATGGCAAAATGTTTGGCTCGAGAATCGGTAGCATCGGTGCGGTTGGTTCGTTCGCCCTCCTGGTCACGCTCGCTGTCGTAAGCTGCTTAGCTGACCCGTCCGCCCCCGACTATCGAACAGCGTACCTCTCTCTCGCACCAACTTTTGAGAGTAACTCTGCGGGCATTGTGGATGTCGATAGGGTGCACATCACTTTGACTCGCACTACTGACGGGTCGGTAGCGCTCGATACGACTATTCAAGTCTCGGAGGACGCCGAAACGGTCGATTTGACGCTCTCCGTGTTGATCAGTGAAGGCAGTGAAGCCCTACTACTCGTGATCGAATGTCTCTCTCCCTCTGGGGAAACGGTCTTCTCGGCCGGCCCTATCGAGGTAACGGCACACGCATCAAGTGCCGCAGAACCGGTGGTTGAGTCTGTTGAACTCACCTACGTGGGTGTGGGGCACGATGCGGCGAGAGTGGAGATTCTGAGTGGCACAGCCGATGTCCTGTTCGGGGGCGAGCTCCTTTTGGACGCGGTGGCGCGAGACGGTTCTGGGGAGGAAATCGAAGGTACGCCGATTGAGTGGATATCCCACAATTCACTCAGGGCGTTCGTTCCAGATCGGCGGGTAGGACGCGTAGTCGGAGGCGAAGAGCGCGGTATGGTTGAAGTAGAGGCGAGATTGCTCACCGGGCAGTCCGACATGGTTGAGGTATTCGTCGAGCCTGTGCCCAGCACGATCGCTGTGGTGGCCGGTGATGGTCAAACCGGGCAGGCAGGTACGGAACTGGCGAATGCCATTGTCGTCCAGGTGACTGCCGTTGACGGTCCGGTTGCGGGCGTGACGGTCGAGTTCACCACTCCCGACGGAGGATCGTTCGCGCCAAGCACGGAAAGTACCGACGATCAGGGTGAGCTGACGAGTTTTTGGACAATGGGAGTCAGTGGCGGATCGCAAACTGCAACTGCGGCAGTACCATCAGTTCCAGGGTTGTCTACTTCCTTGACCGCAACGGCAATCGTTCCTGTCGAGCCGAGTGTCGAATTCACAGTTCAACCGAGTGATGTCGCTGCTGGAGAGCCGATCGTTCCCGCCATCGAAGTCACTGCGTACGACGATACCGATGCGGTCGATACGGATTTCTCCGGCGACGTCACACTCTCGATTTTCGACAATCCTGGTGACGCTACCCTTTCCGGAGTCTCCACGGCCTCGGCCGTTTCGGGTGTG
>Ga0180432_10009086_pt1 | contig 12208 bp, 6 predicted proteins | sample SS_ome_10_FD_132414 | JGI IMG/M metagenome (GOLD analysis project Ga0180432, IMG submission 132414) | Hypersaline lake sediment archaeal communities from the Salton Sea, California, USA - SS_1_MS_2 metaG | ecosystem: Environmental > Aquatic > Non-marine Saline and Alkaline > Hypersaline >...
GGGTGGAGGAGATGATTCAGAACATCGACTACGCCCCGACCTTCCTGACCGCCGCCGGCCTCGATGTGCCGGCTGATATCCACGGCGTTCCGCTGCTGGGGCTGATGCGGGGCCGCCATCCCCGCGACTGGCGGCGGAGCATCTACTACCACTACTACGAGTTCCCCGCCGTACACATGGTGGCCAGGCATTACGGCGTGCGCACCGAACGGTATACCCTGGCCTATTTCTACGAGACCGACGAATGGGAACTCTTCGATCTCGAAACCGATCCGCACCAGCTCACCAGTGTGTATGACGATCCCGCCTATGCCGGAACGGTGGTCGAACTCACCGCCGAACTCGGCCGTCTGCGCGATGCCTACGCCGATGAAACGGGCCTCGATTTCCGGGACCGGTGAGCCCCGACAGAGAACCGCAGACTCAGTGACGGGACGGGCACTGCCGAATGCCGGCGACGGGAGAGCGGGGGATTGGTCGTTAGGAGTCTGAAGTTTGCCTTGGGGGCGGGGGTGGAGTATACATACACCGTTCGTGCAGCAGGATGCAGCTGCCCGCCGCCCGATTCCTGTGAGGTCCGATGCGCCGTTCTCTTCCACCCGTCCTGCTCGTCCTGCTCCTGCCCCTGCAGGCCGTCCCCGCCCAGCCGGAGCCTCTGACCCTGGACGAGGTCCTCACCCTCGGCCTGGAACACAACCTGCAGCTCAGAGCCGGGGCTGAAGAAGTCGCTTCGCTCGAAGCGGCCTGGCGGGCCGCTCGCCTGTTCTTCAATCCTTCGGTGGGTTTCGAGACAGGATCGGGCGAATCGTACGACGGCTCGATTCGGCGTACCACGCGGGGGATCTCGCTCAGCCAGCCGCTGGAGTATCCTTTCAGCCGTCGGGCCCGTATCAGCATGGCCGAAAACGAATGGCGGGCGGCCGAGTCCGCTCAACACAGCCTGGCCCTCGATATTCGTTACGACATCACCGAGCACTACCTGCGGATTCTCCTGCTTGCCGAATGGGGCGAACTGGCCCGGTCCACCCTCGAGTCCTTCGAGCGGGCGCACCGGCTCGTCATCCGGCGGCTCGAACTCGGCGAGGCCCGTGAGCTCGAGGCAATCAAACTCGAGGTCGAAGTCATGCGGGCCCGGACCGATCTCAGCCGGATCGAGGCCGAACAACGGCTCACTCGGCGGCATCTCGACGCCCTGGTCGGGGACACCCTGCCGGAGGCTTTCGTTCCCGTACCGGTTGAAGAGTTCGCACCGATCGTGGCGATGGAAGACGAACTCATCGCGCGGGCTCTGGAAGGCCACCCCCTGATCGGCCGGTCGCAGTTCGAACTGACCCGGGCCCGCGACCGCCTGCGGGCCGCCCGGGCCGCCAGGATCCCCGATCCGGCCCTGACCGGTTTCCTGCGCGAAGAACTGCACGGACGGATCCAGGGTCTCGGGGTTACTTTCGCGCTGCCTCTCTTCGACCTCGGCGCCCACCGGGTCGCCGAGGCCAGGAGCCTGGCCGAGGGCCGGGAGTACGCTCTCGAAGCGCTCGAACTCGAACTGGCCGCGGAGATTTCCATCCTCTATGGCCGACTCGAGCTGGCTGCCGAAACGATCGGGTTCTTCCGGGATGGTTTGCTGCATCAGGCCGAGGAGAGTCTGCGGATAGCGGAGAGCAGCTACCACGGGGGTGAAATCTCCCTGCTCGACTGGCTCGACGCGCAGCGGACCTATTCCAGCATTCTCACCGACTATCACGATGCGCTCTATACCTGGCACCAGAATCGGGCGGCTCTGGAACGGGCTGTCGGGGGAGAGATCAGATGAAGCGCTACGGCCCCGCCTTACTCTGCCTCCTGCTCACCGCCTGCGGGGGAAGCCGGAACCGGATCGATCCGGCTGCCGCCGCAGCCGGCGGGACCGGAGCGGAGCACGAGCTGCACCTCGCACCCGCGCAGGTCGAAGCCTGGGGAATCAGGAGCGAAGAGGTCCGGACGACCGATATAGCCGCCGTCATCACTCTGCCCGGCACGATCGAACTCGATCAGAGCCGGACCGCCCTGGTCTCGCCGCTCATCGGCGGTCAGGTGGCTCGGATCGGAGCCGATCCCGGCGATCGGGTCCGGCCCGGTCAGGTCCTGCTGACCTTGACCTCGCCGCAATTTGCCCGGGCTCAGGCCGACTGGCTCGAGGCCCTGGCCCGCTTCCGGTTGAGTCGGACCGAAGCCGATCGGGCCCGCAGCCTCTTTGCCGACCGGGCCATCGAAGAGCGCGAACTGTTGCGGCGCGAGGCAGACGCCGAACAGCAGGCTGTCGCCCTCGGCGCCGCCGAAGCGGTACTGCTGGCCTGCGGGATCGACCGGGGCGGGATCGAGGCCCTGCGGGAGCGTTACGATACCCTCCTGCGCACAGGGGAGAGGAGCGAGCCGGTGGCCGATCCGATGCTGCCGATTCTCGCCCCCCGGGCCGGCCGGGTCATCGACCGCGATGCGGTCCGCGGCGAACAGGTCGGGCCGGAGCGCATCCTCTTCACCATCGCCGATCTCTCGGTCCTGTGGGCCGAACTCGATGCCTACGAACAGCACCTGCCCTTTCTCGATCCCCGCAGCGAGGTGACGATCACGACCGATCTCTACCCCGGCCGGGAGTTCCCGGCCCGCATCATCTGGATCAGTGACGTCCTCGACGAGGCCCTGCGCACCGTCACGGTGCGGGTCGAGGTCGCCAATTCCGATCGGCTGCTGCGTCCGAACCTGTTCGTGAGCGGGGTGATCGTCAAACGCGAGCCCGGGGCCGACCGGCTGGCCGTACCCGAAAACGCCATCGTGGACCTGCACGGCGAGAAATCGGTCTTCGTGCTCATCGATGCCCATCAGCATGAGGTGCCCGCCGCGGGAAGCGAAGCCGCCGGAGAGCAGGAGGGAGAACACGATCACGTTGTCTACGCGGTGCGCCATATCGAGATCGGCGAATCGGTCGGGGACCTGCGGATCGTCACCACCGGGCTCGAAGAAGGTGAACGCATCGTCACGGCCGGCGCCTTTACCCTGAAAGCCGAGTTACAGAAGGGATCGGCGGGGCATGGTCACGTGCACTGATGAATAGCCCTGATCCGACAACAACAGCTCCGATGAACGGACCGCACCCATGATTTCGCGCGTCCTCGATTTCTCCCTCCGGCAGCGTCTCTTCGTCATCATTGCCGCGATATGCGTCGCCGGCTTCGGGATGATCAGTTTCCGGCAGCTGCCGATCGATGTGTACCCCGATCCCTCACCGGCCCTGGTCCAGATCTTCACCGAGGCCCACGGTATGGCCCCCGAAGAGGTGGAGAGGTTCATCTCCTATCCGATCGAGGCGGCCATGTTCGGTCTGCCGAAGGTCACCAACATCCGTTCGAACTCGACCTTCGGGCTTTCCACCGTGAGCGTCTACTTCGAGGAGGGGACCGATATCTACTGGGCCCGCCAGCTGGTGGTGCCCCGCCTGCACGAAGTGGTCGAGGACCTTCCCGACCAGGCCCACGAACCGGTCCTGGGTCCCATCGCCACCGGTCTCGGCATGGTCTACCTCTACTATCTGGAGGGTGACGGCTACACCACCATGGAGCTGCGGACCCTGCAGGACTGGCTGGTTAAATACGAACTGAAGTCGGTTCCCGAAGTCTCCCAGGTGCTGAGCATCGGCGGGGATGTGAAGCAGTACCGGATTCTGGTCGATCCCGACGCCCTGCTGGCCTACGACCTGACGCTGTCCGATCTGATCGAACGGATCCGGGCCGGTAACCGGAATACCGGGGCGGGTTTCATTACCCGGGCCGAGGAGGAATACATCGTTCGCAGCATCGGGCTGGTGCAGACTCTCGACGATCTGCGCCGCACGGTCGTAACCAGCGTCGAGGGCACACCAATCTACCTCTCGAGCCTGGCCACGGTCGAGATCCTGCCCGCGATCCGGCGCGGTGCGGCCCTGGTCAACGGTGAGGGGGAGCGGGTTGTCGGGATGGTCCTGAAACTCTTCGGGTCGAATACCGCCCGGGTGATCAGCGACATCGAGGAGCGGATCGAGGTCATCAACACCAGCCTTCCCGACGGGGTAGAAATCGTGCCCTTCTACAACCAGGCCGCCTTCGTGCGGGCCTGCTTCGGTACGGTCGTCAACAACCTGGCCCTGGGGATCCTGCTGGTCATCGGGGTGCTCTTCCTCTTCATGGGCGATGTGCGCAGTGCGCTGATCGCGGTTCTGACCCTGCCCTTCGCCGTTCTTCTGACCTTCATCGTCATGCGGCAGACCGGCCTGGCCGCCGATCTGATGTCGCTGGGGGGGCTGGCCATCGCCATCGGTCTGATCGCCGATGCCGCCATCATTTTCGTCGAGAACGCCTTCCGGCACGTACAGTCGGGCGGAGTGGACAGGTCATCCGCCATCCGCACGGCCGGTTCCGAAGTCGCCCGGCCGCTTTTCACCGCGATCGTGATCATCATCCTGGTCTTCCTGCCGATCTTCACCCTGACCGGGGTGGAGGGGGTCATGTTCCGCCCCATGGGATTCACGATCTCGCTGGCCCTGGCCGGTTCGATTCTCTTCACCCTCGTCGTCATCCCGGCCCTGGGCTATTACCTGATCGGTTCATCGGGGGCGGCGGCGCGCGAACCGTGGCTCATCCGCCGGATCCGGGCGCGCTTCATTCCCTTCTTCACGACCTGCGGTAACTGCCGCCGGCGGGTCTTCTGGATCACCGGAGCGGCCCTGGCGATCGGCCTGGCTTTGATCCCGACCCTGGGGCGGGAATACCTGCCGCCGCTGCAGGAGGGAACGCTGCAACTGCGGGTTCTGCTCAACCCCAATACCGGTCTGGAAGAAACCGTCGAAACCGCTACCGAGATCGAACGGATCATCCGGGACGTCCCCGAGGTGACGGGGATCCTGAGCCGGATCGGGCGGGGGGAGGTGGGCAGTCACGCCCACTTCGTCAACGATGCCGAAATCCTGATCCAGCTCAAACCGGAACGGCAGTGGCGGGCGTTCCGGAACACCAACGAGCTGATCGGTGAGATCGAAGACCGTCTCGCTCACCTGCCCGGACTGAGCCTGACCATGACCCAGCCGATCGCGCACAACCTCGATCACCTCATCACCGGCGCCCGGGCCCAGCTGGCCGTCAAACTCTACGGCGAGGATTACGACGTTCTGACCGCTACGGCCCATCTGATCGAAACCGAACTGCGGCTCGTCAGGGGGTCGGCCGACGTACAGGTCGAGCAGGTCGCGGGGCAGAACCATCTGCAGATCGTGCTGCGGCGCGATGCCCTGGCCCGCTACGGATTGAGCGTGGGTGGGGTACAGGAAACGATCGAGGCCGCCATCGGGGGGGTGACGATCGGCAAGGTCTACGAGGAACAGCGGCGTTTCGACATCTTCCTGCGCTTCGAGCCCGCGGCGAGGGAAAGCGTCGATGAGATCGCGGCCCTGCTCGTCGGCCTGCCCTCGGGCGGGCGCATCCCCCTCGGTTCGCTGGCCGATATCGAAACGGTCGAAGGCCCCCGGCTGATCAGCCGGGAGCAAAACAAGCGCTATATCACCATCGAATGCAACGTGCGGGGCCGTGACCTGGGCCGGTTCGTGGCCGAGGCACGAGACCGGATCGAAGCCGGGGTCGAGATCCCCCCCGAGTACATCCTGACCTGGGGGGGGCAGTTCGAGCTGCAGATCAAGGCCTACCGCACACTGGCCGTCGTGACCCCCCTGACGCTGCTGCTGGTGGCCCTGCTGCTTTTCACTCTCTTCAACTCGCTGCGCGAGGTCCTGATCATCCTCGTCAACATCCCCCTGGCCCTGATCGGGGGAGTCGCGGCGCTCAAACTCACCGGTCTCTACCTGAGTGTGCCCGCCTCGATCGGCTTCATCGCCATCTTCGGGATCGCCTTGGAGGACGGGCTGGTCCTGCTGGCCGCCATCCGCAAGCGGGTCTGCGACGGAGTTGAGCTGGACGAAGCCATTCTCGAGGGGGTCTCGGTCAAACTGCGCCCGGTCCTGATGACGACCTTCACGACCATCTTCGGAATCCTGCCGCTCCTGCTGGCGGTGGGGCCGGGTGCCGAAATCTACAAACCGCTGGCTACGGTCGTAGTGGGGGGTCTGCTTACCTCGACCCTGGTCACCCTGATCGTGCTGCCGCTCATGTACCAGCGGATCATGGAGCCGGTCTGTACGCTGTCCGAAAACGCTGAACCGGAAGCGGGTTCGGCGGTCGGATAGGCAGGTGATACTGCTGCCGCAAAGCCGTCTCCCGCTGAGGACCGTCCGATGCCATCGCTGACGCTGCCGCGAATCCCGCTCCTTCTGACGGTCGTCCTGTTCTGCCTGAGTCTCGGCTGCTCGGGAGACAGCGGCGAGTCCGGAACCTTCTCGGTCACGACAGAGGGGGGCGTGGTCCGGGCGGTGAGTCCCGGCACTCCGGTCTACGAGGGGGAACTGTTCGATTATGAACGAGTACTCGTTCTCGAACAGGATCCCGACCGGACCGAGTCGCTGCTCTACTACGGTCCGCACCGCCACTGGGACGAACCGGGTTTCCTGATGGACGCCGACGGCCGTTTCTACGTGCAGGACCGCGGCAACGGCCGGATCGCGGTCTTCGACGCCGCAGGCCGCTTCTCCCACAGCATCGGCCGCCCCGGCGACGGACCCGGCGAGTTCGGCTTCATCTATCTGAACGGCTTCGCCGACGGCCGGCTCGAGATCTGGGACAGCGCCCGGCATCGGCTGAGCTGGTTCGCCCCCGACGGCGCTCTGGAGCGAAACCTGCCCAGCCCGATCGGCGGCGAGCGAATCTGGTATGACGCCGGTGACGGACTCATCGTCTCACGCGAGTTTGCCTTCGAGATGATCGAGGAGATCGAGTACGTCGGGGCGGGTTTCGAGAGCCGCACTCCGGCCGGCGAGCCGGCCGGATCGGCCGCCACTCCCCTGGTGGCCCGCTCTTACCCCTACTACTGGGAGGGGCACAAGGGAGGGGTGGGGCACGCGACGATGCGCTTTTCCTGTTCACCGGCAATGGCCTGGACCCCGGCCGGGGAGATCGTCCTGACCAATGGCCTGCAGCCGGTCCTCTGGCTCTACCGGCCCGACGGCACCCTGGTCCGCACCATCGAAGTGCGCCTGCCCCGGGTGCAGGTCACGCGCCGCGACGAGCGAGCTGAACTGGCTGAGATCGACCGTCAGCTCGAGACCGCTGTCGGCGACGAGCGCATCATCCTCCTGAGTCGCAGGGAGAACATCACCTGGCCGGAGCAGAAGAGCTGCTGGATGTCGGTGGCGGTCGATGAGGCGGGTTTCTTCCGGCTCCGGATCCTCGAGTGGGACGCCGGCTCCGACGGCGCCGGGCCGGGATGGTACTGCTACGTGCTGAGTCCCGAGGGGGAGTACCTGGGCACGACCCGGGCTCCGGTCGTCGGGCGCCTCATGCAGGGGCACATGCTCGGTATCGTGAGCGATCCCGACTCCGGGCGGGAGGACTACACCGTCTGGCGGATCCGCCCGCGTCCGGCCGGTTTCACCTGGCCCGGCAGGTAAGCCCGAACGGTCTCACTGCCGGAAAGGACACTCGTCCGTAGTCTCTATGACACGAACTGGTGATTGCAGATTCTTGCGCCTTGAATGATCCTGTTTTCGAGCAACGTCACCCGGGATCTGATCGTTCAAGAAAGAGAACCCCGCACCCGGAAAGGTAGGTCATGACCCTGCTGCGTACCGCCTTCCGTTCCCTGACCCGTACCCCGCTCGTGACCCTGGTGGTGGTCTTCTCGCTCGGTCTGGGTATCGGCAGCAACACCGCCATCTTCAGCCTGATGCATCAGATCCTGCTCAAACCACTGCCGGTGCCCGAGCCGGGAGAGCTGGTACTCCTGACCTCACCGCGCGATTTCAAGGGCGGGCGGCAGTCGATGAACGATGCCGGCGAACTCGAGTACATCTTCAGCTATCCGGTCTTCCGGGAACTGGAAACAGCGGGTGAGGGTGCAATCGAACTGGCCGCCTTCCGGAGTGTGGGAGCCAACCTGGCGACCGAAGCGGGGACGACGAGCGGGGCGTTGCTGATCGTCTCGGGAGCGTACTTTCCAGCCCTGGGGGTTCAACCCGCTCTCGGACGTTACCTCACTCCGCAGGATGACGTCGACGGGGCCGGCAACCCCGTGGTCGTGCTGGGGTACGGCTACTGGCAGGACCAGCTGGGCGGAGATCCTCTGGTCCTGAACACGGCCATGAAGGTCAACGGCCACTCCTTCACCATCGTCGGGGTGACGCCGCCGACCTTCACCGGCCTGACACTTGGGAATGCCCCCGATGTCTATATCCCCCTGGCTTTCAAACCACTCATGACCCCGGGCTGGGACGGGACCGACAACTACAGGGATTACTGGCTCTATCTCTTCGGTCGACTTGCCCCGGGCGTGACCCGCGAACAGGCACTCGCGGCTCTCAACGGTCGTTACGCCGGGCTGGTCGAAGAACAGGCCGCAACGGTGGAAGGTCGGGATGAGGAGTACCTCCAGCGGTTCCGGGAGTCCCGGCTGGCACTGGAACCGGGCCGGCAGGGGAACAGCAGTTTCCGTGACGGCGCCCGCGCCCCCCTGCAGATCCTCATGGCGGCTACGGTGCTGGTGTTGTTCATAGCCATGGCTAACGCCACCAATCTGCTCCTGGCCCGCTCGGCCATGAGGCGTCGCGAGCTGGGGGTACGGGTGGCTCTCGGGGCGGGCCGTCGCCACCTGATGGTCCAGCTCCTCTCGGAAGCTCTGATGCTGGCTCTGGCCGGCGGCCTCGTCGGCCTGCTGCTGGGATCGTGGACGCTCTCGCTGATCATCGGCTGGATCGGCGGATCCGATATCTCCGGGTACTTTCTGACCACCCGCCTGCAGTTGCCGGTCCTCTTCTTCGGCATCGGGCTGGTGACGATCACCGGTCTCCTGCTCGGTTTCTATCCGGCCTGGGAAGCCTCCCGCCGCGATGTCATCGCCAGCCTGGGCGACGGATCGGGACGAGGTTCGACCGGCCGGGGAGCCTCCCGGGTTCGCCGAGCCCTGGTCGCCGCCCAGGTGATGGTATCGATCGTTCTGCTCATGCCGACCGGACTCTTCACCCGCAGTCTCTCGAATCTGCTCAACGTGGATCTGGGGATGCCGATCGACGACATGGTGACCTTCCGGGTCGCGCCCGATCAGAACGGCTACTCCCAGGAGCGGATCCGCACTCTCTACGAGCGGATGGAAACCGAACTGGCAGCCATACCGGGAGTCAGGGTCGTTTCCTCCTCGGTGGTGCCCCTGATAAGCAACAGTAACTGGGGGAGTTCCCTCACGGTGGAGGACTTCGGCGGGGGCCCCGATGTCGACTCCCATTCCAACCTGAACATGATCAGCCCGGACTTCTTCTCGAACATGGGTATCGCCCTGCTGGCCGGGCGCGAGTTCACCACCGCGGACGGAGCCGACGCCCCGCAGGTGGCGGTCGTGAACCAGACCTGGACCGATCACTTCTGCGCCGGGGAGAACCCGCTGGGGAAGAGATTTGCCCAGGCCTGGGGGGATGATGTCGAACTCGACATCGAGATCGTGGGCCTGGTCCGGGATACCCAGTACTCGAGCGTGCGCCAGGATCCGCCCCGTCTTTTCTACCTGCCCTGGTCCCAGCTCGGACAGCTCAACGACATGTCCTTCTACGTGCGCTCGGCCCTGCCGGCCGATGAGGTCATACCCGAGCTGCGTCGCGTCATGATGACGATCGATCCCGACCTGCCCCTGGAGAATCTCTGGACGATGCGCGAACAGGTCCGTGAGAACATCATGGCCGACCGGATCGTCATGCAGCTCTCGGCTCTCTTCGCCCTGCTGGCGACGGTGCTGGCCATGATGGGGCTCTACGGAGTGATGGCCTATTCGGTCGCCCAGAGGGTGCGGGAGATCGGGATCCGCATGGCCCTGGGGGCCGACCGGGGAAAGGTCCGATCGCTGGTCATGCGGGACCTGCTTCGCCTGCTCGCTATCGGGCTCGTGATCGGGATCCCGCTCTCACTGGTCCTGGCCAAATTCGCGGAATCCCAGCTCTACGGGGTGTCTTTCTTCGATGCTCCGGTGCTGGCTGCGGCGGTGTTCGTGCTCGTTCTGGCAGCCCTGACTGCCGGGATCGTACCCAGTCAGCGGGCGACCCGGGTCGATCCGGTCGACAGCCTGCGGCAGGAGTGAATTGGCGGTCGTTTCGTCATCCTATTTATCCTCATCGGGACCGCCGGGCAGGGGAAAGACGGCCCGCACCCGGGTTCCTTCGCCGGGGTGGCTGAGGATGAAGACTGACCCGCCGTGACCATGCATGATTCCCAGCACGGCCGACAGACCCAGCCCGCGACCGGCGAAACGGGTACTGAAGAAAGGTTCGAAAACCCGGGTCAGGATTTTCTCGTTCATTCCCTCGCCGGTATCGGCCACTTCGAGATAGAGAGCCGGTCCTTCGGGCAGGGCATCGCCGGGACCCGCCCAGTCCGACAGATCGATGTTGCGACCGAGAGTCATCATCCCGGCGCTGATCGTCACGGTGCCCTGCCCACCATCCAGGGCTTCCGTGGCGTTGGTCACAAGGTTCTTCACGAGCTGACGGATCTGGGCCGGATCGGCCTCGAGGACCGGCAGATCATCGGCGAGATGCAGATCGAGAGTGACTCCCTCGGGAACGATCGTATCGATTGTCGCCTTCATCTCGATGATGAGTTCGGACAGGTCGATCTCCTGAACCAGAAACTGTCCGGCTCCGGAATATGCCAGCATCTGGCTGACCAGATCGGCAGCCCGGCGGGATGAAGCCACGATCCGTTCGAGGTACGAGTAGATGGGAGATGAGGATTGCAGCATGCTACGGGCCATATCGGCATTGCCCATCACCCCGGTGAGCAGGTTGTTGAACTCGTGGGCGATACCTCCCGCCAGTACACCGATGCTCTCCAGTTTTCGGGCTTGTTCCAGACGTTCCTCAAGACGCCGCCGCTCATCTTGATCGATCTTCCATTGGGTCAGGTCGCGGGAGTTGGTCACGACTCCGACTATCTCGCCGTCAGGAGCGGTATAGGGGTAATATGCTTCCTCGAGATAGCACCGGCCCCGGCCGGGCAGGTCAAACCACGCTTCGAACCTTGAGGCTTCACCGGCCAGACAGCGGTCGAAATGAGGTCGGATTTTTTCTTCGAATATGTCTTGCCCGAACAGGTCGGCGGTGGTCTGTCCCACGATCCGGTCTCGACTGCTCTCGAAGGCCTCGAGGTAGGCTTCGTTGACTGCCAGATGGCGATATTCTCTGTCGCGCAGAGACATCAGATCGTGGGCCGAATCGACGATCTGTTCGTATCTCTGCAACTGTTCGACCGACTCGCTCTGCTGAACGGTTCGGGAGATCTGCACCGCCAGGGCTTCGAGCAGAGCCTTTTCCTCGTCCAGAAAAGGCTCGCCGTTTCGGTCGGGCTCGTGATCGACCAGGAAAACGTCGATGCGGCCAGCTTTCTCGCCGTCGAGGGTGATTTCCTGGTGCAGAGCCAGCTCCGATTCCCGGAACCCCGATGAGAGATAGCTCCGGTCACCGAAGACGATCCGGGCCGTCGTCCGCTCGGGATACTGCCAGCCGGAGGGGATGAGTTCGACCGTGCTCTGCAGCAGCTCGTCGATCGAGATTCCCCTGCGTCGGGCGAGATCGGCGAAACTATAAAGCGTCTTCAGTTCCTTGATCCGTTCGGCCAGAGCAAGGGTGCGCTCCTGCAGGATGCGCTCTCTTTCGTGCCGTTCGGTGATATCGCGGACGATCCCAATCCCGCAGGCTTCGTCTTTGAAGGTAAGCGGTGCCAGAGAAACCTCTATATACAGGACCTCGCCGGTCTGATTGCGATCCTCGTTCATCAGGAAGAAGCTCTCCCCGTCTGTCACTCGACGCAGAGTGCTTTCGACAATCGCATGCTGTTCGGGGCTGACCAGGTCGTAGAGGGTGGACGCGAGAAGTTCGGTACGTTCGTAGCCGTAGAACGAGCAGGCAGCCGGATTCACCTCCTTGATCCGGCCCTCGAGGGTGAAGATGACGACGGGGTTGGACAGATTTTCGACAATCGTCCTGTATTCAGACATCCCGGAATTCTCCACCTGGCAGGATTGCAGATCGGTTCATGATGAAACCGGTGGTTGCGTATCCCGA
>Ga0180432_10009087_pt1 | contig 12208 bp, 10 predicted proteins | sample SS_ome_10_FD_132414 | JGI IMG/M metagenome (GOLD analysis project Ga0180432, IMG submission 132414) | Hypersaline lake sediment archaeal communities from the Salton Sea, California, USA - SS_1_MS_2 metaG | ecosystem: Environmental > Aquatic > Non-marine Saline and Alkaline > Hypersaline >...
ATTTATATCGTGCGTAAATACGTCTTTATAAAATTCTGCTTGATTATAAGCGTCCCGATATTGTTTTTCGGATTCCATTAATTGCTTTCTTATTTCAATGTCTCTGGTAAGACCATAAAAACCGATTTTTTTTCCATTAATGTCTCGTTTCAAGTACGCCGCACATTCTATAGGCTTGCTTTCGCCATCTTTAGTTAGCACTTCATATTCCAGAGTGATTTGTGGATATTCGTTTTCATAAAGCGAAGCAAAGTTATTAAAAAGTTTTTTTATGTCTTCTGGAGTGGTATATTTTCGAAAACCCTGACCAATCAATTCATCTTCAGAATAACCGAGGAAATCGCACACTCTTTTATTAACAAAGGTAAAATTACCCCTGAGATCTACTTCGTAATAACCATCGTAATTTTGTTCAATAATACCGCGATATTTTTGTTCGGTTTCCCTCAGTTTTCGATCTGTTTCCTTACGGTTTGTTATATCTCGAGTAAAACAATAGAAACCGCTTTTTTCTCCATTATGATCGCGCCTTAAATAGGCAGAAATATCAAGAATTCTAACCTTTTCATCATTTCTTATTACTTCTGGTTCAAAGATTAAATGTGGAGTATCTTCTCTATAGATCTTATTAAAAGTTTTAGTGATCTTCTCTAAATCATCTTTTTTGATGAATTTACTAAAATTCTTTCCTATTAATTCTTCTCTAGGATATCCAAGAAATTCAACCACCCTATCGTTAAAAATCTCTAAATTTCCTTCGAGATCGACTTCAAAATACCCTTCATTCATGGTTTCAAGAATTCCACGATATTTTTCTTCAGAATCCTTTATTTTTTGTTCAGCCTTTTTATGCTCGTTAATATCTCTTATAACTCCAATTAGTCTAATTTTACCATTATCTTTAAATACGCGACCTTTAAATGAAACAAAAATATAATGTCCATCTTTATGGAGTGCTCTATATTCTACTGAGATTATTTTCCCAGTTGATATTGAAGTTCTTAATTGTTCAACAAAAGGATGAAAATCTTCTTGATGAATAAAATTATATAATCGTATTTTACTTAATTCTTTTGCATCATATCCAAAGATATCATGAATTTGAGGGCTAAAATAATTAAATTTTCCATTAAGATCGGATTCTATTACTATATCTGATAAATTTTCAATTGTCAACCTTAATTTCTCTTCAGACTCCTTTAATTTATTTTCAGCACTCTTCCTTTCTGTTATATCTTGAAAGATTAATTCAATTAAGAAATTGTGATCTATTTCAATAACCGAACTCTGTATGTTAACCCATACTAGACTTCCATCTTTCCTCCTAATCTGTATTTCTATTGATTCCAGTTCTTTATCCCTAAGAAAATTTTTATATTGCTCGCCTAAAAATAATAATTGCTCCGAAGTGAGAACTCCTAGATTCGTGTAATTTCTTCCAAGTATTTCATTCTTTTTAAATCCTAGTAGATTTTCTATAGCTATATTGCAATCTAAAATTACACCTTTAGCATCTGCAATTATTCTAGCATTAGGGGATTTTTTATGTAATCTTCGATACTTTAATTCAGATTCTTTTAACAATCCCTCGGTATCTATCCGATCCGTGATGTCTCTTGAGATTACAAGAATCTTTATTTCACCTAAATCATCGTGAAGTACCTTTCCTCTAATATCAAGCCATTTCCAGCTTCCATCTTTATGCTTGGCTCTAAATGCTTGTGTAATTTCTCCAACATTCTTCTCTCTTCTCAAGGCTTGGGCAAGTTTATCTAAATCTTCTGGATGTATGATTTTTCTCGATGATTTTCCAATTAAATCTTCTTCAGAATATCCCAAATTTTTTATGAATGCTTTTTCATTGATGTATTCATAACGAAATTTGCCATTTATAATGCATATCATATCAGAGGGCAATAAATCCTCTAAATATCTGATAACTAGCTCCAATGCTTCCATTTTTGTTTTTTTTATGAGAATATCCATTGGAAACAATAACTTAAATCTTTAATTCTAAAGTAATTCTTTTCTGATTAAATTCTAAATAAATTCAAGAGTATGACTAACTTTTTTTATTGTATTAAGTGATAAATTGACATGAATGTAATATCTTTCTTATGATTCTAATGCAAACAATAGTATTTAAAACAAATTGTAATAGTACTTCTAGAAAACATTTATATTCATTAATGTCGCAAGTGTAACTATGGAAGTCCACGAATTTAATTTTTTGGGTTTTTTAAAGTCGAGATCGAGCGTTAAAAACTTCATATTTCAAAAGATTGAGAACGATACCCTAAAAGAGATTTTGGAATGTGCCCGCTGGACCCCATCACAGCACAATAATCAACCATGGAAAGTAAACCTGGTCGTTCACCCCACATTAAAACGAATGCTCGCAGATCTTACCGTAGAAGGAGGAATCATGGAGAATGCATATGCGAATTTCGTGATATTTTTAGACAAAGAGAGAAGTGAAAATCGACAAGTTGATATTCAAGCGATTGGAGCTTTAATACAAAATATTCTTTTAGCAGTACATTCCAAAAAGTTAGGTGCCATGATCCTCAGCGACATCGTGAAAAATAAAGAAGCCGTGAACGAAATATTTAAGTTAGACGTAAAACAATACGAATTAATGGGAGTTATCGCAGTAGGCGTGATAGACGAAAAAATGGAAGAAAAGTTCAAAAAACCAAAAGAAAGGAGATTTATCGAAGAATTTAGCGAGATTTTTTAACTAACTTCTATATTATTTGAAGGAGAACGGATATAATGGTTATTGAAACGAATATAACTAGAATGTTTGGGATCAAGCACCCCATTTTTGGAGCGCCAATGGCACCGTTTTACACGACCGAGTTAACTATTGCCGTATCGGAAGCGGGAGGGTTAGGTTGCCTTAGTCATACGTTCCTAACAGGGAAGGGAACGCTTACAGAATTAAAGCACAATATGTTACAAGTCATCGAACATACCGACAAACCTTTTGGATTTAACGTGAGAACGGCTAGAACCCAGCTCGACGCTCCAAGCATTTGTCGAAAAGCTCCAAAGTTCATAATGAGCAATCCAAAATTGAGAGAACAGTGCAAGTACTTCTTAACGAGTGCTGGAAGTCCAATAGTAATGGAAAAAAGTAGAGCGTATCAAAGATTAAAAGAAAGCAATCCTGATGTAAAACATTTTCATGTATCGCCGGCTCTCTGGCTTGCTGATAAAAGCATTGAAGCGGGAGTTGATGGATTGGTAATTACGGGAAGCGAAGGAGGAGGACACCAATCTTACGAACAAATAACCACTTTAGTATTGCTCCAACAAGTGCTGCAAAAATACCCAGACGTCCCGATAATTGCGTGTGGAGGATTTGCAAACGGGATTGGGCTTGCTTCTGCTATAGCAGCTGGTGCTGGTGCAATTGCGATGGGTTCCCGATTTATATCGTCTAAGGAGAGCGAATTTCACGAAAATTACAAGAACATCGTCCCTCCCGCACAAGCGTCAGATACGACTTTAGTGACTGGCTCGCTTGCTCCCATACGACTGTGGAAAAACAATTATACCGCACATCACGGGCTTGTTGCATCCCGGGAAGAAAAGATTGCTGAAGAGCAAGAGAAAGACATCCAGACATTAATTGACGAAGTAGTGGCTTATGAAATCGTTTATACTGAAGGAGATATTTTCGACGGGGCCGTCCCATTAGGTCAGAGCATAGGTGCCATTAATTCAATAGAGTCCGTTCCATCTATAATTGATGAAATTGTTAGTACAGCAGAAAAATTGCTTAAAAGCGCAGCTTCTAACATAAAATGAGATGTGAATGTTCTTTCCCATTACTTGGCAAAAATTGCCCTTTTTTTGCGTTTTGGATTTTTTGCTAATTCTTTTAACTTTTCCACCCTATCAGCCGCTTCTGCATCTTGAGGATCGAGGTCTACCACGATTTCAAAGCATTGCCTTGCCTTTTCGTATTTTTTTAACTCGGTATATGCTTCACCCATTTTAAACATGGCGGTGATGTAAATAGCGTCGATGCTTGGAATTTTTTCGAAACTCCTGATGGCTTCTTCGTAATTTGCCATGTCAAAGTGCCGGTTACCAATATTAAGCCAGTCTAACGGATCTGGGAAGGGCATTCTATTTTTTTCACCTAAATGAGTGAATCTCTCCTCTTATTTTAATTTTTTGTCTAACTTTTGTAGTAATAAAAGAGGTTACTACTTCACTGTTTACTTGCTTTCTTCTTGTTCTTCCTGGATTCTTGTATATCAATTGTGAAAAACTCGTTCCCATAGTGTGAATACAAGGCTGCTGCAGGGTTGTGTGGTGCTGATCTGTCTTTTGCTATTAAAGTAGTAACTGGTGCTTTCGAGAGTTGAGTAAACGTGATATCGTGACCCACGCATAATCCGCATATGATGTTCATGTCTGTTTTGGCCTTGTTTACTAATAAAGCTTGACAAACCGGATTACAGGTTATCCAGCCAATTCTATAGCCTGTTTTTGACATCATGATATATTCTTCGGGTACGCCCATATCAGCTTTTTTGAAGGAACCCGTCTTGCAACAGACTCCAACTACCCTAAACCCATATTTTTTCAGGATCTCTGCTACTCTCTCAGCTTCTTTCAGTAAACCAACACAAAATACAAGCCCTAACTTTTTAAATCCCATTCCTTTCGCATATTCAACCGTGTCTTTTAGCCTTGGCCAACGTATATAACCTTGCGCCTCAACAATGGAGGCTACATTAGTTGATTTTTTGATAAATTCGTCGTTTTTATATATTTCCCTCGCTTCTTTATATATTTCGGGAGATATTTTCATCGGGCAATTATCCAGCATTTTACTTGCTCTTCCTACAGTGCAAAATTGAATGCTATTGCATTTATAGCAAGTAGGATCAATCTCATCTGTCATTTTCTTCAACTCAGTCTCGTTTTAACAATTTGAATAATTTTAATTCTTGTTAAAAGTGATAAATCTTTTCTACTTATTTAAATTTCTGAATGATTATTCAATTCCACTTACTACCTTAAAAAAAACGCCATGATGTCGCAATCCTTTTTTTACTATAAATATTTTCATCCTTAATTTACTTTAAAAATTGGAAAAAGCAAAAAAAAGTGAAATACATGGCAGAACCAGTAGTTTTATATGAACAAAATTTTAAAGATCCAAAGCGGGAACCAGTATTAGTTGATTACGTGAGAACTCCAATCGGTAAAAAACGAGGAACAGTTGGTAGACATAGAGGAGACGATCTCATCATTCATTGCTACAATACACTCTTGAATAGGAATGAATTTGACAGAAACCTTATCGAAGATTCAATGGTTGCATGTTGCAGTCAAATTGGAGAATGCGGAATGGATGTTGGGAGAAATGCTGCATTAGGCGCTCATTTACCTGTATCTGTTGGAGGAATGACTCTCAATCGTCATTGTGCTAGCGGAGCCCAAGCAGTTCTTTCTGCGTGGCAATCCATTGCTAGTGGCATACACGACGCAGTTATTTGCGGAGGAATTGAAGTACAAAACCGATATCCTATCATGGCAGATGCTTACGTGTATAATGAAGAATTGGGAAGGCCAATTATGGTTGCTCCGAATAGAAATATCATATCAAATCCAGAAGTTGCTCAAAAATTAAAAGAGCACAAAGCACAGTTAAGCGGACAAATATCCTCTGCTCATTATATTGGAGTCCACTACATGAAAAAGGCTGGAAAAGAATTGGCTGATTATAGAAATGAGTTAGATACATTATCGTTACTTTCTCATACAAAGGCAATTAACAATTACGATAAAAGGAATACGGAAATTGAACCAATTTGGTGTCCTAAACTTGACGAAAATGGTAAGCCTACCTTGGATGAAAATAATAATGTAGCTAAAGACGAAAGTCTTTCTGTTCTAACAAAACAAGACGAAACTCCACGACCAAGTTCTACAATGGAAGCTCTAGGAAAACTAAGAACTATAGTTGGACGAAAAAGCCAAGCGTTCTTAACTGCAGGTAATAGTTGTCCAACTAGTGACGGCGCAGGCGCTCAATTATGGATGATGCGCGGTCTTGCTGAAGATTTAGGCTTGAATATAAGAGCAACAATTGTAAATTGCTCGATAGTAGGTACTGATCCCGTTTTAATGTTGACTGGACCAATAACAGCACTGCCTAAAGCCTTGGAAAAAGCGAACATGTCGTTTGACGACATGAGTTTCATTGAAATTAACGAAGCTTTTAGCCCCGTTGTTCACGCCTGTTGCTTCGATTTAGGGCTCGATTGGAATGATCCTCGATTTAATGCCTGGGGTGGTGCGATTGCATTAGGGCATCCAACAGGAATGACCGGGTGTAGGTTAATTGGATCAAATGTTCACCAATTAGAACAAACCGGAAAAGAATACGCAATCAGTTCTATGTGCGTAGGAATGGGCATGGCAATAGCCACGATCGTCAAGAATGAGCACCCAAAATAATTTTTAACTTATTTTTTCTTTTATTTTTTTCTTTTCATTTATTTAAAATCATTCTATTTTCTATTTGCTATGTAGTGTTATCAACCCCCAAAAAAAAATATTATAGAAAAAAACTAAAAATTGGACTCCATATTATTTATATTGATTTTCCACCTATATAGAATTAACAAATACTTTAAATAGTAGAAAAAATATAATACAATTAATAAAAAAATTAATAAAAAAATGTGATTAAAAAATGAGTGAAAGTGGTTTTTCTGAAGAAAGTTTGCGAAAAATTGCCGAACAAAAAATAAATTATAGATATTCTGTCATGATACATGCCGCTGTGTTTGGATTGGTGAACGCTCTACTTTTATTTATCAATATCGTCACCAACCCAAGATATTATTGGGTAATACTTCCCATATTAGGATGGAATGTCGGGCTAGTCCTTCACGTTGTATCCTATATTTTATATGCTCGTGGAGTATATCCTTATGCTAAACGTGGTGTTATCTATCACATATTTAGTTATATATCAGTAATGATATTGTTACTCGCCATTAACATGAACATCATGGACATGAATGTTATGGAAAACTTGCCTATGGCAATTATTACTATAAATTGGGCATATTATCCTGCAATTTTCTGGGGATTCGCTTTAGGAGTTCACATAGTTGTTTATCGAATCTATGGTAGAGGAGATATAACCAAGGATGGTACCGGTGTTTCAAGAAGGCAGAGATTGATCGATAGAGAATTACAAAAGATGAAAAAGAAAACAGAATAATTTGGTGATATTCTAAATGTGGCTAGGAAAATTTTTAGATCTCGAAAAGGACATGGAAAAAATTATCAAAAAAGAGCTGTTTCGAGATATAAAAAAGAAAAAATTAACGCCATTAGAATTTACTATCATTGAAAGCATCTACCAGGCTAATGCGATTTCTGGATATGATTTAATTCAGAAATTAGATAACCATTTTGCGGGAACTTGGAAGGCTACTTCAGGAACGGTTTACCCTATTTTATCGAAGTTAAAATATAACAGATTCTTAAAGATTCGAGAAGTAAAAAGCCCTATTGGTCCTTTAAAAAAAGTATATTCTTTAACTGAAGCTGGAGAAGAAATTTTAAAAGTAAAAGTAAATCAAAATTTTTCCAAACAAGTAGATTTTATCGAGAACTTCTTAACTGAGCTCGCCTCCATTTACATCCAATCTTTCGATAGCAAATTTAAAGATGAACAAACAAAAAAAGTATTAGATAAATTAAAAACAATGTTTGACCGAGTACTTAAAAACGTCCCAACTGGTCGGGCATTAAACAAATGTCCAAATTGTGGTACTGAAATTGATAATGTTGAGGCAGTTTTTTGTGCGATATGCGGGGCTCAACTTCGTGCTGATGATAGTGGTGAATAATAAATATATAATTCAATATTTTTATTATTTTTTATTTATTAATATCGCAAGATCTCTTTAATCAAATTAACAAAAATTTGAAAATCTTCTTGATTAAAGTTTGAATCGTTCTTACAATTTAAAAAATAAAAGTTCGAATCAATTTGTTTTAAAGAAAATTTCTTGAATAAGAAAAATTTATCAAACTTCTGAATAACCATTTGATCTTCAGGTTTATCTTCATATGGTCTTGAAAATGAAACTTTCTCGAATATCTCATTTACTTCTAGGAAGAAAGGCATTATTGCATTCATTAAACTTTTAATATGCCTATTTTTGTAGAAAGAACCAAGAACTAAGGAATTATCATCAATGAGTTCCAGTGCATCCATTTCTAACTTCTCTGCGTAGTCGCGGATTGTATTTTCAATAACGGTTGATTTTGGATTTTTACTCAGTAGAATTTTAGAAAAAGCAATAATGATTGTTTGAATGTCGAAAATTGAAGTCCTATAGAACTCTATTGCAGGATATTCAAGTATGGTTTTAATTTTATCTCTCAATTCTAAAGAATAATTATTAAGCTCTGCTTGAGACCCAATCATCGAGACGGGATCGTATTTATGAAAGAATACATAAATAGATGGTTTGATGTTTAACGAAATCATCAAGTCGAATATGTCCTTTAAATATTCTAACGCCTCAGGAATTCGTTCTTTATCTTGAATGTCAATCACGCTCAATAAAATTTCAGTGCCTCCAAAGATCTTCTCAGGTTCCTTGTTTAAATAGGCTCTTCGATATACTTTTTGCCCCCCGAGATCCCATTCCGCTATTCGCATTCCTAAAAACTCGAAATCCCTATATTTTATTCCACTAGTTGGTCTAAGGGTAGGAATCGAAGAAAATTCTCTCATTAAAGTAGCAATTATCGAAGATTTCCCTGCGTTATCCAATCCTGTAAAGATGACTTTAATTCCTTTTGGACTTTCAGATTCAGAACTGTTCATGATATCATCCCAATTATTTCAATTGGTAAACTTTTAGCTTTTATTATACTATCTTAATTTGATTTTATATATTTTATTAATAAACCTATAATTACGTAAGTATTTCTGAGTTAAACATTTATAACTACAAACAACGAAGTGTATTTAGCAAAAATCAATTCATTTTGAAAAAGAGTGTAATAAATAATGGAAGAAATAAAGAATATTGGAAATCGCTCTTATGCGTTTTTAACTAAACTTAAAGTGGTGAAATGGTCGACGATTGCAGGATTCAGTATCTATTCATTGACGATAATTATGGGATATATAATTGCTCAATTTGATCCTCCTGGTCCTGGAGCAGATCTCGCAGGTTATAACATAATTGATAATTTTATTAGTGATATGGGTTCTTTTAGATATACTCCCTTTCCTTACTTACTGGATTTCGGGTGCATGATCTCCTCTTTCCTACTATTCCCCACAATACTCTACATGGAGAAAATTTTAGCACCTCTCCCTGAAAAAGCAGAAGATTTACCACCTTCTAGAATGAGGCTTAGATTGGGTAGTTATGGTTTTATCTGGATGATAATTGGTTTAATAGGGATGTTTGGCGTGGGATTCTTTTCAGAAGACCGAACCACAGTGTTTGGTTTGCATTGGTTGTTTACCATTGTAGTTTTTGGGGGTTTAGCTATAGGAGGAATCTTTTTTGGTTTACTCATTCTCTTTTATGATACGCTTCTCCCAAAATTACTCGGATTGTACATGGTTTTTGTACCATCAACTAGCGCAGCAGTAGCATTTGGTTTAGGATTTCAACCTATTTTTGAATGGATAATGTTTATATCAATACTAGCATATTTGACAGTCGGTGGACTCATCGTGTTAAAACACATAAATCAAGAATTAGCTGCGAGATAAGCTAATGGAACTTTTTCTTTTTTCTCTTATATATCTTAGTTGGATCTAATTAATCCCAAGTTCTTTTAGCAGTTTATCTAAGATTTCCCTCGTTATTTTTGGATCTGCTTGACCTTTCGTTTTTGCCATTACCTTTCCAACTAATCCTTGTTTAGCTTTAGGTTTTTTGCGACAATCCTCAACAATTTTAGGATTTTCCTCTATTACTTGTTTACATATATCTTCAAGGACAGTTATATCTGAGATTGCTTCTTTCCCTGATTTCTTTATTATCTCTGAGATTGCTGTGCCTTTCATCATCTCACCAACAAAGGTTTTAGCGATTTTACCCGTGATCTTTCCTTCTTTTATCGACCTTATTAATTCTACTACTTGTTTTGGCTTTAAATTCGTCTCGTTTATCCTTTTATTATTATCATTTAACCAACCAGAAATGTCGTTCATTAACCAATTACAATAAAGCTTGTATTCTTGTGGACCAAATGTCTTTTCAGATTTAATACCTTCTTCGAAAAAATCAGCGATGGTTTTATCTAATACTAAAACCTCTGAATCAAACTCTGATAATTGATATTTCTTCTGATACCTTTCCTTCCTTTCTTTTGGCATTTCGGGGAGTTCTTTTTCGACTTTTTCGATGTAACTCTTATCAATTTCTATGGGGACTAAATCTTGTTCGGGAAAATATTTATAATCGGCTTCAAATTCTTTGTTTCTAAGACCAATTGTCTTTTGACCGTCCCAATGTCTTGTTTCTTGAATTAATTCTCTTCCTTCTTTTATAGCAAGTTTTTGACGCTTTTCTTCGTATGCCAAGGCACTCTCGACTTCTTTGATTGAATTTATATTCTTTACTTCAGAGCGTTCATAACCTTTTACTGAAATGTTAGCATCAACTCGGAAGGCCCCCTCAAGATTCGTGTCACAAATTCCCGTGTATTGAATGATTGCCAGTAATTGCTTGAGAAATTCCCGGGCTTCTTCTGGAGAGCTCATGTCGGGTTCTGAAACGATCTCAATGAGCGTGGTACCGCTCCTATTGTAATCTACTCGCGTGTAAGGTGATTTGGATATGCTCCCTTCGTGAACGAGTCGTCCAGGATCTTCTTCTAAATGGATTCTATTAAGTTTTATCTCTTTTACTTTATCTTTAATTCTAATTGGCACTATTCCGCCGTCAGCAAATGCTTTTCCTCCCGCCTTATTATACATAGTTATCTGAAAACCCCGGGGAAGGTCTGGGTAATAATAGTTCTTTCGAAAGAAGAAGAACCTTTCATTTATGTCGCATTTCAAGGCTAAAGCTAAGCGAGTAGCAAATTCAATTGCCTTTTTATTAATGACTGGCATTGCACCAGGTAGACCTAAACAAGTCGGGCATGTGAAAGTATTTGGAGCTGAACCTCTATAATCACTACTACAGCTGCAAAATAACTTTGATTTTAAAGCTGTTAATTGAGTGTGGATTTCCAATCCGATCATTACTCCATCATTATTGGGCATGATTAATTCCCCTCATTCAATGGTGCGATTTTTTTGTATATTTGAAGTTCCTGTTCGAGCAAGTATCCAATGTTTAGAATACCTTTCTCGTCAAAATAATTACCAATTATTTGAAATCCAATAGGTAATCCATTTCCATCAAATCCACAAGGAATCGATAAAGCGGTCAAACCCGCTAGATTTACAGGACAAGTAAGCACGTCCATCATGTACATTTGTAAAGGGTCATCCACTAATTCACCAATTTTGAACGCCGTTGTGGGCATTGTTGGGCAGACGATTGCGTCGCATTTTTTATATGCTTCTTGAAAATCGTTCTTTATTAGTGTTCTCACTTTTAGCGCTTTAATGTAGAACATGTCATAGTATCCCGCAGATAAAGCGTAAGAGCCTAACATTATCCTTCTCCTAACTTCGGCGCCGAATTTTTCGCCTCGAGTCCGGCTAAACACTTCAAAAACGTCGCCAGTTAGATTTTCGCTCATCTTGCCATATCTTAACCCGTCAAATCTTGCTAAATTAGAACTTGCTTCGCTCATGGCAATTAAATAGTAGGTTGGAATAGTGTATTCAAGATGTGGAAACGAAACTTCAATAGTTTTTGCTCCCAGTCCTTGTAAAATATCGATTGACTTGTTTACTGAGTCCTTCACTTCATTATTAATACCTTCACCAAAAAATTCTTTAGGCACGCCAAGTACTTTGTTCTCAATCGAGTTGTCAAGGCTTTCTGTATACGCATCTACTTTTTGATTAACCGTGGTCGAATCTAACTCGTCGTATCCTGCCATGATCTCGAGTAATAACGCACAATCTCTTACGCATCTTGCCATGGGACCAATCTGCTCTAAAGAATTTGCATAAGATACCAACCCATATCTCGAAACGCGACCATAGGTGGGCTTTAATCCAACA
>Ga0180432_10009088_pt1 | contig 12208 bp, 7 predicted proteins | sample SS_ome_10_FD_132414 | JGI IMG/M metagenome (GOLD analysis project Ga0180432, IMG submission 132414) | Hypersaline lake sediment archaeal communities from the Salton Sea, California, USA - SS_1_MS_2 metaG | ecosystem: Environmental > Aquatic > Non-marine Saline and Alkaline > Hypersaline >...
TACGCTGCCGTAGCCACCACCCCATGTACGCCTCCGTGACTATGCACAACCGAATCCGACGGTTTGACATCCTAACACCTACGCCTTTGCGATCCCGAAATCGACGATCTTGACGAAATCATCGCCGTCCCGAGTCTTGGAGATCATGATGTTATCCGGCTTGAGGTCCCGGTGGACGATGTCCAGATCGTGTGCGGTTTGTAGAGCATCGCAACACTGAGCGAGGATGCTGGCTGCACGCCTGGGAGACAAAGCGCCTTCCCTTTGCAGCACGCTCGTGAGCGGTTCACCTTCCACGTATTCCATCGCGAGGTAGATCAAGCCGTCAGGAGTCTCTCCGAAGTCGAGAACACCACAGACATTTTGGTGCTTGATACTGGCGGCGTTTTTCGCCTCTCGGTGAAAGCGCGCAATCGCGTCGATGTCGTTTGACAGATCTTGTGACATCACCTTTACGGCGACCTTTAGGCCCATCTTCACATGCTCGGCGAGGTAGACGGCGCCCATCCCTCCCTCACCCAGCTTCTCGAGGATGTGATATCGCTCGGCGATCAGGGTTCCAACGAGATCCCCTGTCTCAGTGTCGGCTCTCAAGACGGTGCCGTCGAGCGGGCAGAACTTGGTATCGTCCGGCCACTCTTTTTCGCAAGCAGGACAGATCTTCATGGTGTTTCTATTAGAGCATTCTCAGAATTCATCCGCAAGAGGCGGGAGGGTAGAGAATATCCGCGTTAGCTCGCGTCCCTCCGCGGCCAATGTAAACGCTCGTATGTTGGTATTGCCGCTGACGTACGCGGAGCGCCATGGATGCACCGGAAGTGTGAGCAATAGGTAACAGCACGCAACACGAGCCAAATTCTGGTGTAGATTGCTTGAATCTCCAACACAGAGTCACATCAAACAGCTGAAAACGCCATGAAGAAACGGCGTGTTGATATAGCCAGGCTAGTCCTGCTCCTCATGTGCATTGCTCCCCCTATCGTTGGGCAGCAGCGGCGTGATGTGGTGGGTACGGTGCGCTCAGCCACCGACAGCGGTGGTTTGGGAGGCGTTCGGGTGCTCATTGCCGAACATGGACTGATCGCCACATCGAGCGAGGACGGCCGCTACCGAGTTTCCGGTGTCCCTCGGACTAGAGTGGCGGTATCATTCGCCCGCATCGGTGTGGCGGCGGACACGGTTTGGCTGAGCCCCTCGGTTGATACGCTCGACGTTTATCTGCGCCCGGTTGCGATCCAACTCGAGGCTGTAAGAGCCGAAGCTCCTCTGCGGGCTCGAGAGCGCTTCGAGGCTCTGGTACAGCCAAGCGTGGTTAGCATTGACCGATCCACCATTACTCAACTGCCCAGTTTGGGAGAAGCTGACGTGCTTCGTGCCGTTCAGCTCATGCCCGGAACAATTTCCACGAATGACTACAGTGTGGGATTCAATGTTCGCGGTGGAGAGCCGGATCAGAACCTCACTCAGATTGACGGCATAACGATATTCAACCCCACCCACCTCGGCGGTCTCTTCAGCACGTTCGACGCGGACGCGGTCGAGAGCATCGAGTTCATCACCGGTGCATTCCCTGCTGAATACGGTGGAAGGTTGAGTAGCGTATTGGACGTCGGCATGCGCCCTGGACGTTCGGATCGCCTTGGCGTGAAGGGGCAGATATCCCTCATTTCCAGCAAGTTGCTAGTCGAAGGCCCGATTCCAGGGACGCCGGCAACATTGCTCGTGGCGGGTCGCCGCACATACGCGGACGTTTTGATCGCTGCGCTTACCGAGGAGAACATGCCCTACTACTTCTCCGACGTGGTTTCGAAGGTGTCGATGCCCGTCGGGACCGGCCTTTTCTCCGCAACCGCGTATTGGGGACAGGATGTGCTCTCTTGGGAGTTGGTGGAGGCTAAGGAGGGCAGGACGGGGTTGGATGTTGAGGCAGATTGGGGAAACAGACTGATAGGAATGACCTGGCGACAGCCGTTCGGCGAGCGCGAACTCAGGATCGACGCCAGTTACACGCGCTTTGGGGTCGGCTTTGGTCTCGAGCCTGGTCTCTTCAAAGCAAACAACAAGGTACGCCTGTGGTCCTCCCGGGCCCTGGCGGCGATCTCGCCGGGTGCCACTCACGATGTGCGGTTAGGTGGTGGTGTCGAGGATTATCACATGACCTACGACGTCAGCAGCGAGAGCTTCAGCGCAGAGTTCTTCACCGCAGAGTATAGCCCCAGGGTTTGGTCTGCATTTGCCGACGATCAGTGGCGGGCGTTTCCGTGGCTCTCCCTACGCCCCGGTGTGCGCCTCGAGTACGTGGAGGGACCCGGCATCTTGAATTGGGCTCCGCGCGTCGGCATCAAATCGTTTCTGACCGAGAATTTTGCGTTGACTGGCTCTGTTGGGCGATACCACCAGGCGATCCACTCGCTGAGGGACCAGAACGTCTCCTGGAACATCTTCGACTTTTGGATCGGCGCAGACAGCCTGACACCGGTTGCGAGGTCCGATCATCTCGTTTTTGGATTCGAGACCTGGTTTGGCGAGGCGGTATCCCTCAAGGTCGAGAGTTATTACAAGACCTTCGACGACATCGTGGACTTCAACCTGAACGAAGATCCAAGGGCCACCGGAGATGAGACGGTTCCCATGACTGGAGATGCGTGGGGAGGAGACCTGTTGTTCCAGAAGCACACCGGTGGAATGACCGGTTGGATCTCATACGGGCTCGCGAAGGTGACTCGCAACGCGTACGGGCAGGAATTCCCTGCGGTGCACGATCGCCGTCATACGGTCAATGTCGTCCTGCAAACGCGTGGCCCGCTCGGGAGCGACCTTAGTGCGCGTTGGGGGTACGGTTCACCCCTGCCCTTCACTCCTTTCGTAGGTGAGTGGGATCACCGCTTCTACTTCGCCACCAACCACAGACTAGAGGATTCCAACAGAGAACCGATAGCGAGCCCCGAACTCAACAGCGCCCGGTATCCCTACTACAGCAGATTCGATATCAGCTTTCGGTGGGAAATGCACAAATGGGGAGGCGTGTTGCGGCCGTACCTGCAATTGATCAATGCGACGAACCACAAGAACGTGTTCCTGTATGCGTTCGACTATGGCACCTCGCCGCCGACTAGGAGCTCAATATCCCAGTTCCCACTTCTGCCGACATTCGGCCTGGAGTTCGAGTTTTGAGGCGCGATATCCTCCTCGTACTCTGCCTGGCCGCGTTCGCGACCTCCTGCGAGTTCGGCGAGATCGAAATCCCTGAGGGCGAACCAATGGTGGTGGTGCACGCCATAATCCGGCCCGACAAGGCGAGACAATGGATCCTCGTGGAACAGACGCTCACCGGGGCCGCATCTGCCGCTGACACTCTCGAGATGGTCATTCCGGGAGATGCTCCGCTGCTTCCTATTACCGGTGCGTTCGTTTCCGTCACCAACGCCAATATGCCGGACGACCCGTGTGGGGAGACGATGTTCAGCGAAACTCCGATTGATCCGGAACTCGCACGGTCGCTGGGTCTCTATTGGGGACCGCGGGATTGCCCGACCATGCGTCCGGGAGACACGCTCGCCTTGCGGATCGAAACCGCCGACGGTCACGTCGTGACAGGACGGACTGAGGTGGTGGGTGTGGAAGGAATGGTGCTCAGGGTCAACGGTGACTCGATCGTAGTGCCGGGCCCGCCGCTGCTGTTCAACCGAGACGCAGATACTCTCGAGGCCGAGGTCTTTCCGTCCGTAGGGCGGGCAATCCAGGTGGAAATCGCGCACCCCGACAGCCTGAACGCGTTGGAGCCCGTGTTCTTCATGTTGGTGGATTCAACAGCAATGACTGTTCCCTGGGACATGATCAACTTCTTCGAGGAATTCTTAGAGGAGGACGAGGATACCACCTCGAGCGACGCACCTTCATCTGTTTTCGTAGCCGGGAAGCAACACACAGTTACAGTCGCGTTGATGGATGACAATGTCTTCGACTACGAGCGAACCGGCAACATGCAGCTTTCGGGAAGGGGCTTCGTCAACCATCTCGTGGGAGGCATAGGGGTTTTCGGCTCCCTAGTCGGGGAGATGAACGACCTCAGGGTGGTCAGCACGCTCGATGATGATCGCGAAGGCGGATACCGCATGGCGGGTACAATCCAAGGCGTTCCAGTCGACATATCCCTGGAGTTGTATGTCGCGGCTGCAGGAGAAGATACTACTCATGCAGCGGCGTTCGTCGAGGGTGATTGGGTGCTGGGTCCGTTGAACTCGAGTGCGGAAGGGATCTTCACCGGCAACGCCTTGGCGCTAACCATTTACCAGATCGATCCAACCGATCCTGAATCCGTTTCGGCAATCCTACTCAGCGGAAATACTCAGACCAGCGGATCTTTCAATCTCGAAGCGTACGACAGAGAGTTGACCGCGGTTGGGAGCGTGACGGTTACAAGGAACTGACTGCCCCACCGTTGTAAGCCGCGGCAAAACCACACTCGAGATTGACCTGCCAACAATGCTCTTCCGCTTGCACGAACGGATTCCACCAGACTCTCAACATGCCTCGCTTCGCATAGTATGTGAGGGGATGTAACTTTTCGAATACCACTTCCGTAATGCCCTAAAGCGGACCATTGCTGCGAACCAGTGGTCTGCGCGGAGTCGGAAATCAGAAAGGAACACCTATGCCGATCGATCGCGAGTTGATGCGGGGCGCCGGCCCAGTGGCTGTGCTTCAGCTGCTCGAACAGCGGGAAATGTACGGGTATGAAATGATCGAGGCGCTGTCAAAGCAGAGTGAAGGTGTGCTGAAAATGGGCCAGTCAACGCTTTACCCGCTGCTCTACAATCTCGAGACGAAGAAGCTGATCCGCGGCAAGTGGAAGGAATCCAGCTCAGGACGCCAAAGGAAGTATTACTCCCTCACGAAGAAGGGCATGACTCACCTGGCTACGCACAGGCGACAGTGGCGTGATCTGGTGGGTGCCATGAAAGGGCTTGGCTTGCTGGAGTCGTAACGAATCACTGTATAGAAATGGCAGGCGCAAATGGGGATTGCAACGTGAGTAACGAAGAGTTCCGACATCTCGAGAGACTGATCGCCACAACGGAGCTGCCACAAGATATACGTGATCGTATTCTAAGAGTCGTACGTGGGAGTCACCTCGACGGCGAGAGGCAAGCCGACGTTGCCAAAGAGCTCATCGCCCATTTCGACGATGGACTCGCGGCAGGTCACTCTGCCCGAGAACTGCTCGAGTCCTTTGGAGATGACAATGTGGTTGCGCGGCAGATCGAGAATGCGGGTAGCCCGTCTGTGGCACCGACTCTGCAACTAGATCACATGTGGAAGAGTGGTGATCCATTCGTGATGAGGCTACTACGCGACCTCCGCTATGCAATGCGACGTGTCCTGCAGAATCCAGGCTTCACGTTCACCGCAATCCTTTCGCTGGCAATAGGCATTGGTGCGAATACCGCAATCTTCAGCCTGGTGAACGCCATTCTACTCCGACCGGTCCCGCTGCAGGATCCAGAGACTCTGGTGGACGCATACATATCCCGACCGGAGATGCCGTACAACCTGTTCTCGATACCCGATTACATGGATCTCCGGGAAGACACCAGAGACGTGTTCGAAGGCGTGTCGGGAACGATGCTGAGCCTAGTTCAGGTCGAACGCGACGCTGATATCGAAATGGTCCCGGTCGAGATGGTGACGGGGAACTTCTTCCCGCTGATCGGCGTCAGTGCCCTACTCGGGCGCACGTTGTTGCCCGAGGATGATGTTTCACCAGGTGCCCATCCAGTAGCGATGGTTGGACACAGCTATTGGAAGAACAATCTTGGTGCGGACCCGAACGTTGTGGGATCCGAGGTCAGACTCAGCGGTCGTCTCTACACGATTGTCGGCGTGGCACCGGAGGAATATTTGGGCAAGTTCCGCGGAATAGTACCCGGGTTTTTCTTGCCGCTCATGATGGTTGATGAAGTGCAGGCGGGGGGCAGCCAGATCGAAGCGCGCGGAAATCACTCTTTCTTCGTTCGCGCACGCTTGGAACCCGGCGTGTCCATACAGCAGGCTCTCGTCTCAACTTCTGCGCTCGCGAATCGCCTGAAGGCGGAACACCCGCGCGACTGGAACGCGGATGATACCATACGCCTCGTTCCCACAGCTGACGTCATCATATATCCACCGTTCGATCGATTCGTGAGAGCCGCGGCTTGGCTCCTGATGAGTGTCGTCGGGTTGGTGCTGCTGATCACGTGTGCGAATCTCGCCAGTTTCCAACTTGCCCGTGCGACAGATAGACGCAAAGAGATAGCCGTCAGGCTGGCACTCGGCGCCACGCGCAAGTCTCTCGTGGGGCAACTGATCAGCGAATCAGTCCTGCTCGGCATACTCGGGGGAATCGGAGGCGTCGCGGTAGGTCTGGCACTCCTCCGATTGCTGCTTGCGGCTGAGCTACCCCTTCCGGTCCCGGTCGCTCTCGATCTAGACCTCGATGCGACTGTGTTGGGATTCAGTTTCCTGATCTCTGTGTTTGCAGGCGTGTTGTTTGGCTTGGCTCCCGCGCTCCAATCGACGAGGCCGGATGTGGCATCAACACTCAAGGACGAGACTGCCGGCGGTGGGCAGGCTTCTCGGCTTAGTTTGCGGAACGCTTTGATCGTTGGACAAGTCGCAGTGTCATTTTTGCTTCTGATCGGCGCCGGACTCTTTCTGCGGAGTTTTCAGGCAACTCAGGCCGTTGATCCTGGGTTCGGCAACGATCCGGCTGCGATTATGACCATGGCCCTGCCGAGCACGCGATACTCGGAAGAAGAAGGCAGGTCGTTCTTGCGCGGCTACTTCGACCGCATCGGGCAGATTCCGGGAGTGCAGGCGGTAGGACTCACCAACAACCTCCACCTGAACACACTCAGTACTAACACGACCAGGATAAACGTTGCCGGCGTTGAGCCTCCACCCGATCGAGACGGGCATGACGTCGATCGCAAGGAGGTAGACGCCGGGTTCTTTGGTGCGGCCGGTATTCGAATTGTTCAGGGACGGAATTTCAACACCAGTGATCGTGAAGACTCTCCTAGTGTTGCGATAGTCAGCCAGGCATTGGCCAATCGCTTCTGGCCCGGGCAGGACGCGGTTGGCCGCATTGTCGAGAGACCTCACGCGGACGATTTGGTTGTGGTCGGCATCGCAAGCGACGCGAAGGTGCGGTCGTTGGGAGAGGCACCCAGGTCGTTGGTTTACCTTCCGTTCAGCCAGGTCTACCAGAACTACGTAACCGTGGTGGCACGCACTGCGCTCAACGCTGAGAGACTGGCACTTCAGATGTTGGCGACGTTGCGTGAGTTGGATCCGGATGCATGGGTTTGGGAAGCCAAGACGATGGAGGAACACCTGGCAATCGTATTGCTTCCGGCACGTCTTTCAGCAGTCTTGTTGACGGTCTTTGCGGCGCTTGCAGTCACGCTCGCGAGCATCGGCTTGTATGGCGTGGTCAGTTACGCGGTTTCACAACGTACACGCGAAATGGGCATCCGCATGTCCCTCGGGGCCGATGCAGGGAGGGTCATCGGAATGCTCACGGGAAGCGGGATGAGGCTAGTTGCTGTCGGTGCTGTTCTGGGGCTTGGGCTGGCGCTCGTCGTCGCGCGCTTGCTGAGTCAGCTGTTGTTCGGCGTCGGCGCTTTCGATCCGGTGACCTTTGTCGCCGTGCCGGCTCTGCTCACAACGGTTGCACTGCTCGCCGCGTACTTTCCTGCGCGCAAAGCGAGCAGGGTGGATCCGGTGAGCGCGCTGAGGGCGGAATAGGGAACATCCAACATCCAACATCGAACTTCCAACATCCAACATCCAACGGAGCGTCATGAAAGCTCCCATTGGATATTCCATGTTCGATGTTCGACGTTCAGTGTGCTGAACTGCAGGACTCACTGATCCAGCGGTCTGTAATTCACCCCAAGCCGATCCAGCATCTCAAAATGCGACGGTAGCCGCGACTCGAAAAATTCCCAATCACGTTTGTCCTTCGGCGACCACACCACCTCGGCAAGAGCGAACGCCCGAGGCAACACCATGTATTCAACGTAGTCCGTGGTCTTCATGTACTCTGTCCACACGTTTGCTTGAGCGCCGAGTATGTGCTGCCCCTCGATCCACGAGAGAGAGTCAGGCACAGGCTCATACCCGTAAACGTCTTCGAGCGTTATGAGCCCTCCGATGGCAAGCGGCTCGTTTTCCGGATCCGCCTGGTAGTAGTCGAAGTACATGTGGCTGTTCGGTGTCATAATGACATCGTGCCCTTGGCGTGCCGCTTCTATTCCACCTTTGATGCCGCGCCACGACATAACCGTCGCCTCAGGCGCCAAGCCGCCTTCTAAAATCTCGTCCCACCCGATCAGCTTGCGTCCATGTGATTGCAGGAATGCCTCTATTCGCCGTATGAAGTAACTCTGCAGCTCGTGCTCGTCGGCGAGCCCTTCACGACGAATCACTTCCTGCGCCAGGGCGCTTTCCTCCCACCGAGACTTGGGTGCCTCGTCTGCCCCGACATGGATGTACTCACTCGGGAACAGTTCCATGACTTCGAGCAGAACATCTTCCAGGAACGTGAACGTCTCTTCACTGGGGCAGTAGATGTCGTCGTGAACACCCCAGCGCGTTGAGACTTCGAATGGGCCTTCCGTGCACCCAAGTTCCGGATAGGCTGCTAGGGCTGCTTGCGAATGCCCTGGCATCTCGATTTCGGGGATCACCGTCACGTACCTCGAAGCCGCGTGCGTAACGATTTCGCGCACTTCGTCCTTGGTGTAGAAGCCCCCGTATGGGGTTCCGTCCCCGACATACGGGTCGTGGTTCTTCTCGAGTGTGGTCTCACGTCGATAGGCGCCAACCTCTGTCAGACGAGGATACTTCTCGATCTCGATTCTCCACCCCTGATCTTCAGTCAGGTGCCAGTGGAAGGTGTTCAGCTTGTACATCGCCATCAGGTCGATGTAACGCTTGATGAAGTCGACCGGGAAGAAGTGGCGACCGACATCGAGATGGAGTCCACGGTACGAGAACCTCGGTGAGTCGGTAATGCTCACCGTGCGCGTCGTCCATACTCCCTCGACGGTTCCGGATCCCTCGTGATCGTCGCCGTGTGCCGCACTTTCCTCACCATGCCGCTCTTCGTTCTCTTCGTGCTCTTCACTTGCCACCTCCGCCTCACCGGCATGGTCCCCTCCATGCTCCGAGTCAACCGCCGCCAGTTCCCCGAGTCTGAATGGCAGTTGCCGCAACGTCTGCAATCCGTAGAAAATTCCGGCCGGCTCAGCAGCAGTGATTGTGATAGATCCGGGGTTCACTACGAGGCGATAGCCCTCCCTTCCTTGGTCCGAATCCCCGGAAGACAGGCGGAGCGAGATCGCGTCTTCCGTTTCTGTATGAGCTCGTTCCCGCGAGAGTGGCACCGTGACACCCAAAGCGTGGTGGAGCATTTCCGACGCATACTCCCCTAGGGCGGTCAGCTCTTCGTTGGTTGGATCTGAGACGAAGATCCTGACTGCGCTCGTGATACGGAATTCACCAACGCCAGGTGAGAGGTGGTCCGGGAAGGGTATGACGTGAAAGTCGGAAACGTCCTTACTGCATGCGCTCATGGATAGCATTAGGCAGAGACCCGCCGCGAGGAGAGTTGTTTTCATCGGTCTGGCATCGTGAAGTGATTGAGTTGATGGTTGCTGAGTAGGATATCTTCGCGGGCGGTAGGGCGGTAGGGCGGTAGGGCAGTTGGGAATGGCCAATGATGAATTTCCAATATCCAACATCCAAATGATTGTTACCCAATTACTTGGATATTGGACATTCGTCATTGGATATTCAAACTTCGTCAGAACTCGTACCTGAGTCCTACAGACGGCAATATCGGCAGCATCTCCTGGCCGTTGTCTCTCCCGACAAAGAGCTCTCCACGTTCGTCAACGTATGCCCAGTGGTCATAAGACGAGATGTTCGTGCGGTTATACGCATTGAAAATATCCACATACACTTGGAGCACACCGCTTCCCACTGAGAAGTTGCGCGTCGCACGGAGATCGAGTCGATGGTATGAAGGCAAACGAATACCGTTCAGCGGCCCGAATTCACGGGCGAGGAAAAGGGAACCGTCCGCGAGCGAATCAACTCGAAAGTCGGTGTCGGTGGTTGGCCATCCAGTGTGATAATACCACGATGCAGACAGCCGCCATTTGTTGTTTGGCCTATAGGCTGCGTTGATTCCTAACGTGTGTCGTTGATCCAGCGTTCTCGGAACCCAATCGCCGTCTATCTCGTCTTCCGCTTCTGCCAGTACGTAACTCAAAGACCACGCCCAATGCGTCCCCATTTCTCGCGATACCAACAACTCGAAACCGCGGGCGTTTCCACGCTCCGGATCGACTAGAATCCGACCGCCTTCAGCCTCAGGGAATGCGGACAGTTCTTGCTCGGAATTGATGTACCGAGGCCTCTGGTCGGCGATTGCTCTCCTGTATAGTTCGATCCGCAAGTGTATGTCTGCCGGCAACCGCTGCTCTATACCCAGCGCAAGCTGGGTCGCCAAGTCAGAGGGAGAGAATCTTCGCTGCCCGTCCGCAACCTGAAGTTCGTGAATCCCGTGTGATTGGTAGTAGCGACCCCAACTTGCACGTACGTTGGTGGTTGGCGTGAGTTCCAGAGCCGCCAACACGCGTGGTGACCATTCGTTCTCACTCGTATGGGATGTGTGGTCATAGCGCGCACCGATCTCAGTTGTGAACGCGTCGATCGGTCTGAGACGGGCGGCAACATAGCCGGTCACTTCATTGCCGTACGGTACCATGACCACGGCCGTGGTATCGTAGCGCGCTCCAAGCTCGCCGGTGGGAGTGGCGATTAGCGTACGGGTGGCGTTGAAGTAGTCGTAAGAAGATTTGAGACGCTTGACCTCCCCGCCGAATTTGATCATTGCGCGGTCATTTATCTCTACGCTCATGTCATGACTGACTCCCGCGAACTTGAAGACGTGGTCGTCAAGCACTGAGATCCACTCGGGCCCCGAGACGCGCCCTAGATCTTCTCCTAGGCCAGCACGGTGGCGCGTTACTCGACCTACCCAAGCCATCGTTCGTCCGTTGGTTCTGCTATTCAAGTCAGCGTCCCACGCAACCCAGGCGTAGCTGCTCTTCCAGCCGGTTTCCAGGAACTGGAGCGCTTCATCTGAAAGGTCGAGGTTGTCACTCGCATGCAGGATGCTGCCGCTGAACATATGCTTGCGATGCGGCTGGTATTGGACTTTTCCAAATACGTCCCAGTACTGAGGTGATATTTTGTCATTGCCGCCTGTCAGCGCCATGGCAATATCCAAGTATCCCCTGCGCGCGGACACGAGCCACTGTCCCCTCCCTGTGCCGAATCCGCCTTGACTCATGAAGCTGGCGTTGGTGATGCTCAGGCCCAGCGTAGTGCGTGTACCATTGATCGGCGGAACTCGCGATGTCATGTCGAACACGCCGGTGAGTTTGTCGCCGTGTTCCGCGCCGAACCCGCCTGTCACAAGGTCTATAGACCCAATTGAATGGACATCGATGATGCCGAGCGCGCCGTCGAGATCCTTCAGGTGGTAGGGCTCGTACAACTCGAGACCGTCCAGCGTGACCAACAGTTCTTGATCGGTGGCACCTCTAAGGTTGAGCTTGGTGGAGATGTCATGTGCTGCTACGCCCGGTAGACGCTTGATCGCTCGGAAAACGTCCTCTCCAAACTGCGGCAGGGTTTCGATCTCTTCTCGAGTGATCGTGCGCTCGGCAACGACTTGGGTTTCCATCACTCCGAAGTGACCGGGCGTGACCACGATTTCACTGAGGCGGAGCGCAACCGGGTCCATGTTGATCGTCAATTCGACGGCGTTGGTATCACTAATGGTGAGCTTTAGCTCGGTGAGCGCATAGCCAATTCGAGCTACTCGCAGAGTATGCGTGCCTATTGGCACTGATTCGAACTCAAATCTCCCATCGTTGTCGCTCAGGACTCTGAGACGCCTCTCGAAGACCTCCACCTGAGCACTCTCGACAATACCGCCGCTACCGTTACCAAGTACGACGCCGGTAACCCGTGCCTGCGCGTTCGCTGCAGCAGGTATCAAGGCGATAGCAGCAAAGACTGTGGCCGTCCAACGATTTGATGCTAACACACTACCCCCATCGATTTGAGCCCACATGAGACCATCTCA
>Ga0180432_10009089_pt1 | contig 12206 bp, 10 predicted proteins | sample SS_ome_10_FD_132414 | JGI IMG/M metagenome (GOLD analysis project Ga0180432, IMG submission 132414) | Hypersaline lake sediment archaeal communities from the Salton Sea, California, USA - SS_1_MS_2 metaG | ecosystem: Environmental > Aquatic > Non-marine Saline and Alkaline > Hypersaline >...
ACGCCTGGTACGGCGGGTGGGGCAAAGACGTCGCGAAAGCCTACGATAAGTGGAAGGAACAGTGGTTGGACAAGAAGGATGCGCGATAGCGCTTCCCGGACCACCTTCAGAAGTCTATGCTGGGCCTGCTAAATACCACATGTAAGGGATAAATGATAAAACGATCAATTATGAGTTATCTCGCACTTTTCATGAGACTATCCAGGAACTCCAAGTCGATTTTGGTGCTTGTGATGTTTGTTGCCCCTTTCGTCATGCCGCAGAGTATACTCGCAGTCGATTTCGGCGGCAAAACCTGCAAGACGTGGGAAGTGCTCGAATGGGAAATCGACAATTCATCCTGCCCCGTGTCGAATCCCTATGATCTTGTGGCCGGGGCGGTCTTTACCCATGAAAGCGGCCACACGCGGAAGATCGAGATGTTTTATGCCGGTGGCGATAAGTGGAAATTCCGCTTTTGTGGTTCGAGAGTAGGCGAATGGTCGTTCAGAACCGTATGCGACGGCTCGGACGAGACGCATAATGACGGCGATCTCGACGGTCATGTCGGGTGGATCATGGTGAACGCGCAAACCGATCCAAATCTCAAAGGCTTTTTGACTCACGTGGGAAACAAGTTTGCGATCATGGACCGTGACGACACCGACTTGAAGCCGTACGTGTATCAGGTATACATGAACCAGCAGGACTACGAGCAGCAGTATAATCATTCATCCCGCATTTGGGACGATCCTGTAAACAGAAAGCATCTGATCGCAGACTACTGGAACAATACCGTAGATAACGGCTTTAGAATCTACTTCGTCGCCATCTTCTACTCTTGGTTTAAGAAAGGCGCCCTGGACAGGAACATGGTAAGCCCGGCTGATGTTGCCGCACCCGATCCGGACGTCTTCGATGCGCTCGAGTATGCGATTAAATACGCGCACCAGCGGGGCGGACGCACCCATATATGGGCATGGGGCGATCAGGGGCGCAGGCAGGTCCCGAATCTCCTGCCCGGCGGCGTGCTCGGAGATGCCCACAAGCGCCTGATGCGTTATATAGCGGCAAGACTTGGACCGCTGCCCGGCTGGTGCATGAATTTCGGTTTTGATACGCTGGAGCTGCCCGATCCCGAATCTATTACAAGTCAGTGGGCGAATTACCTGAACGATCGTATGGGCTGGAACCACATGCTCTGCGCCCGGGGCTGGAACAACCGTGCGTTCGCCATCAATTCCTATGCCGGATTCAGCGGCAGCTATGAGTTGACCACTACCAAAAATGGTCCGTCGGGATATGAGGAAATAAGAGACGACGTTGCCGGCGACAGTACGAGGCCGCATCTTTACGAAGAGCGGCATACATACAACAGGTTCAAATACGTTGATCCGGCTTCGGGCCGGGAGCCGGGCGACGGTCCGGACCAGTACGGCATGAGCGACGGCTACGCTTGTTGGCCCGTAAAGCTGAGCAGCACCGAGCAGGCGCGGCTAAATGAAGACGGCAGCAGAAGATTGATATGGCGCGAGCAGATGGCCGGGGGCATGGGCGGTTTTTTCGGGCATTTTTCCGTGAGATTCAACAGCTTTGGCCCTTTCAGCCAGAAATGCGGCTGCGGCTATCATCCTGAAAGCCTGAAACGCGCCTTCCGCTGCTTTAGGGATTTCTGGGCGAAAGACCGCTTTGTGTTCGACATGGTAGTCGATACCGGCCGCGTCCGCAAAGGAACCGGCCACTGCCTGCGCTCAAAGGATTGCAGAAATTTCGTTTTCTTTGTAGAAAATGACGATAGCATAGAGATTGATCTCGGCGGTATGCCCGGTTCACAAAAGGTAGTTGTCGTAGATGCGAAGAATGAATACCGCGAAATTAACAAGGGCAAGATATCCGCGGGCCGGCGGAAGATTGATTTTGGCTATACCTCAGACTGGGCCATAGCAGTAGGAGATTTCAATAGTCCCTGAGACAATAACATACGTTGCCGTGGCCCGTTAGAATCGACGATCTATAGCTTTAGGATAAGAAGATGAACGTGGACATTCCCCCTGTCGACCTTGTTATCATAATTGGATATCTGCTGGGTATCGTAGGGCTGGGTTGCTGGGCCGGATTGCGCAGGAAAAAGGATTCCGACAGCAAGGAGTATTTTCTCGCCGGTTCGAGCCTGACCTGGCCGGTAATCGGATTGGCCTTGTTTGCCACGAATATTTCCACCGTACATCTGGTCAGTCTGGCCGAGGAGGGATACAAGAACGGTCTGGCTTACGGGAATTTCGAGTGGATGGCCGCCTTTACCCTAATGGCGCTGGCTCTGTTTTTCGCCCCCTTCTATATACGCTCGAAGGTCGCCACCCTGCCCGATTTTCTCGAAAAACGCTATAGCAGGGCCAGCCGCAACTGGCTGGCGTTTCTCTCTATCGTCTCGGCAATTTTTATACACATTGGCTTTTCCATATACGCCGGCGCCGTGGTGCTTCGCGGCATGTTCGGATTTGATCTGCTGTTCAGCATTATCACGATCTCCGTCATAACCGCCCTTTATACGGCGGTGGGAGGACTGATGGCTGTGGTCTTAACCGAGTCCGTGCAAACGATCGTACTGCTGTTAGGGGCTGTTTGTCTTACCCTCATCAGTTACGTAAAAATCGGAGGATGGGCCGGGCTAACTTCCGCGGTAGAACCGGTGAAATTGACCGTTCTGCGTTCATCCGACGATCCGTCCGGCCTGCCCTGGTATTCCGTTTTTCTGGGTTATCCGATTATCGGCATCTGGTATTGGTGTACGGACCAGACTATAGTCCAAAGGGTGTTGGGAGCAAAAGATGAGAATCATGCGCGTATAGGCTCTTTGTTCGCCGGTTTCATTAAGATTCTGCCGGTTTTCATTTTCGTCCTGCCCGGTCTTCTATGCCTGGGATTGATCAAGCAGGGAAAGCTTCCTGATGAGATAGTTGATTCGGCCGATACCTATGCTTTCATGATCCGAGAACTGTTGCCGGCAGGCTTGAAGGGCCTGGTTGCCGCTGCACTGCTGGCGGCCCTGATGAGCACGGTTTCGGGAGCCTTGAATTCCACGGCCACACTGTTTTGCTACGATCTTTATAAGCAATGGAAGCCCGAAACATCCGAGCGCAAACTGGTGACCATCGGCCGCATCGTTACCTTTGTGGCCATGCTTCTGGCCATCCTGTGGTCTCCGTATTTAGGGCGTTTCGAGACTGTGTTCCAGGGAATCAACAAGATCATCAGTTATATTGCCCCGCCCATCACCGTTGTATTTGTGGCCGGCATTTTCTGGAAGGGTGCTACGTCACAGGCCTCTATTGCGACCTTGATATCGGGAACGGCACTCGGTTTCGTCGTCTTTCTGCTGGACTGGTTCAAGAAGACGACTCACTGGGATGTTCCCTTTATGATGGCCAGCTTTTATCTTGCCTGCATCTGCACGGTCATTATGGTGGCCGTTTCGCTGCTCGCGCCGAAGCCGCTAACCGAGCAACAGGGGGCTCTGGTTTGGAAAAGTCCGCTGGAGGCATTCCAGGGAGCGGCATGGAGAGGATTGGGTAATTACAAGGTCTTATCCGTGATTCTGCTGATCGTGATGGTGACACTCTATTGCATTTTCAGGTAAGCGAGGAATTATAATGAGATGGTTTAAAAGACATGGTCGTAAATTGCTGTGGATTTTGCTCATGATTACGGCGGGGTGCCGATCAGCCGGATAGCCAGGTGATTCGGTGAACGTTAAGCCGGAGCCTCGGCTTCGTTTTATTTTCATTACGACCTGTATAGAAAGCCGTTTTTTCGATCCGGTCATAAAAGGGATGAACGATGCCGCAACGATGCTCGGCGTGGACTGCTCCTTTACCGGAACAGAGGGTGTCGATCTGGAAGCTCAGGCACAGATGGTGCGGCAGGCGATTCAGGAGGGTTACGACGGCATTGCCCTGAATATCATCGACCCGGCGGCGTTCGATGCCGTAGTTCAGGAGGCCATGGATAAAGGAATCCCCGTGGTCGCCTTTAACGTTGACGACCATGCCACGCCGAACGCGCGTCTGAGCGCGGTGTGTCAGCAATTGTACAATGCGGGTCAAACACTGGGCAGAAAAGCACTGGATCACATCCGGCCCGGAAGCCATATTCTCATGACCATGCACGCCGAAGGTGTCTCTGCCCTCGAAGATCGCCTTCGCGGTGCTCAGGATATTCTCAGGGAAAGAGACATCACCTGGACCGTTGCAATCACGGGAAATACAGCGGCCGAGTCCACTCGTTCCATTACTAAACAACTCAAGGCAAATCCGCGCATCCGCCATATATTATGCACCGGCCAGGCCGATACCGAAGGCGCGGGACTCGCTATTGAGAGTTCCTTCCCCAGATACACTGCGGCCGGATTCGATTTGAGCACAAATACCCTCAGGCTGATCCGGGCGGGCCATGTACGCTTTACAATCGACCAGCAACCTTATATTCAGGGATTCTTCCCGGTAGTGCAGTTGACACATTACTGTAAATACGGCATTTTACCGGCAGATATGGACTCCGGAGTAACCATCATTGATAAAAATAACGTGGATCGAGTCATCCATTTATGCGAGCAGCAGTACAGATAAACATCAAAAATGAACAATCCTTGGTTAGAGAATACGACGGTAATACAAAACCCAGGTGTTTTAGCAAAATTGCCTGTTGATCTGTCGGTTTAGTGACAAAGCGACGACGACAGGCTCAATCCGGACAATAGCAGACATCTGATCGGTAAGCTGACTCCAGAGTACTGATAAACGCAAGAAAGGGCAAACGTCTCAGGTTCGTCACGAAACGGAGTGATTACCGTGACGTGGGGATCCATGTGAAGTTCATGGTTGCCAAAAGCTCGAGCTCAGATGTGATGTTCCCCTGCAACCATGAAATCCAGATTCTCGACAGCTCTGTCCTTGAAAACGTCGACTTGTGGAGTAAAATGTTTAACAGCAAGTTCGATAACAAAGAAGCCGAACGGCTCGGCATGGAATTTGCTAAGCTGAACCAGTACGAAAATACAGTGAGTAGCACGCAAAGGAGACATTACATGCACATGCTCAGGAGAACCGAGACGCTCATGTTTCTCGGGATATTGCTTATTGCCGGACATGCTTTCGGCCAGGAGAAGACGAACGTCATCCTCATAATGGCCGACGACATCGGCTACGAGTGTTACGCGGCTTACGGCGGAACTTCCTACAAGACTCCCGTTCTTGATAAAATGGCCGCCGAAGGCATGCTTTTCGAGCACGCCTATTCCAATCCGCTATGCACTCCAACCCGCGTCAAGATCATGACCGGGCTGAGCAACGTGCGGAATTACGCCTCGTTTTCGATCCTGAAGAAGACCGAACGGACGATCGGCCACATGATGCAGGACGCCGGCTATCGAACGGCTATTGCGGGCAAATGGCAGTTGTATGGAGCCGAACACTACCGGGATTTGATTCGCGGCAAGGGATCGCTGCCGCAGGACATGGGTTTTGATCGCCATTGCCTCTGGCAGGTCGAGAAGCTGGGCAGCCGTTTCTGGGGGCCGACTATCACCATCGACGGCGAAGTGGAGAAGTTCGGTGACGACGTCTACGGACCGGATGTCTACTGTCAGTTTCTGCTCGACCGGATGGCCGAATACAAGAATGAGCCATTCTTTCTCTATTACCCCATGGCGCTGGTGCATTCTCCGTTCGTTCCTACCCCGGACAGCGCGGATCGCAACTGCAAAGACAAACAGCGGAACTTCGCCGACATGGTGGCTTATATGGACAAGATCATCGGACGCATCGTGGACAAGACCGTGGAACTTGGAATCGCCGAACGTACGCTTATTCTGGTGACCGGCGATAACGGAACCCATAAATCCATCAAGTCGAACATGGGCGATAAAGTGATCGTCGGAGGCAAAGGACTGCCCACCGACGGTGGGACCCATGTGGGGCTCTTCGCATATCAGCCCGGCGCGGTTCCGGCTGGAAAAGTATCGAGCGACCTGGTTGAGTTCTCGGATTTCGCCCCGACCATCGCTGAAGCCACCGGGGCCGACGCCCTGTCTCCGGTGGACGGCCGGAGTTTCTTCCCGCAGTTACGCGGCCGGGCGGGTAATCCGAGAGAAACCATTTTCGTCTATTACTGGCCTCGCCCGGAAAAGGACCGCCCTCTGCGATTTGTTCGAAACAAGCGGTGGAAACTTTACGACAGCGGTCAATTGTTTGACGTGACCAATGATGTGCTGGAGCAAAACCCGGTCATCAATCCACGAACGCGCGCTATTCGGGCAGAATTACAGGAGGCAATGGATCGGATGCCGGCGGAGGGCCAGACACTTCTGAAGTTCGATTGATTCAACGCGAGCTAATGGTTGACGCGCCGCAGTGGTAATGAGCAGACAAGAAGCAATTGTTGAGGAATTCATGAGAGCAGTTCAATGGCTTGTCATCCTGTCGCTGGGGGCGTATTCGGTTTCTGTCGAGGCCGAATCCATAAACTGGAACCAGTTCCGCGGACCAAACGGCGCCGGCGCCGCAGCCGGATTCAATCCACCGCTGAAGATTGTCGCGGATCAGGCTGTGTGGAAAACGCCGCTGCCTCCCGGTAAATCCTCACCGGTTGTCTGGAGAGACCGCATCTTTCTGACCGCTGTCGAGGGTGGCCGACTGGTGAGCCTGGCTATCGATGCGGTCTCTGGTAAGGTTTTATGGAAGCGGCTTGCACCGAATGTGCCTCTGGAACGAGTTCATCGTGCCAACAGCGTCGCAGCGTCCACTCCCTGTGCGGATGAGGACCGTCTCTACGTCTATTTCGGATCATACGGATTGCTTTGCTACGACCACGAAGGCCTTGAGCAATGGAAGAAACCGATTCCCACTCCGAAAAGCATGTACGGGGTGGCGACGTCGCCGATCCTGCACGGACAACGCCTTATCCTGGTCCTGGACGACGATGCGAACCTGGAGGGCAGCCGTTTGAGCCGGTCAAAGGTTGTCGCTCTGGATAAAGCGACGGGCGAACCGATCTGGGAAACGCCCCGACCCTACAATCGCGGCGCCTGGTCCAGTCCGATGATCTGGAAGCACGACGGCGGAACCGAGCTGGTAGTTCTCGGCAACGGGCGGGTATACGGGTACGATCCGGCCACCGGTCGGGAAACATGGCATGTAAGCGGTTTTGCACGCGAACCCATCGGCGTGCCGGTAGCGGGCAACGGACAGCTATACGTGTCCGTATCGATGCAGGGCGGCCGCGGTGACGTGGAGTTGGACCCGGAACCTTTCTGGACCGCCATGCTTCATTTCGACCGCAACGGCGACGGCCTAATCGGGCGTGATGAAATCACGAAAGATTTCACTTCACCTTTCCGGCCCGAGCTTCCTCCCGGACATCCTGGCTTCGGATCACCACTGCCAACCGATCCGGAAAAACGAAGTAAACGTCAGAACGATATCTTCAACTGGCGAGATCGGAATAAGGACGGTTTCTGGACCAAAGAGGAGTTTACGGCCGATATGAGAGTCGGTCGCGGTCAGCCCAATCTGGCTGCGATTCGGCCCGGTGGGCAGGGCGACATAACCGAATCTCACGTCATATGGAATCTCCGCCGCGGCATACCGGAGATTCCGTCCCCCGTTTATCACTCCGACAGACTCTATCTGGTCCGGTCCGGTGGAATCCTGAGTTGCGTACGCAGCGACACCGGCGAAGTCATCTATCGGGAACGGCTGGGCGCCTCAGGGCAATATAGCTCCTCACCCGTGATTGCCAATGACCACATATACCTCTTTTCCAATAAGGGTGTTCTCACTGTGGCGAAATGCGGCGATGAGTTCATAGTGACGCATCAAGCCGATCTCGATGTGTCCCTCTCCGCCACGCCGGCGATGGATCAAAACAGCCTTTACCTACGTACAGACGATGCTGTAATGGCCTTTCGTTAAGACGGAACATTGTCAACTATCGGATTAGTTGAAGCGTGAAAGGAATGTAGAATCAAATCAGCCATATCAATGACAGAATATAGTAACACCGCATCCCAAAGCGAAGGGGGCACCGTTATGCACCGTTATTTCATTATTCTGATTTTCTTCGTCAATGTGATGAGTTTGCATTGCGGTCTTGTTAACGCTCGGCAGGGGCGTCCTCGACAGGTTAAAGTACAGGCCACGTCCGATCCTGTTATCGTTCCCAACGAACAAGCAATGGCGGCCAAGCAGCAATTGCTCGCCAGGATCAGGCAAATTGACGTAAAAGGCAGGCGACCGCCCAATGTCGTGGTCATTCTGGCCGATGATCTGGGATACGCCGACACGAGCATATACGGCTCCGAATCCATCTCCACCCCACATATCGACGCGTTGGCCGCGGGCGGCGTACTATTTACCGATGCCTACGTCACAGCCGCTTCGTGCAGCCCATCGCGCGCCGGTCTGTTGTCCGGCCGATACCAACAGAGATTTGGCTTTGAATTCAACACGTCGGGCGGGGCGATTACACATCGCACGAGCCGTGGTTTGGATCCTGCCGCGCTCACGTTTGCCGATATACTTCAACGGGCAGGCTATGTGACGGGCGTGTTTGGCAAGTGGCACCTTGGAACACGCGACTACTTCCATCCGCTAAGGCGTGGCTTTGACGAGTTCTTCGGTTTCTTAGCAGGCGCACATTCGTTCTTTCCTGCTGTGCAAAGAGAACCTGTTTATTCAACGGTCATGCGAGGCAGGACACCTCTAACTGAACCTGAATACCTGACCGACGCATTTGCGCGTGAGACGGTGAACTTCATTAAGGCACATAAGGAAGACCCGTTCTTCGTGTACGTTCCGTTCAATGCCGTCCACACGCCGTTGGAAGCCACCGACGAATACCTGAAACGGTTCCCAAACGAAACCAACGCCAAACAGCGAGCATACAACGCGATGACCAGCGCCTTGGATGACGCCGTGGGCGAAATCGTAGCAGCGCTGAAGGAGGCCGGTGTCTATGACAAAACACTTATTGTGTTTCTCAACGACAACGGCGGCCCGATCTATACGCAGGTACAGAGCAACGCGCCTCTGCGATTGGGCAAGCTGTTTCTGTTTGAGGGTGGGATTCGCGTCCCCATGATTGTTAACTGGCCGGGCGTACTCGAACCCGGAACCGTCTATCGCAAGCCGGTCAGTTCGTTGGACGTCTTTCCGACAGTATGTGCGGCAGCAGGAGTTGATTTGCCTTCGACCCTGAAACTGGACGGTATCGATTTGTTGCCCTATTTGAAGGGGGACGAAGCGGATTCGCCGCATGACGCCCTCTTCTGGAGCAACGGACCGAACAAGGCCGTACGTTTGGGAAACTGGAAGATGATCCTCGCCGGAGATCACACATTTCTCTTCGACCTGGCGAGTGACATCGGCGAAAGGAAGAATCTCGCCGAGCAGGAACCGGCGGTTGTCCGCAAGCTGCAAGAGGCCTTGCAGGAGTGGCAAGGCCGGATGAAACCACCTGCCTGGCCCAGTAAGCCGAAAAGACGGATCGTGGAGATCGACGGTGTTCCGTACGAGTTGAATATCTGAAGTTAAACGGTTTCGATGGATGGAACCGAGACCCAAACAAGAGGAGCAAGACATGATACCGCACCGGATTAATCACAATCGTGACAGCATCAACATGTTGCGGATATTTCTTGTGGCGTTCACCGCTGCGTTGTCTCTCGGGCCATCTTTGCAGGCTTTTGAGCTGCCTCCGGCGGACAAGTGTGTCGAGTTTTACGCGATGTTGTTGAGGGCTGGAGTGAATGCAGAGCTTCATGTCTTTAGCAAGGGCTCCCATGGATTCGACCCGGGCGCCGGCCGGCGAGAGTCGGCAGCAATTTGGACTAGGAGTTTTGTCGCGCGGCTCAGTGATTGCGATCTTACTAAAGAATAAGTTACAAGGAGATTTTATGATGTTAAATGGGAAGTTTTGGCCAATATCTATCTTCGTCATTCTTTTTGCGTACTCGCCTCTGGCCTTCGCCAACTGGCCGGATTGGCGAGGCCCGACCGGCGATGGTCGCAGTGACGCGACCGATCTGCCCTTGAAGTGGTCGGAAACTGAAAACATTGCCTGGAAAACCCCCGTACATGATCTTGGCTACTCGACGCCCGTCGTATGGGACGATCAGGTCTGGCTCACTACGGCCACGAAGAAAGGCGAGGTTCTCTACGCTGTCTGTGTTGATCTGAACACCGGCAAAATCCTCCACGACGTTGAGGTGTTTAAGCCCGCCAAGCCACAGCGAATTCACCGCAACAATTCATACGCCACGCCTTCGCCGGTGATAGAAGAGGGGTTTGTGTACGTACATTTCGGCACGCATGGAACAGCCTGTCTCAATACGAAAACGGGCAAGGTCGTGTGGGATCGCGACGATTTGAACTGCGAGCATATGCAGGGCCCGGTTTCCTCGCCGTTTCTATACGAAGATTTGCTAATCGTTCCCCTGGAGGGTACTGACGTTCAGTTTGTCGTTGCCCTGAACAAGAGGACGGGCCGGCAGGTCTGGCGCTATGACCGTCCGCGGGATCTTTACGAAGGCATTGAGCCGCTGTATCTGCTCAAGTCGTATCACACGCCGGTGGTCGTGGAGGTCAACGGTCGACCCCAGTTGATCAACAACGGTGCTATGTTGGTGACCGGCCACGAACCGCGCACCGGCAAAGAGATATGGCGCGTACGCTACCGTGACGACAATCCAATTTCCCGCATTGTCAGCGGCAAGGGGCTGCTCTTCATCAATGCCGGCGGTAATCCGGGAGGTTCCCATCTTTTGGCCGTTCGTCAGGGCGGCGTCGGTGATGTGACCGATACGCACGTGGTCTGGACGATGACCAAGCCCAGGGATGTGCCGCACGAGAGTTCCCCCGTGCTGGTCGGCGATTTGCTCTATCTAATGAGCGACAAGGGAATGCTGACCTGCAAAGAGGCGACCACGGGCAAAACGCTGTGGACCGAGCGTCTCGATGGCGATTTCGGCGCTTCCCTGCTGTATGCGGACGGCCGCATCTACATGTCCAACAAGGACGGTAATACCACTATCATTAAGCCCGGACGCGAGTTTCGGGTATTGGCGGTCAACAAGCTGGACGGGTCTATAGGGTCATCTCCCGCCGTAGCCGGCAAGTCGCTGCTGCTCCGCACAAAGACACACCTGTATCGAATCCAGAACAAGTAGAACAATTGTCACCGCGAGAGCGCCCGGCGTTTGTTGCAGATTTGATTGGATGATAGGATCAGGATCAGACAGTAGTCTACAATTCTGAATTTGTATGCTTTGTTGGTCTTGAAATGTTGTATGGTTAATACTTTGTTAGCCGATGCATGACGCGGAATATCTAATTAGCCTGCTGCCCATTTCATGGATAGCTTGCGATGCGAGGCCATGCAATCCTGCAAATAGAGATTAATGAGACTCTGGTACGGAATTCCCTTTTCTTCGGCCATATCCTTGAAATACTCTATGACATCCGGTCGAATTCTCAAAGTAACTTGCTTCTTGAGACGTTTGGCATAGGGATTGGGCCGGGATTTCATTTTTGTCAGATCGTATTCCTTTTTCATACTATCACCTGATATACAGTTTTGACTCATTCTTAGTTGCTTTGCGCGCCGAGATAATCCGGATTACGGAGTCACTTTCTCTGTAGCAGTGACAGACGAGCAAAAGCCGGAGCCTGTAACTGAGACCGAGAAGTAGCAGACGGTCTTCCCATTCTGAATGCTTGTCGTCATAAAACTCTATTGCACGGTCATCAAAGAAGACTGTTACTGCCTCTTCAAAGGCAACTCCATGCTTCTTGAGGTTAGACTTGGCTTTTGCCGGACTCCATTCGAACTCTATTTTAGCCATACCTACAATGTAACTACATTGTCGTCGAGTGTCAATTCAAAAATGCAATCCGGCGAACATCTTATCCAATAACAGGATTCTTTCCTTTGGAAACTCAGGTTAAGGAACCGTAGCTAGCCGAAGCGACGCATTCGGCAATCGACAGTCGCCCCTAAACTTTTTATTGGGCTTTTCATTCTATAGGAGTCAATTCTATATTATCCGGTGGAGGTAGTACGCTCGGTACCTTGATGAAAATGTTATCAGCCTTCTCATCGAGAGATAGAATGTATTCACCTTCCGGTAATGCCTTTATTACTTCGATGCATCTTTTCTCGTACTTATCCGTCTC
>Ga0180432_10009090_pt1 | contig 12204 bp, 20 predicted proteins | sample SS_ome_10_FD_132414 | JGI IMG/M metagenome (GOLD analysis project Ga0180432, IMG submission 132414) | Hypersaline lake sediment archaeal communities from the Salton Sea, California, USA - SS_1_MS_2 metaG | ecosystem: Environmental > Aquatic > Non-marine Saline and Alkaline > Hypersaline >...
CTTTAAGAATGATGCTACTTATGACGGGGTTGGCGTGTATGGGGTTAGTATTTATTATCCATTTTTATTGAATTGGCGTTATTGGCTTAATCAAGCTAATGCAAATGCTGATTTTTACCCTAATCAAGATAAGAACTGGGAGCGTTACGATAATACAGGAGATTGGAAGTTAAGGTTAAGATTAGAATTAGTAAAAGGAGGTTTGGCTTATACGCATAACGCAGAATTTACCGACCTTGATTATGATTCTGAACCCGATGTTGATAGCACGATCAAGCTATTTAGGCAATCTGATGATACAGAGGTTACAATAATTCCTGAAGGAAAGCCTTTATACATTGAAGCTACTCACGAATTAACCTCGGGAAGTTGGGACTTGCAAAAGATTTGGGGGATGATCACCATCGAACCAAAGGAGGGCGCACCTCGTTGGGTGTGTAGCACGATAGTGCCTACCGATAATAACGGAAACAACCCTTTAACCCCTGAAAGTGGAATGTTGGCTACTTTATTATTTCCATCCTTTACAACCGTTAAAATTCGTTGTAACTTTGATAATAGTAAGATAGATTTGAGTAACGGTGTAAAGATAACGAGTAAGGTTAAGCAGGGTTGTGAAGATATAGTAGAGATAGGAAAAACAACGACTGACGACGAATTAAAGAAAACGACTGATGACGAAACAAAAACTTTAGCATAATGGCAAAAATAAATCAATACCCTTTAGAAAGAATGTCATTCGGAGACGATGATTATTACGACATTGACTATTGGGATGGCGCAAATTATCAGACTGCAAAGATTAAAGGTAGCACGATAAAAGCAGGGGTTTCGGGTCTGCAAGGGTCTGGAACTACTGATTTCTTAGCGAGATGGACACCTGACGGTAGTACGTTAGGGGACAGCATCTTAGAAGATAATGGCGATACTTTAGGTGTTGGCGGTCTTAGCCCCAAAACTGTTTTAAGAATTCGTAGAAGTGATAAAGAAACCTTAATTACAGGTGTTAATGATTATGTAGGTAGTGTAGCACAGGGTGTCTTTTTCCGAACTGAAGGCGTTAATGTTGGCTTTGAAAATATAGGCGTAAAAGGAGAAGCGAGGTATTCCGACACGGGGAATATTGGAGGTCTTTTTGAGGCTTCAGGCACTAACCCTCACGCTGTTAGATTGATTGACGGAACTGAGGGAGTTGATAAAGTGCTACGTTCAGATGCTGATGGTTATTCGAGCTGGGTGGACGTTAATACTTTGGTTGAGAACATAGCTAATACAAATCTAACGGTTACAGCCGATAGAGAGTTATTACTTGACGGCAATAAATTAGGTTTAACGGGTGGGAATACAGGTTTTGGCGTTGCTTTACCTCACGACTCTGCGCAAGTTGAGGTTAGCGCAACGGATAAAGGGTTGCTTATTCCAAGAGTCACAACGCCTCAGATGGACCTTATTATAGCACCTGCTATTAACTTGCTTGTATTTAATACCGATTTAGAGGCTTTATATAGATATGACGGTAGTAATTGGGTGGCTTTGTCTGCTGGTTATGGGATAATCGAAGTTATTCGAGATAGTGATGACGGTGTGCCTACTTTTTTTGCTGATTTGCAGTCTGCTTTAGAAACTTGTAAAACAAGTGGGAGTACAAATAAAGTTACGCTTTATTCAGATATAACCATAACAACTGAAATAAATATAAAAAGTAGCGGAAGTGGTGTTGGTAACGGTTATGATTACGAATCATTGACTATTGATTTTAACGGTTTTACGTTAACCAATAATGAAGCAGACGCAACATCATGTTTTGATGTTTACTTGGGGGGGAGTTCAGCTACATATAGGCGATTAAATTTCATTAACGGAAGAGTAAACAGGACAAGCGGAACAGGTTCGCATTACGCTCTGTTTAGTGATTACGCAGGACACTATGGTCATTTAGAAATGAGCAACATGATATGGTATTGCGAAAATAGTATGGCTGCAGCAATTGAAATAGAACTACCAACCACCAATACGACTGTTGGTTATGCTGATTTCGGTAACTCTCATTTTTATTCTGAAAACGGAATAGCAATCAACATACGAGATTATTATTGTAAAAACTTTTCAGTATTAAATAACTCTTCGTCTATAACTTGTTATATCAGTAATGCTAAGGCTCTAAATTTTAATGTTCAAAACAATTCTACTGGCAGTGGTTTGGTTTTAATAGGTAGTACTGACGCAACTTTCTTCACTGTTAAAACTAGTTCAGGTAAAGGAATTGATTTTGGTGATGATTTTGATGGTGTTTGCTCTCATTTCTTGGTGCAAACAACTACAGGGGAAGGTATTGAAACGGTTGGGACTAATGCAACATACAAATTGAGATTGAGTAATTTTGAGGTTAGAACAACCACAGGGGTTTGTATTGATTCACGACATACCAATTCTATATTTTCAAATTTCTTACTTTCTAATAACGGGACTAATTCAACTATAACAGTTAATTCAAATGAAACTTTATTCACGAATGGTACAGTTGTAAACTATGGTTCAGGTCAGTGTTTTCAATTGTCCAATAAATCAGACGTACGTTTTAAACAGATGGGAATGGTATCTTATGGTGATATAGTCGGTAATATTTCCTTTGATAACGTTGCATATAGTTCTAAATTTGAGTTTTGCACATTTGAAAGCAGATATAATAACGTTGCTGGTCATTGTGTTGATATCGATGACTCAACAGGTTCTATAGCGTTTTCAAATTGCGTTTTTCAAGTAGCTAATTCAGGAGCTAATTGTATAACCGCCTCTTCTGCTGAAACAATTTCAGTCGGTAACAGTGCGTTGAACGGAGCAACAACACCAATAAACGCAAACGTTACAATATCATTAACAACTGCACCAGATAGCAACGGAAATTATACAGCATAAAATATAAAATTATGGCAATACAAATTACAGAAAAAGAAGGGTGGGTAATCGAGTTAGGAGATTCAGGAAGCCTTAAAGAAAGGCTTGTTGTTGATGCTCCAATGCCTAAAGTGCCAAGATTTGGTGATGACACTCAAAAGATAGTCGTTCATCTTAGGAGGCAGAGGTACGACCCTTTAACCGATAAAATTGAGGATGACAAAGCAGAGGGTTATCAAATTGTTCGAGGCAAAGAACATAAGTATTTTGACGGTACTCAAATGCAAGAGAAAGACGATTTAGGAAATTTAGTATTTGAAGAGGATGGGGTTACTCCAGTAATGGGTAGAACACAAGCTTATGAGCGTGTTATTTACGCTTTGGAGAATGGTTTATTCACAAAGCAAACTCTTTTAGACGGAATCAAAGAATACTATAAAATCGACTAAATGCCAATAAGTCAAGGCGCAAAATATCGAATCAAAGCGGTTAGGGAAATTGAGGAATTAATACGAATCTATAAAGTTCCTTATTACCTAGCCGTACATATTCGGAAAGCTTTGTATTCTCGAGAGTGGGATTTTTGGACGCAGTGCGACGGATGCACATTTGCAAAGAAATCATTCCCTACTGATTTTCCTCCGCCTTGTTTGGTGCATGATTTTTTAAGGCAGAATAAAATAGGGAAGCCTTTGGATCAGGATTTGATTTTTCGGGATTTACTTGAAGTCTTTTATATGCCAAGTTGGTTTTTCTTTGGGGTGCGTTTAAGTTGGTGGATATTTAAGAAATAATTTTTATTACCTTTATCGCTATGGAAAAAGTAGAAGAGAAAACACAAGAAAACGAAACAGTAACAAGACAAATCGAATTGAATAACCACGAAGCGCAGGCACTTATTGACCTTATGAACATAGCGGTCAAAAAAGAGGGGTTACAAGTCGCTGAAATTAGCTTAGTTTTGTCGAATAAGTTAAGAAAAGCATTTGAAAAATAATGAGCGAATGTACAGTCATACAGCAACGAGCTTTCAAGGATTTTAAATCTATTAAACTTCCTGAAACTCCCGCGTCACTTGAATTTGAACAGTTCGAGTGTTGTGAACGTTTGCTTGTTTTGGCTGATACTACGGATAGCGTTGGCTACAAGAATGATGTCACGAGTGCATGGATAAAGTTATCCGACCCTACCGACACTTATTCTTTCAATCTAACTAAAGACGGTAACTCTACCACTTATACACCAACGGTTAAAGCGTTCGTAAATGAAGCGAATGCACATTATGCTACTATACCGTGGCGAGATGTATTGTCAAACGATGGTTCAGGGTGTTATAAATTGGAAATAGATTATTCTATTGGGGGTATTTCGGGAACGTTGTTATGGGGGGAATATAACTTACAACCGTTCAGTATCGAAAACGCAAACACAACGTGCAGAATTAAGGTTGTTTTGGACTTGAAGCAGGAAATTGAGAGGATAAACTTCAGAGATTCCAACGTAGTTGACACTATTAGAATAAATGGTTTTATCGGGAATCGACAGCCAAATATGGAAGTTGATAATTTGGTTTATTCTGACCGAAAAGTGAAAAGCGTTGTTAGAGAAAACCTTTACACTTACGAGATAAATACCGACCCGTACAAAAATGACGTGATCAGTAGGCTTACAGACTTGTATTTATTAAGTGAAAACGAGATGTATATAAGTGATTACAACTACCACAACCATTCTCACGAAATTCTTGACATTCCCGTAATCGTAACCGAATCACCCGAAATTGACTACTTGGAAAATTACCAACGTAGAGCGGTATTAAATGCGGTCGTGAGCGATAAAACAACGAATAAACGAACTTATTATTAATGGAAACACCTACCCTACTAACACTGTCAGGCTCTATAATCAGTATAATGATGATTATTTTAGGATTCTTTTTGTCAAAATTGGTTGCTGATATTCGCAAGTGCATTGAAGAAACTGGAAAGAATAAAGGAAGAATTGACCTTATAGCGCAACAGCAACAAAATGACGTTAAGCGTATTGAAGAGACGACTCAAACAGAGATAAGATCATTATCCAAGAACGTGCAAACGTTATCTGTAAGCGTTCAAAACTTAGTGACCATAGTTGCGGAAGGCAGCATAAGTAAGAATGGAAAATTCAAAAACACTGAACAATGATTATAAAGAATTTACTACAAGGTTTAAACGTCGGTAAAGTATTAAAAACTGTTACCGGAAGCATCGATAAGAAAACGAAAGTGAAAGCCATTTCCTTAATGGGTGGCGGTGGTGCAGTTGTGCTAGCTGGGATTGAATTGTTTTATGTGGCCATCGAGCAAAATAGTTCTATTGCGTTTTGGAGTGGATTTGTTACGCTTATCGTTGGTGCGGTTATGGCAATCATGTTAGGCGGCGTTATTAATGATGTTGAGAGCGATGAGCGTAATAAATGACATAAAAGAATATTTCTGTATTGAGGAGCTTGTTGATGAGCAGGTTTATAGGTTATACGGAGAAAGTGCGTGGCGTTTTATTGATCGTGATTTATTGGAAGTGTTGCTAATTATCCGGGAACAACTTGACCGACCGATAACGATAAACAACTGGAAATGGGGCGGTATATTTGCTCAGAGAGGATTGCGACATAACCAATCTGATCTAGTGAAGCGAAAGACTCGCATTTATTTATCCGCTCATATGTTCGGAAAAGCGATTGATTTTGACGTTAAAGGAATGACCGCTTGCGAGGTTAGAGAGTGGTTGGAAGATAACGAACACTTACTACCTTATCCGATAAGATTGGAGCGAAATTTAAACGGAAAGCCTATTAATTGGGTGCATCTTGACGTAATCGACCAAGGTCAAGGAAAGGTTTATTTGTTTGATGTTTAGCGGTAATTAACTATATTTACACCAACCTAGCGAAGTCGTTCTTTTCGGTTATAAATTCAGGGGTGTGGTCGCTACATATTCTTTTTTATTACAATTGTTTATTTCGCTAAAAAGACACCTACTAATGCTAAAAGTGGGTGTTTTTTTTGATTCAGTTTGTATATTAAATAATTTAATGTATATTTGTATTCATAACACAAAAACAAAAATTATGAAAAACAACATCAAAGTATCAGTAGTAGTCACATTAGTAGTTTTATTATTTGCATCATTAGTTGTTGACACAAAATCAGAGCAAATACAAGTTAATTCTTCTGAAATAGAGAGTATTAAACCTTTCTTATCTTGTATTACATTATCAAACGGCATGAAAATAGAGGGTGCTGGAAGTCGTTACTGGTTCGGACACAATAAAAACGAAGTTATGACAGTGATAAAGTCAGAAAACATTTACGGGATGGTTTCTTACAAATTAGTAGAGTAGTATTATTTTTAAACACAAAACAAAAATTATGATTCCAGAAACATTAACACGCTACCAAAGAGAAGTAGTAAAAAAAGAAGTTCAGCAGTTGGTTAAGTCTGCATCGTACGACCAGCAAGAAGTAACCGTATTAATTGAGTTCGATGATTTTGACCTTGATTTGACTTATGAGATTTGCATGGATAAATGGCATTTCAGCAAGTTGGTTTTAAACGCATTTCTGATGAAAGGTTTAGCAACTGCAAACAATGGTCAGGAACTCGATTTTGAAGAAGATGAAACAGAATTATTCGATAGCATTAACGCGATAAAAGTTGAACCATGGAAATAAGAAAACACAGCACTGTAACGGGCGAAAAAAGCAACGTAATTTTAGGAAAAGAAACGATTAACAAAATAGCATCTTGGGAGCGTAAAGACTCTCCCGATGTTGTTAGAAGTAGTTTTGATCGGGATTTGTATAATAGAGTATTAACGGCTAAAAATAAGAGGGTATGAGTAACGAAGAAAAAACAAACAAACGTATGGATATAATCGGGCAAAACGGGAACACTGGCGAGCATTACGATAATGAATGGAAGCCTGAGAAAGGCGAGGTGATTGAGGTGTGGGATTATAACAAAGATAATGGCAGTGTTTTACCATTCTTTGCAATGGATGGTGATAAATACGTTTGTTACGACGGAGAAACAGGTGTTGTTGATACTTATTCTGCATGGCAAAACGCTAAACCAATCGAGCAACCTAAACAAGAGAAGTGGTATAAAATCTTAAAGGACATGCAATATAACGACATGAACGGGATTGTTGATTTCCGTAGCTTTATGTATATCGATGAGAAAAATTATTCAAAACTCCTTAAATGTAATCTCTCTGATGGCTACTGGGAATTAATAAAAACCTACTTATCCAAAGAAGAAATGCTAAACGATTTGAAGCAATGAAACTACAACCACCACAAGAAGAAAAGCAACCGAAAATGAAACTCGAACTGGAGATTTATCACCACGACGCAAACGAAGCGATTGTTCAGCTATTTCGGGTAATCGAAAAAATCCGAGGAGGTACGGAAAGTTATAAAAGCGGTAAAACTCGTTTTAATCGCTTTTACGTTAATGAAAACGTGTTGAGCGACACAATGTACCACACGAGTAATAAAACGGCGTTAGAACCGCAGAAAAACACCTTAAAACAAAGATTCGAGGTTATAGATGGGGTTACGCATCGCATAGTACCATCCAAAATGAATTTTGAGTAAGTCGTCCAAGAACAAAAAACAAGCGCAACCACTCCATGATCGGGGTGGTTGTTTTGTTTGTACTAAACAAATGTTCTGCTCTATCCCTAGAGAAATAAGGGAAGTACGAAAAAAAGCACAAAAGTACACGAAAAACCACTATACTATTCTCTATATATATTTCCTTTACTCTTTTTTTTATACATGTATCACTTTTTCTTTATTTATATATATACTTTTCCTATGTACTAACATTATTTATGTTCTTTTGTTCTTTTATATATAAAGGGTTGGTAATTAAATAGTTATACAGCACAAAAACAGAACAAATAAAAATAATTAGAACAAATACTTGTTGTTTTAGTAAAATGATGTATATTTGTATTCATCTGGTGGAGCAGATAAGCAAAAGCATTTTAACCAATCATGCCGAGTAGGGACGCTCCACCCCCGAAAGGCTGGTTGGTGACACAAAAATTATTGGTATGGTAATTACAACGGAAAAACGACTGAAGGACTACAAAGAAGATTACGGATTCGAAACCACTGCTCACGGTGAGGAGATTTTATTTAGCGACAGATGTGTTGTTTATCAAACGAAATACAAAGACATTTACATCACTGATTACGATTTTAGTAAAGCCGAAGCTATTGACGGAGGGAATTGTTGCGAACTTATTTACAAAGGTGGTAAGTGGAGAAATAGTATGACTGTAAGCACTGTGTCGTTAGAGTGTCAAAACTTATTTAACGAAATTTTAGATGATTTCAAGAAAGAGTGTGATTCTTTGGGTTAACACCAAAGCGAACCACCGTTTCAATGGTGGTTGCTGACTGTTGAAAGCCGTTGCGAAGCTAATGGCGTATTATTTTTAAAACACAAAAATTATTATTATGGGTATTCAAATGTATTTTATTAACGAAACAAAAAAACAAGTAGTTGATTCAAAGAAGTTATATGGCGATTTTGAGGATAAGCAACAATTGCTATGTTATCTTAATCTTTGCCAGGGGGATTCATTTAGGACGGAGTTTGAGGATAATGAATGGATTAATCAATTCTTATACGGTGATGAACACCAAGAATATAAACATGTAAAGCTATACGAATTTAAAATAAAGCCAAATGATGATTTGTATAATAACTTGGAATTTGAACGCTTACAGGATGTCGTTTTTTCTCAAATGAAGTGTTGTGGGAATAAAAAAGTGTAACCTATTAAAACACAAAAATTAATCAATATGAAAGTATCATTTTTTGAGAGCGTGAAAAACACAGCTCCGAAAGTATCAAAAGACGTGAGCCACTTCCTTGAAAGGATAAGAGTAGGGAAGTCACGGGATTTAGTGGAGGAAATCAGAACCACCGCAGACAAAGAGAAGCAACAAGAGTTGAAGTTGCAACTTCCAGGCGTTTGTTTTAACGGTCATTTTACCCAGCGGTCAAAGGCAGGGTTAAAAAAAGCGAGTGGATTAATGGTTTTAGATTTCGATGATTTCGCCACGAATCAAGAAGCGTTAGATTTCAAAGCTAAATTACAAGAAGATAACCATGTTTATTCTGCTTGGCTGTCGCCTAGAATGGGTGTTAAAGCACTTTACAAGATACCAACAGTTAAAGATGATAACGAGTTCAAAGACATCTACGAGCAAGTATCTGAGCGTTACAATAACTTAGATAATTCCGGAAAGGATATAAGCCGATTTTGTTACGAATCAGCAGACCCGAATATCTACATTAAACTAGATGCGGAAACGTTTATCCCCGAAGTAAGGGAAAAGGAAATGCCCGAAATTGGGGAGGTAACAAACTTACCTTTGCAAGATCAAGACGAAATAGCTGAAAGGCTTGAAAAGTGGTTCAATTCACATTACGACCGTAGCCAACGGAACAACAGCGTGTTTAAATTAGCTGCTGCTTTTAATGATTTTGGAGTGCCAAAGTCAACTGCTGAGAATTATTGTTTTCGTTACGCTGAAAAAGGCTTTTCTACTCGTGAAATTGGTCAGATACTTGATTCTGCTTACAAGAAAACGAATCAATTCGGAACGAAATTTTTTGAAGATTCTAGGGCAAAAAAGAAGCTGACCAACTTGGTAATGACTGGCAAGACTTCAGAGGAATTAACGGAGCAGTTTCCCGATTTCGATAAGAGTAAATTGGAAAACGAAATCGAAGCCATAAAAGAGAGCGTAAAGCTCGACGAATTTTGGAAATACGACGATAAAGGAAAAGTTAAAATAGTTCCTTATAAGCTGAAATTTTACTTGGAAAGCATTAATTTCTTCAAGTATTACCCAGTAAAGGGGAAAAAGGAATTTGTATTTATCGAGAAAGAGGATAACTTTCTTGATAACACAAACGAATTTGCGATAAAAGACACGGTTTTGAATAATCTACTTGTTAGTGGCGAACTAGATGTTTTTGATACTTGCGCCGATAACCCGAAAATATTTAGTGAAAATTACTTATCGCTTCTGAATACTGCCGAGGTTGAAGCGGAGAAAGACGGCGAAGATTTTGCATACTTGTATTACAAAAACACGGCGGTTAAAGTAACAAAAGAGGGGGTTAAGTTAATCCCTTACGATGATTTGGACGGCTTTGTATGGAAGAATCAAGTTGTTGACCGTGATTACATCGAAGCAGACCACCACGAATCAATGTTTAGAACGTTCGTTTGGTTAATTGCAGGTCAGGAGAAAGCACGTTACAATACGATGAAGTCGGTAATCGGTTATTTGTTGCATTCGCACAAAACCAGCGCAAATAACAAGGCTATCATCCTAAACGATGAGGTTATAAGTGACACACCGAATGGCGGGAGTGGTAAAGGCGTGTTAACTTCTGCTATTGGTAAGATGAAAAAAGTAAGTAGTATCGACGGTAAAACGTTTGATTTCGCCTCGTCATTTCCTTATCAAACAGTTAGTAGTGACTGCCAAGTTCTAGCGTTTGATGATGTGAAGAAGAATTTTAAATTTGAAAATTTATTCAGTGTGATAACCGAGGGAATAACCATTGAATACAAGAATCAAGCGGCGCAAAAATTACCTATAGATGAAAGTCCGAAGATATTAGTTTCAACCAACTACACGATAAAAGCAGAGGGCGGAAGTTTTGAGCGTCGAATGTTTGAGGTAGAACTATCTTCTTACTTCGGAGCACATCACACGCCACTAGATGAGTTTGGTTGTATGTTGTTTGATGACTGGAGTGAGAAAGAATGGGCGAGATTTGACCAATACATGATAAACTGCGTTCAGTATTACCTCGAAAACGGCTTAGTTCCTTATGAGTTAAAGAACTTGAAAATAAGAAAACTGATTAACCAAACAAGTCAGGAGTTTTTTGATTGGATGGAGTCGTTGGATTTACCAGTCAAAGGCGAAAGAGTTAACTACAAAGAGAAATACAATGATTTCCTAAACGAATACGAGGACTTCCGAAAGTGGTTAACGCAACGAATTTTCAACAAATGGTTAGGAAGTTATTACGACTATAAAGGCGTGGAATGGGAAAGTAAAACAAGTAACGGGATTCGATTCTACGAAATACTAAATGGAAAAGAAGTTGAGCCGAGTGGGTTAGGTGGTTTTCCTGAGGTTGATGTGGATGATGTTTTTTAACGAATAGTGTAAACATCTGCGAAGCGTAGCGAAGTTGTGTTTTACACCTTGTTATATGCTTTTATTTTTGAGCGTTGGAAAAATATTTTTAAAATTTCTTTGTATATTGTTTGTATATATAAATTATATATGTATATTTGTATAGAACATTAAAACATATAGATATGACAACTTACAAATTTCACACAAAAAAAGAAGTAAAAACTTATAAAGAAATATCTAATATAACTCAAGGTATTTACGGAGCTAACGAAATGATTAGAAAATTTCAAACAGATGATATAACAAAACACGAAAATCAAAACTATGACACAAGATTTGAAGAAGTTAGATAAACTAAAAAAAGAACTTGAAAAAGTAGAAAAGCAACTGGAAAAAGTAAGGGGGTGTAGCTCCCTTACTGATGGGTGGCAAACTATGCGACTTGCTAAAAAACAAAGAAGCTGGGATATACTTGGAGAAAAAAGAACTCAACTTAGATGGCAAATAGACGAGCTTGAACAACAAATAGCAAGTGAAAGTATTTGTAGTTGTGGAGATACAACTGGATTAGATTGTGTATGTAATTATGATATTGAAGAAGATGAATAAACAAAGAACTAAAGGGAGTCATATTGTATTTCAAAAAATGATTGTTGATAACAGAGATACAAAACCAGGAAATTGGATTATGTTTTCAATTAATAAAGCCAAAAGAAATTTGTTTAAGTATAAAAAATTTGAAAGAGTAAGTGCTTATTCTTTTTTTCCTTTTTATTGTGAGTTGAGTAATCGGTCTAAAATTTACGGAATAAATCTATTTTTAATCAATTTTGAAATACATAGACATTTATGAAAAAGAAACTAATTGAAATACCCGAAGAACTATTTAAGAAAATAGAAGCATCTGCAAAAAAGAATGTAAGAAGCGTGAACAAAGAAATACAGTTTCTTCTTGCGAGTGCGGTGGGTAAAAAATAATTGCATATAACGTAAAAGTATAACTTTCCGTTTTCTCATCAAATAAGAACTAACTGAAAATAAAGCACATACAAATGAAAGAGTACAAAATATCAAATAAC
>Ga0180432_10009091_pt1 | contig 12204 bp, 13 predicted proteins | sample SS_ome_10_FD_132414 | JGI IMG/M metagenome (GOLD analysis project Ga0180432, IMG submission 132414) | Hypersaline lake sediment archaeal communities from the Salton Sea, California, USA - SS_1_MS_2 metaG | ecosystem: Environmental > Aquatic > Non-marine Saline and Alkaline > Hypersaline >...
AAAGCTGAGCCATGTGCATCAAGGAGAAGATCCGTGAAGTCCTAGAGGGAAGAAATGAGATTACTCTAGCCTACCTTTACGGGTCCTCTGTGAGGGGTCATCTTAGAGACGATAGCGACCTGGATCTGGGGATCGTTTTAAATAAGGGTTTCGATCCAGATCCCCTTTACACGGCACAAATCGCCAGGAAAATCGAGATGCAGACGCATTTCGACCGCGAACTGGACGTAAGGATCCTAAACGGAATGCCCCCGAGATTTCTTCGGCAAGTCATAGACGGGGAGCTGGTATTCTCTAGGAATGAGTCTGAAAGAGTAAACTTCGAGATGCAGGTTATCGACTCCTACCTCGATTTCAAGCCTTTCTACGAGCAGTATGATCGGAAGCGCAGGGAGAGGTTGCTCAGTGAATCTGGATAGAGCGATCATAGAGGGTAGATTCGATATCATTGACCGCAATGTTAGGTTCTTGGAGGGAATACAGGATCTGAGCCAGAAGGAATTTCTATCGAGCTACAGAGATGTCCAGGCTTCTAAACACTCTCTGCTTGAGATCGTTGAATCATGCATTGACGTGGCAAACTACATAATCTCGACTAAGGGTTTCAGTAGGGCAGAATCCTACAGGGAGATGTTCGTTATTCTCGCCCGGGAAGACATCCTGGACGAAGCCCTCGCGGATAAGCTTCAGGAAATGGCCAAGTTCAGGAATCTCTTGGTTCACAGATACGCCGAAATCGACAATACCCGTGTGCTGGACATCATCAAGAATAACCTGACCGATGTCCGTGAATTCCAGAAGCAGATCCTGGAAGTGGTCCAAGGAGAGCTCGATTCAAAGTGATCTCTATCCGTTCTCTCTGGTCGGCATCAGCTACAAAGCGAGGCCATGTTGAAACGAAAGGCGGAAAGGAGCGCCGACCAAATTCGGAGGAATCTGCTGGTAGTCAATTGAATAACGGGGGGTTGAGGAAGAAGAGCCTGACTGGACACCGGGTCTATCCGCGTCTGATGCTATCATTCCTGATTTTACATGATTTCTATCGCATCCAAGTAACCCCTGCAGCCGGAGTCCAGCAAGCCCAGGTCGCCTTGGGCGAGTATGAACTTGAAGCCCCGGTCTATCAGCCCGTTGATCCTGTCAGCGTCCCCTCCTGCGGCGATACCGGGAGCGACGCCGGCATCCTCGCACGCCTCGACCACCCTGTCCATGGCTGCCGTGGTCTTGGGATGGGAGAAGGCGTCGCTGACCTTGAGCCCCATGGAGAGCGAGAGGTCCGCCGGACCTATCCAGGTGGCGTCGACGCCCTCGACGGATACGATATCCTCCACCGAGTTCACGGCCTCCTCCCTCTCGATCTGTACCGCGACCAGGATCTCGTCGTTTGCGACCTCTATGTACTTCTCGGTCGAGAGGCCCCAAGATCTGGCCGCCCTCCCGGGCCCGCATCCCCTGAGACCCAGCGGCGGGTACTTGCTATAGGAGACAGCCTCTTCCGCCATCTCTCTACTGCTCACCCAGGGCACGATGATGCCGAAGGCGCCTGTGTCGAGGGCCCTCTTGATAGCGTTTCTGTCGTTCCATACGACCCTGATTACGGTGCTGGCTCTTGAGGGAGTGCTCTGTCTAACCATCTCGTTGACGGTCTCTATATCCCTCGGGCCGTGCTCGAGGTCATAGAGGACCCAGTCGAAGCCCGAGTTCGATACAGCTCCTATGGCCTCGGGATCCATTATCGTCAGGTTGCATCCTATGGCAGGTTTGCCTGATTCCAGTTTGCTCTTCGCCAGATTCTTCATGGTTCTCACGTCTCAATCGGTTCTCAGTCCCATCTTCCCTCCGCCTTCAGGGCTGCGGTGCGACCGGTCTCCTCCAGGAGCCGCCCTATATCTCCCTCGGTCCGGTGTTCCGCGGGCCGATCCATCTTCGCCAGATCCACCGCGGCGGATGTTATCAACATGGCGGAATCCTGGAGCACCCTGGGTGGGACCTTGTCGGCGGTGTCGAATACCGTATGGTAGATCTCGAGGTCCCTTCCAGTTATCTGTCCCCCGATCCACATGGTAGGCACCCCCTTGCGCATGAAGGGGAAGTGGTCGCTGTACATGCCGAGACCTGTGGAGACCTCGCCCCGGCCCTGCATGGAGCTCCCGAGTGGTGCTTCGAGTTCCGTGAAGGGAAGCTGTAATCCGTATCTGGCGGGATATCCCGGCCAGTCGGTGGTCATCATGACCGAGATATCATCGGTCTCTGCCTTGTGTGCATCTAAGTAACCCTGGGACCCGACCATGCCCAGTTCCTCCGCCGCGAATAGCACAAATCTCAGGGTGCGCTCGCACTCCAACCGATTCTGGGAGAGGGCCCGCGCTGCCTCCATCACGGTCGCGGTTCCAGAGGCGTTGTCTATTGCGGACTGGGCTATATCGAACCCGTCGTAGTGGGCCCCGATTATCACCTGCTCGTCCTGCCTTTCCCGACCCGGAATATCGGCCACGACGTTATGGGATATACCTTCGGAGGTCTCGCTCTCTACAGTGAATCTCACGGTGACGCTTCCGTGGGCATCGTTGATCCTGTTGATGTACTCGCCATCCTCCCTGCTTATGCTCATCACGGGGATGGGGCTCGGCTGGTTCCACCTGCAGGAGCCTGCCGGCTGCATGGACCGGTAGCTGTTGGCCATGAGGATCAGTGCCTCGGCACCGAGGTCGCTGGCCCAGTGGGTGCTCTGGCAGGCGGGCCCCACCCCGTTCCCGACATATGTAAGGACCGCCCGACCATCTACCCTGTCTGACGCATCGTAGAACGCATCGCGGGTTGGTTCGGAAATGAACACCAGCTCGGTTTCAAGCCCCTCCTGCGGGGTCGGTGATGAGTAGGTGAAGGCGAGGGAGTCAAGATCCCTATTCATCGGACAGGCAAGCTTGAGCTTGGCCCCGATCCGTTTCCAGGATAGGTAATCGACAGGTTCGAGGTGGACATTCGAGAGTCCGTAGTCGTCAAGTCTCGCAGCTATGAGATCTCTAGCCTTCGTCTCGCTTTCCGTTCCGGTAAACCTTCCTCCCGCCTCGTCACACAGATCCAGGAAGTTGCGGTAGCTCTCTCCAGAGGACCATATATCGCCCACGGCCTTCGCCTTTGTGGACATCGTCATCATTCCGGTTCTTGTTCGTACATAAAGCTAACATCGCAGATGAGGTTGATGACGATGATTGAAGATGGTGGCTTGCCTCGTGAAGTGGAGAGAAGGAGGAAATGACTGCTACCGCTTTCCTCTCAGCCTCCGTTCTATCCATGCGTTGTATTCCCTGAACGTATCCCCCGATAAGGGGTTGGTGATCGCAAGGTCTTTGACCTTCCGACCCATCTCCTTGTCAATTGTGTATATCACGGAGGCCCCGTACGCCTTTGCCAGCGATACGAGGTAACCGTCCCATGATTCTATTCCGTATCCACTGGCGTAGGCCAGCGATTCTTCGGTGATTTCAATCGGGATATCCTGGTGCAGGGCAGGGGATCCAATCCTCAAAGATTTTGACAGTGCTCTGCAGGCAGGAACCCTGTCGACCCCCAGATATTCGGTCATTATGTGATAGGCCCCGAGGAAGGCTGATGTGGGTATAAGGCACTTCCTTTTCAGCCCCAAGACATCTGCAACAAACTCGAGAGCTTCGTCCTTCGCAGGGTTATCGAAGTGGGAGATCACGACGATTCCCGTGTCTACGATGCCCTCTACAGGCCAATCTTTCTCAGGCAGTATTCCCTTGATAGCCACTTGGAGTCCCCCTCTGAGGGTGGATTGACGAACCCTCTTGGTGCCTGGTCTCTCAGGAACGCGACGAGCTGGTGTACAGCTTCATCGAGTTCCTTGTGCTTTGGCCGAAGTACTAGCTCCTGGCCCCTGACGGATATCTCTAGAAGTGTCTTGTCGCTCAGTCCAAGGCGCTCCCTTACGGCCTTTGGTATCAGTACCCTGCCGTATCGATCGATCTCACTTTCTGCCATAATCGATGCCATTTACCAAAAATGTTGCCATTTGAAATATCTTACCCCAGCGACTTCTGGGTGAGCACTGTTCATCCGTCTAAAGAGGGCGACGGCGCGCACGGAACTTCAGCAGTGTGGTGAAGATATAGAGTTACTTCAGCTCTCTCACTGGCGTCAAATCTGCTGATGTGGCAGATGAAGTCTCTCTACGCAGTGTGTTGCTCTGCCACCGCGTCCTTGTATACACAGGGATTCATGTGGGTATCCGAGCATGTTGATTATCTATCGGGGCGGATCGATGGCGGTCTGCCATCGCCTTCAGACTGAGTATAGCGTTCTGCTCTCATTCCGGATAGAGCTATGTTGGAATCAGAATATGGTGGGCCCGTAGGGACTTGAACCCTAGACCATTCCCCCGGCGCACAGCGCCGTCCAGGTTATGAGCCTGGCGCTCTACCAACTAAGCTACGGGCCCGTCCTCGAAAGGCGCCGCCGGCTTAGCCCCGTCGAGACAGATGCTCGGACGGTAGGGCTCGAACCTGCTTATGGCGCGGGAAGGTAGCCCTGCCCGCGTGACCACATGGTTTCCGCTCGATTCCGGGGCCGGAAACGAGTAACAGCCATGCGCTCCAGGCGGGTACCCGATGGGAACCCCTCTACCTACTGAGCTACGGCGGCACCGTAATCTCGTTGCTGGATTACATCAGTTAAATATTTCCCAACGGTCCTTCAAAAGCTCAGTAGATACGAATCCGGTCAGCCGGGGTTTCGGACTATCCCGAGCCTCAGATTGGCCACTAGGTTCGTGACTCAGGAACAGTATCCGTGATCGGTCCTCTTCGTGGACTCTCATAGGGCAGAGTTAAGTGCCGAGAAATCCAAACTGGATGTTGAGAACGATTTGCCATGAAGGTCAAGATCCTATACGACAACGAAGCCGATCCGGGTTTGAGCGAGGGTTGGGGTTTCTCCTGCTTGATCTCAATGGAGGACGAGAAGATCCTGTTCGACACGGGATGGGACGGGTCGAAGCTTCTGTCAAATATGGCGAAGACTGGAGAGAAGACCGGGGACATTGAGAGAATCGTGCTTTCTCACTCCGACTGGGATCACGTGGGCGGATTGAATCACCTCGAGGTACCGGATGCCCAGGTATGGGTACCCGACTCGTTTTCAAAGCATATGAAGATGGAGATCGGATCGCGTTTCGATCTTCACGAGGTGACGGGGCCCCGGGAGATCATGGAAGGCGTATGGACAACCGGGGAGCTGGGCCGAGATAAGAAGGAACAGTCCTTGGTGATTGAGGTATCCAACGGAGTCCTCGTGATCGTGGGGTGCTCACATCCCGGGGTCCCGCAGATACTCGATTCGGCGGGGAGGTTCGGGAAGCCCTGGGGTATCGTAGGGGGGATGCACGGATTCGACGAGTATGAGGTGCTGAGGGGGCTGGAACTGATCGTCCCGACCCACTGCACTGTCAACAAGCAGAGAATCCTCGACCTCTTCCCCGAAAAAACGGTGGAGGGAAGGGTCGGGCTGGTGCTGGAGTTGAACTAGGGCACTACATATATCCGGCCGACCGCAGGATTGCCCGCAGTTGACAAGCAATCTTCCCCTTCCCTCCGCGGAAGACCGGCCACTGTTCTTCGCCCTGCTCCTGAACTTCGCCCTGTTCGGGGTAACGGTAACCATCATCGGTTCGGTGGTCCCCCAGGTGATCCGCCAGTACGACTGGAGCTATATCGCCACCGGAGCGGTCCTGGCTGCCTCGTCATTTGGCTACTTCACATCATCCTTCATCTCTGGTGTCCTAACCGAGAGGCTGGGGCCGAAGAGGGTGATCCTGCTGGGGCTTGCGCTTCAGTCGCTGGGGCTGGCACTCTTCGGTATGGTGGAGAGCGTCGCCGTTAATCTGGTGGCAACCCTCTTTCTCGGTTTGGGACAGGGAGCAACTGAGGTGGTTACCAACTTCTGTGTCGCCGGCATGGAGAGGTCGGGACAGAGCCGGCTGATGAACCTGATGCATGCTGCCTTCCCGGTGGGCGCCATATCGGGCCCGGTTCTGACCGGGACGATCATGACCTCTGGAGGTCGGTGGGAGATGGCCTTCAGACTGGCAGCAGTCTTGACCCTGGGAATGACGGTATTGCTGGGGCTTCTGAGGTTCGGGAAGAGGTATGAGACCGAGAGGGAGGCGGCCCCTAAAACGTCGATATCGAAGCTGGTCCGGAATCCGCTTCTGATCTTCCTGTCCCTCACGATACTGCTCTACGTTGGCGCAGAGATCGGTGTATCATCCTGGATATCGGAGTACTTCGTCAAGTCCTTCGGCTACGCGCCGTCCTCCGCCGCCTTCCTCGTCTCATTCTTCTGGTCCGGGATTCTGGTGGGTCGTGTCGCGGTATCCGTCTACAGCGGGTTCAGACAGGCAGAGCTACTCCTGGTACTTTCGTTTGTATCCGCCATATCCCTCGTCTTCTCGCTTCTGGCCGCGAGTCCAGTTGTCGCATCCATCGGTTTCATAGCCTGTGGACTGGGGCTTTCCGCGATCTACCCTATCGATATGGCTCTGGTCGGCAACAACTACAGAAAGGGCACCAGCGTCGCCATGGGTATAGTCTCCACCGGCGGTGGCCTCGGCTCGTTCTCGTTCCCGTTCTTGATGGCGGCCATCGCACAGAGCTATGGCATAGGGAGGGGTTTCTGGTTCTATGCGATCGTATCCGTGATCATGGCGGGATCCGCGGGTGCCGTGGTGTATCTGCTCAGGGCGAGGAAGGCAGAGCGACCGACGCACAAGCCATGATAGGATCGACCGAGCACAGACGGGCGGCAGAACGGCGGGGCTTGAGGCCAAGCTCTTGGAGACCGATGAGGTCGTCGCCGAGTCCAAGGCGATGTACGTTGAGAGTCACTCGAAGAGGCCGATGAGATGATCGATATCGCTCTGGACGAACTCGATCGGATTGCCGAGGACTCGATGGAGCTCAAGGACGAGACACTGTTTTGGATATACGTCACCCAGTGGCTGACTGTCACCTCAGCGGCCCTGATCTGCGGATTCGTCCTATGGAGCCTGATGGTAGGGCGGAGGGCCTACAGGGAGGTAGGTGTGACGCGGAAGGTCTAGCCCCGGACGCGATCGGCCCTTTGGGATCGACGCGGCAACAGGGCGGTCTGATGCTCGCCACTTAATAGTACGGGCTACAACTGTTCAGTGAGAGAAGGAACCATGGAGGTCAACCTTACCTATGGCCGAGGTCGAGTCGTTCTGGAGATCCCCGAGAGGAACTTCGGTGGCCTAGTGAAGACCACGGCCAAGGAAGGCGAGGACCCCGCGGCCTCGTTTGCGAGATCGCTGAACCATCCGACAGGGGAGAGGCTCGAGGACCTTTGCCGTGGCCGGAGGGTAGTGGTCCTGATAGAGGACGACACTAGGGCTGAGCCTCACGAGCAGATAATATCTGCCCTTTCTCCCCGTTTGAGGGGATCCGCCGAGGTGAACTTCATCGTCACGGCAGGATCGCACGATATCAAGACCGAGGGCAACAGGGCGATCATGGAGAAGATAAGGACGTCGGCTGAGGAAGAAGGCCTCGAACTGGGCGGAGTCCACATCAACGACTGCTTCGCCGATGACTTCAGGTTCATGGGAAAGACCCGGAGGGGAACGCCTCTCGAGATCAATTCCGTGGCTCTGGAGGCGGAGATCTACGTCGTCGCAGCCGACATGAAGAACCACTATTTCGCCGGATACTCCAACGCCCTGAAGGATTTCCTGCCAGGGATCTGCGGCTACTCCTCAATAGAAGCCAATCACTCCATGGCATTGGATCCGAGGTCCACCTTCGGCGTTCATCCCCTGCACCCCGACCCCGAGAGACGGGATAATCCCCTGGCAGACGATATGCTTGAGGCGGAACGGATGATTACCAGAGGCCGCCCCGTCTTTTCCCTGTCGATGGTGTCCTCCCACGGCGAGGTTATCTGGTCCGGCGCCGGTTCGCTGGACAAGACGGTAGCGGAGGGCATCGGGGTTGTGGACAGGGTCGCGTCGTTCACCGTGGACAGGACCAGATACGCGGTGGTATCTCCAGGGGGATACCCGCAGGACGATAGCCTGTACAACTCCCAAAGGGCCCTGGAGCTTACCAAGAACTGCATTGCCGACGGCGGCGAGGTGCTTCTGCTCTCGGAGTGTGAGAACGGGATCGCCCCCAATCTCAAGGCACGGGAGAACTTCTACGACCGACTCACCCAGCCCATCCCCGACATCCTGCGCTCCATCGAGAGCGAGTACCAGCTATACAGCCACAAGGCATACAAGTTCGCCCGTCTGATCGAGAGGCTCGAATCCATCCAGCTTTGCAGTGCGCTGGATGAGGCGGTGTTGACGGATGCCCATCTGGGCAAGACCGAGGACCCACAGTCCACCATAGACGCCTGGATCGAGGCAGATCCCGGTGCGAAGATAAAGTTCTTCGATGACGGCAACAAGATCGCAGTTTACTCCAATTGAAGGTCCAGCAACTCCAATGCCCTGGACGGGTAGTTGGTGATGATGGCGTCCACCCCCATCTTGATCAGAGCGTGCATGTCCTCCGGATCATCGACCGTGTAGGTGAACACCGACATCCCCAGCCCGTGCAGAAACCGGACCAGAGCATCGTCCACATCCCGGAAAGAGACCCCGGCGACGTTGCACTTCGACGTGTCGAGCGAGTCTAGGTTCCTCGGGGACACGCCGAGGGCCAAAGCCCTGATACCGGGCTCCGCCTCCTTGGCCCTGTAAAGCCTGGGGTGGTCGAAATCAAAGAGATAGATCCGATCGGCGTATCCGGCCTCCCTGCTCTTCTCTATCGCCCTCAACGGATCGGCTTCCTTGATCTCGATGCAGAGATCACAGCCGGCTTCCTTGGCCTCTTTCAGCGCCTCTTCGAGGGTCGGTACCTTCTCTTCCCTGAACTCGGGTCCGAACCAAGAGCCGGCATCCAGCGTCCTCAACTGCTCGAGGGTCATACCGGATACCGGACCACTTCCGTCGGTCGTCCTGTCGACCTCCGCGTCGTGCATGACGATGAGCTCGCCGTCCTCCGTAGTCCTGATGTCGGTCTCTATCATGTCAGCTCCCAGTTCGCCGGCCAGCTTCATGGCTGCAAGCGTGTTCTCGGGGGCTTTTCCCGAGGCACCCCTGTGGGCGATGACCTTGTGCTTCCTGTAACCCATGGTGACATCTCCCCTCGACTAGACCTTCTGTCCGATCGATCTATATAGCTCTGGCCTCAGGCACCTGGGGACGAAGTATGAACTCCTGCGCCTGGCAGCCAGCTTCTCCGGATCCAGCTTGGCAACGGCCATCGCCTCTCCCCTGCCTTTGTCTCTGGTGAAATCGACGACCTCGCCCTCTGGGTCGAATATCCCCGCCCAGCCGGGGAAGGTTATCTCGCTTCCCTCCTGTTCGGTCTTCTTCCGCTTTCCCGCGTTGTTCGCCAGGATGCCGTACATGCCATTAGAGTGGCAGTGTACCCTGTAGGTTAGGGCCGTGAGATCCTCCTCGGGGAATTTCGCCCTGGGCCCGGTATTGTAGGCGAATGGCATCACCAGGATCTCGGCACCCTTGTAGAAGAGGGTCCTCGCCATCTCGCCGAATAGTGAGTCGTAGCATATCGTTATCCCGATCTTAGCCTTGCCGATGTCCATGGCTTCGATCTCGAATCCGCCCCGCCAGTAGAGGTACTCCTTGCCGGGCATGTGGATCTTGCGCTGTTTGCCGATGATGCCCTCGCCGTTGACCACCACCTGGGTGTTGTATACCACATCCGCCTCCTTCTCCAGCATCCCGAAGCACAGGATCAATCCCAACGAATCCGCCATCTCCATCAGGCTGTCGGTCGAGGGACCCGGGATGCTCTCGGCCACATCCCATGTATGGGTGGAGTGAAAGTAGCCGTTGACGCCGAGCTCGGGGAACACAACGAACTCAGCCTCCTTCTTCGCCGCCTTTTTCGCCCATTTCTCCATGTTCGTTATGCTCTTCTCGGCCTCGCCGATCCAGTTCTTGGTCGAGACCGCCGCCACGGTTATCTCATCCATCACCATCAGCTCCAGATCCCCATCCGCGTATCTAGTTGTCTTATGTGTTGTTCATGGACCTCGGGGCAATGACCGAAAACCCTAATTAGTGGCCTTTCTTCGGTCTGTGGAATGAACAGTCGAGAGCGATTCATCCGATCCCTCAACTTCGGTGACCCGGATAGGGTTTTTCTGACCGGCCGCTTCGGCCCTCGTGAATCAACTCTGGAGAGATGGCACAAGGAGGGCCTGCCGGAGGACGATACCCACACCAGGATACACGGGCTCGAGCGAACCTCCGGGCTCCCGGTCAATTTCCATCCCCTTCCTCCCTTCAAGGAGGAGGTACTGGAGGTGAAGGGAAACCACAAGATCATCCGGGACAGGATGGGGGCCATAGTGGAATACGAGAGGAAACCGGCCACGCCCGGTTTCGTCACCAGGAAGTGGCACGAGTTCCCGGTCAAGTCGAGGGACGACTTCGATGAGATGATCTGGAGATACAACCCCCGGAGCCCGGGAAGATACCCGGACCACTGGAGGGAGGTCGCCAGGTCTTACCGGACCAGGTCCTATCCCGTAGGGCTGTCGATGCCGTCCCTGTTCTGGCGGATCAGGGACTGGACGGGGCTGAAGAACCTATCGATCATGTTTCACCGCAAACCCGATCTGGTCCAGCACATGATGGATTTCTGGACGGAGTTCATCCTCGACGTGACCAGGAGGGTCCTGCGGGATGTCGAGGTGGACTATGTGATTCTCAACGAGGACATGGCATACAAGGGAAGGTCGATGATCTCACCCCAGATGGTTCGGGAGTTCATGCTCCCCGGATACAGGAAGTGGGTGAGACAGTTCAAGCGAAACGGGGTGCCGGTGATCATGCTCGACTCGGACGGGTACATACATGATATCGCTCCGGTCTGGGTTGAGGCCGGCATCAACTCGACGTGCCCCGTTGAGATCATGGCGGGAAACGACATTCTAAGGCTGAGGGATGAGTTGGGTCACGACCTCTCATTCCTGGGGGGAATAGACAAGACAAAGATTGCGAGAGGCGGCGATATACTCAGAGAGGAGTTTGAGTCCAAGGTCCCACAGCTGATCGATGATGGCGGATACATACCGTGCTGCGATCACGGCATACCGCCCGACGTGAGCTATGCGAATTACTGCCTCTTCGTCCGGCTGCTGAAGAGGTACTGTGGCTGGGGCTATTGAGCGAACACGGTCGAACCGTAGCTTCAGGCTTGGGCTTCATCTCTCTCCTTGGCCCGTCTGTAGATGAACCCCCGATTGCGCTGGCTCCTCAAGGCCTCGTCTGATACCCGATCGGGATCGAACTGGTTCAGTATGGACTTCCTGAGATTCGCCGCTACATCAGCGTACCCTCGTTCCTCGATCAGGTTTCGGTACTCATCCGGGTCCTCCTCGACGTTGTACAGCCTTTCCTCGTGGCCGTGAACGTAGACATACTTGTAATCCCCGCGTCTCGCCATGAAGCAGGGTGCGTGTACTCCCTCGCCGTGATACTCGCAGAATATCGTCTCCTCCTCTGGTTCATGTCCGTCCTCGATACATGGGAGGAGGCTCCTCCCGGCCAGGTTGGGCGGGATTTGGGCGCCCGTGATCTCGGATAGGGTCGGGAATATGTCCACAAGGGATACCGGCTTCTCTATCCTGGCCCCCGTGGCCCACTGCCCGGGATAGGAGAGGACCAGCGCGACCCTGACCGACCTCTCATAGAAGTAGCGCTTCTGGAGCATCCCCCTGTGTGCCATCATGTCACCGTGATCGCTCGCGAAGATAACGGCCGTGTTCTCATCGATCCCGGTTTCCTTCATCGATTGGAGGAGTTCACCCAGCCTACTATCCATGTCGTAGGTCATCCCGTAGTATGTCTCATAGAGCCAGCGTAGGTTCTCCTCATCCATCATCTCGCCCCTTACCTGGGGAAGGTAGTGGAAATCATCCAGCCATCTGTCCATCGGGCCGTGGCAAGTTTCGATCCCATCCGGTATACTGGGGAGCGGCAGTTCGCGGGATCGGAATATGTCCCGAATATCATCGGGGATCCAGAATGGGTTATGGGGCTGGTGGTACGAGACGCAGCAGAAGAAGGGATCCGAATCCGGTGACTTA
>Ga0180432_10009093_pt1 | contig 12202 bp, 9 predicted proteins | sample SS_ome_10_FD_132414 | JGI IMG/M metagenome (GOLD analysis project Ga0180432, IMG submission 132414) | Hypersaline lake sediment archaeal communities from the Salton Sea, California, USA - SS_1_MS_2 metaG | ecosystem: Environmental > Aquatic > Non-marine Saline and Alkaline > Hypersaline >...
GGGCTGTCGACTCTGGCCAGTACCGCACCCACATCGACCTGCTGGCCGACGGACACCTCGACCTCGACCAGCACCCCGTCGGCGGGGGCGGCCACGGTGTGCTCCATCTTCATCGCCTCCAACCAGATCAGGGGTGCGCCCGCGGTGACGCGGTCGCCCGGGGCGGCGCCGAGACGGATGACGGTTCCCGGCATCGGGGCCAGCAGCGAGCCCGGGGCGATCACCGAGCCGGGTTCGGTGAAACGTGGCACTCCGGTGAAATCCACCGAGCCCAACGGGGAATCCACCCAGACCCGGTCACCGGCGCGTGACACCGAGAACGCGGTGGCCACAGCCGAACCGTCGCGGTCCCGGGCCAGCACGACTTCGTCGGGTGTCTGCGAGATCAGTTGCACGCCAGGATCATCGGGCAGGTTCAGCCCCGACCGGGTGAACAGGTAGGCCACCCGGTGTTCCTCGCCCTCCACGTCGCGGAAGGTCTTGTGCTGGTCACCCGACACCACGTTGCGCCAGCCGCTGGGTATCCCCCCCAGGGTGCGCGCCTCGCGCCGGTTGTGCGCGGCGTCGGCAAGGGCGGCCGCCACCGCGGACAGCCGGACCGCGCGGTCGTCGGCGAGCGGGCGCGCGAGGTCGGCCAGGCCGTGGGTGTCCAGGAAGGCGGTGTCGGTGTCCCCGGTCAGGAACGCGGGATGGCGCAGCACGTTGACCAGCAGGTCACGGTTGGTGCGAACGCCGTGCAGCCGGGTCCGCGACAGAGCGTCGGCCAGCACCTGGACCGCGCGGGATCGGGTCGGTGCGCAGCCGATGATCTTGGCCAGCATCGGGTCATAGTGAACGGAGACCGTCGACCCGCTGAGTACGCCGGAGTCGACCCTGACCCCGGTGCCGCTCACCGGGCCGAAGTGGCTCGCGGCGCCGGGCACGGCGAACTGACGCACCACTCCGGCCTGTGGCGCCCAGTTGTTCGCGGGATCCTCCGCGTACAGCCGGGCCTCCACGGCGTGTCCGCGCGCCGGGGGAGGCTCAGCCGGCAGTGGATCGCCGTCGGCGACCGCGATCTGCAGTTCGACCAGATCCAGGCCGGTGGTCAGTTCGGTGACCGGGTGCTCGACCTGCAGGCGGGTGTTCATCTCCAGGAAGTGGAAATCCCCGTCCGGGTCGGCCAGGAACTCCACCGTTCCGGCCCCGGTGTAGCCGATGGTCGCCGCCGCCGCCCGGGCGGACTGGAACAGCCGCTGCCGCATCCCGGGGCTGCGTTCGACCAGGGGGGAGGGTGCCTCCTCGATGATCTTCTGGTGGCGGCGCTGGATGGAGCACTCCCGCTCACCGAGGGCCCACACCACACCGTGCCGGTCGGCCATCACCTGGACCTCGATATGACGTCCCCGCGGCAGGTAGCGCTCGCAGAACACCGTCCCGTCGCCGAATGCCGACTCGGCCTCCCGGCGGGCCGCCCGCAACTGCCCGCTCAGTTCGGCCGGATCGGTCACGATCCGCATACCGCGCCCGCCGCCGCCGGCGGAAGCCTTGATCAGCACCGGCAGTTGATCGGGGGTGAGGGACGTCGGGTCGATCTCGCCCAGCACCGGAACCCCGGCGGCGGCCATCATCCGCTTGGCTTCGACCTTGGAGCCCATGGCGGCTATGGCGGCCGGCGGCGGCCCGATCCAGGTCAGTCCGGCGTCGATCACCGCCGCCGCGAACGCGGCGTTCTCCGAGAGGAACCCGTAGCCCGGATGGACGGCATCGGCCTCGGCCGCCAGCGCGGCCTCGATGATCCCCGGCGCGTCGAGATAACTGGCTATCCCCACCCGGGTGTCGGCCTCGTCCACGTGCGGGGAGTGCGCGTCGGGTTCGGTGTGAACCGCGACGGTGCCGATTCCGAGACGGCGGCAGGTGGCAAAGACCCGCCGGGCGATCTCGCCGCGGTTGGCGACCAGGATGCGGGTGATCACGCCGATCGCGCCCTCACATCCGGAAGACGCCGAATTTCGACGTCCCCTCCACCGGCCCGTTGGCGATGGCCGACAGGCAGATTCCCAGCACGGTCCTGGTGTCGCGGGGGTCGATCACCCCGTCGTCGTAGAGCCTTCCGGACAGGAACATCGGCAGCGACTCGGCCTCGATCTGAGCCTCCACGGCGGCCCTCACTGCGGCGTCGGCATCCTCGTCAACGGCCTGCCCGCGGGCCTGGGCGGCGGCCCGGCCGACGATGGACAACACCCCCGCTAGTTGGGCTCCGCCCATCACCGCGGATTTCGCCGAGGGCCAGGCGAACAGGAAGCGGGGATCGTAGGCGCGGCCGCACATGCCGTAGTGCCCCGCGCCGTAGGACGCGCCGATCAGCAGCGAGATGTGCGGGACCGACGAGTTGGAAACGGCGTTGATCATCATCGCGCCGTGCTTGATCATGCCGGCCTCCTCGTAGGCCCGGCCCACCATGTATCCGGTGGTGTTGTGCAGGAACAGAAGTGGGGTGTCTGACTGGTTCGCCAACTGGATGAACTGGGCGGCCTTCTGCGACTCCTCGCTGAACAGCACGCCGCGGGCGTTGGCCAGGATGCCCAGTGGGTAGCCGTGCAGCCGCGTCCACCCGGTCACCAGCGAGTCGCCGTAGAGAGGTTTGAACTCGTCGAAGTCCGATCCGTCGACGATGCGCGCGATCACCTCACGGGGATCGAACGGGACCCGAAGGTCGGCCGGCACGATTCCGAGCAGTTCGTCGCCGTCGGCGAGCGGGGGTGTGGACGGTGCGGGCACCGGGCCCCGTTTGACCCGGTTGAGCCGGGCCACGATGCGTCGGCCGATCCGGATCGCGTCCTGCTCGTCGGCGGCGAAATAGTCGGCGAGCCCGGAGGTTCGGGCGTGCATCTCGGCGCCGCCGAGGGACTCGTCGTCGGACTCCTCCCCGGTCGCCATCTTCACCAGCGGCGGACCGGCCAGGAACACCTTGGAGCGCTCCCTGATCATGACCACGTAGTCGCTCATCCCCGGGACGTAGGCGCCACCGGCGGTGGAGTTGCCGAACACGATGGCGATCGTGGGGATCCCAGCCGCGGAGAGCCGGGTCAGATCACGGAACATCCGCCCGCCGGGGATGAAGATCTCTTTCTGGGTGGGCAGATCCGCGCCGCCGGACTCCACCAGCGAGATCAGCGGCAGACTGTTCTCCAGGGCGATCTGGTTGGCCCGCAGAACCTTTTTCAGAGTCCACGGGTTGGAGGTGCCGCCCTTGACGGTCGGATCGTGGGCGACCAGCACGCACTCGGCGCCCTCGACGACCCCGATTCCGGTCACCAGACTGGCCCCCACCGCGAACTCGGTGCCGTAGGCGGCCAGCGGGCACAGTTCCAGGAACGGCGAATCCGGGTCGATGAGCAACTCGATGCGTTCCCGCGCGGTCAGCTTGCCGCGGGCGTGGTGGCGCTGCACGTACTTGGGGCCGCCGCCGCCGATCGCCGTGGCCAGTTCGGCGTCGAGTTCGGCGAGTTTGGCGGCCATCGCCCCGGCGGCCTCGGTGTAGGCCGGTGCCTTTGGGTCGATCCGGGTGCGAAGCGCCGTCACGGCTGGAACCCCAGGGACTTGGCGGCCAGCCCGGTCAGGATTTCGGTTGTGCCGCCGCCGATCCCGAGGATCCGCATGTCCCGGTACTGGCGCTCGATTTCGGACTCGGCCATGTAGCCCATGCCGCCGAAGAGCTGCACAGCCTGGTTGGCGACCCACTCGCCAGCCTCCACCGCGGTGTTCTTGGCGAAACACACTGGAGCGACGAGGTTCTGGTCGCCTTCGAGTTGGCGTTCGATGATGCTGCGGGAGTAGACCCTGGCGACGTCGATGCGCCTGGCCATTTCGGTCAGCGTGGTCTGGACGGTCTGCCGGGCGATCAGCGGCTTGCCGAAGGTCTCCCGGTCGCGGCACCAGGCTGTCGTGATGTCCAGGCAGCGTTGTGCGCTGGAGTAGGCCTGCACGGCAAGACCGATGCGTTCGGCCACGAAGGCCTGGGCGATCTGCAGGACGCCGGTGTTCTCCGCGCCGACCAGGTTCGCGGCCGGGACCAGCGCGTCGGTGAAGGACAGCTCTGCGGTATCCGATGACCGCCAGCCCATCTTGGACAGCTTGCGACTGACCTCGAAACCTGCTGTGCCCTTTTCGATCACCAGCATCGAGATACCGGCCGCGCCTGGACCGCCGGTCCGCACCGCGGCTACCACATAGTCGCCGCGCACCGCGGAGGTGATGTAGGTCTTGGCGCCGTTGACCACGAAGTGATCACCGTCTCGCACCGCGGTGGTGCGCAGGTGCGCGACGTCGGAACCGCCGCCGGGCTCGGTGATCGCCAGCGACCCGATCAGCTCACCGCCCAGGGTGGGTCTGACGAACCGTTCGATCAGGCGCGGGTCGCCGGAGGCGATCATGTGCGGGACCGCGATACCCACGGTGAACAGCGAGGCGAACACCCCGCCGGGAACACCGGCCTCGTGCAACTCCTCGCAGATGACCGCCACGTCCGCGGCGTCGCCGCCCTCACCGCCGACGTCCTCGGGGAAACCGACGCCGAGCAGACCCGCCCGGGCGGCGCGCCGGCTCAGGTCGCGGGGCAGTTCACCGAGACGTTCCCACTCGTCGACGTGCGGCAGGATCTCCCGTTCGGCGAAGGCGCGCACCGACTTCCGCAACTGCTGGCGTTCGGGGGTGTTCCAGATGCTCACTCAGTCAATCTCCTCGAGGATCTGTACGGGGATGTCGACGTGCCGGCTGCGCAGCCACTCGCCGAGCCCCTTGGCCTGGGGGTCGAAACGGGCCTGGTAGGCCACGCCCTTCCCGAGGATGCCGTCGATGACGATGTTGACGGCCCTGATGCCCGGCAACAGGTGGCGGGTGATCGGCAGGTGGGCGGCCTCGGGCAGCAGTTCCCGGATCGTCTCGACGGTCAGCGTGTGGGCCAGCCAGCGCCACTGTTCGTCGGTGCGGGCCCACACCCCGATGTTGGCCCCACCGCCCTTGTCCCCGCTGCGGGCGCCGGCGACGGTGCCCAGCGGCAGCCGGCGGGTCGGCCCGGGAGGCAGCGGCTCGGGCAGTGGGGGTTCTTCGGCCCCGATCAGCTCTGAGGTCTTCGGCGGCGGCGGGATGGCCACCCGGGTGCCGTCGGCGTGCACGGCGGTGTGGTCGGCCTCGCCCGCCGGCACGTAGCCGGCGGTGAACACCCCGTAGACGGTGGCATCCGACGGCGGGGCGGTGGTGTGGAAGCCCGGATAGCTGGCAAGGGCGAGCTCCACCGCGGCCGAGGAGAACCGGCGGCCCACGGCGTCGGGATCGGGGTCGCGGACGGTGCAGGTCAGCAGAGCGCTGGCGGCCTGCTCGGAGTCGGCGTCGCGGTGGTCGGTGCGGGCCAGGGTCCACTGCATTTCGGCGGGCTCGGTGCTGAGCCCCGCCTCCAGCTGGCCGCGGACCAGGTCCGCCTTGGCTTCGATGTCGAGTCCGGTCAGCACGAACGTCGCTGAATTGCGGTAGCCGCCGATGCTGTTGAGGGAGACTTTCAGGGTCGGCGGTGGCGGTTCGCCGCGCGTTCCGCTGATCCGCACCCGGTCGGGGCCGTCGCAGGAAAGGCTGACGGTGTCGAACCTGGCGGTCGCGTCCGGGTTGGCATAGCGGGACCCGGTGATCTCGTAGAGCAGTTGTGCGGTGATCGTTCCCGGGCTGACCTGTCCGCCGGTGCCGGGATGCTTGGTGATCACCGAGGAGCCGTCGGAGAAGACTTCGGCGATCGGGAATCCGGGGTGGCCGAGATCGGGGATCTCGGTGAAGAACGAGTAGTTGCCCCCGGTGGCCTGCGTGCCGCACTCGATCACGTGGCCGGCCACCACCGCCCCCGCGATCCGGTCGTGGTCGTCGCGCGACCAGCCGAAATGCGCCGCCGCCGGCCCGATCACCACCGAGGCGTCGGTGACCCGGCCGGTCACCACGATGTCGGCGCCGGAGTTCAGACACTCCACGATGCCCCAGGCGCCCAGGTAGGCGTTGGCGGCCAGGACTCCGGGGAAGCCGAGTTCGGCGGCCCTGTCCAGCAGATCGTCACCCTCGACGTGAGCCACCGTCGCCGGTATTCCCAGACGTCCGGCAAGCTCCCGCACCGCCCTGGCCAGCCCCGCCGGATTGAGCCCCCTGGCATTGGCCACGATGCGCACCCCGCGGTCCCGGGCCGTCCCGAGACACTGCTCCAGTTGGGTCAGGAAGGTCTTGGCGTAGCCGCGTTCGGGATGCCTCATCCGGTCGCGGGCCAGGATGAGCATGGTCAACTCGGCGAGGTAGTCGCCGGTCAGGTAGTCCAGCTCACCACCGGTCACCATCTCCTGCATGGCCGACAGCCGGTCGCCGTAGAACCCGGAACAGTTCCCGATTCGCACCGGCGCGCGGTCAGCGGTCATCAATCCTCCCTCGCCGGTTCCCCGGTCCGCGGGCCAACCAACCGGTAGGTTACCGGGCGGTCCCGCTTTGGAGAAGGCGGCTCCCAGCGGGTATCCTGAGGCCACCCGCCAGCGCCGTCAGAACCGCGCGGCAGCAATCACAAGGAGATCGCCCGTCATGGCCGTGCCCAAGCGCCGGATGTCGCGCTCGAACACCCGCAGTCGGCGTTCGCAGTGGAAAGCCACCACGCCCGGTCTGGTGACGGTGTCCGTCGGCGGCCGTCAGCACAAAGTTCCCCGCCGCCTCCTCAAGGCCGCCCGCCTCGGGCTGATCGACCTCGACAAGCGCTGACACCCGCACGGGGTCGGTGCCGAATCTCCTGCTCGCGCGGCGCGTTCTTAGACGAATCTAAGTCGATTGGTTGAAACTAGGACCTGTGCGAATTCTTGTGGTCGATGACGACCGGGCCGTGCGCGAGTCACTCCGTCGATCACTGTCCTTCAACGGATACACCGTGGATCTGGCCGAAGACGGCGTCGACGCCCTGGACGCGATCGCCAACGAGCGGCCCGACGCCGTCGTCCTGGATGTGATGATGCCCAGGCTGGACGGCCTGGAGGTCTGCCGCCAGCTGCGCAGCACCGGTGACGACCTGCCGATCCTGGTGCTCACCGCCCGCGACTCGGTCTCCGAGCGGGTCGCCGGTCTTGACGCGGGGGCCGATGACTACCTGCCCAAGCCGTTCGCGCTGGAGGAGCTGCTGGCCAGGCTGCGTGCGCTGCTGCGTCGTACCGGGCCCGAGGAGGCCGCCGAGGCCGCAACACTGACCTTCGCCGATCTCACCCTGGACCCGGCGACCCGTGAGGTGCACCGCGGGAACCGGTCGATCAGCCTCACCCGCACCGAGTTCGCCCTGCTGGAGATGCTGATGGCCAACCCGCGCCGGGTGCTCACCCGCAGCCGGATCCTGGAGGAGGTGTGGGGATTCGACTTTCCGACGTCCGGCAACGCGCTGGAGGTCTACGTCGGCTACCTGCGCCGCAAGACCGAAGCCGAAGGAGAACCGCGGCTGATCCACACCGTGCGCGGGGTGGGTTACGTGCTGCGTGAGACCCCGCCCTGATGTTCGGTTGGAAGCGGCCCTGATGCTGCGCTGGAAGCGGCGCTCCCGCGCGATGCGGGTGCCCAAGCGAGCCGCCACGTCGTTGTCGCTGCGATGGCGGGTCATGTTGCTGGCCATGTCCATGGTCGCCATGGTCGTGGTGCTGATGGCCGCAGCGGTCTACGCCGTGGTGTCGGCGGCCCTCTACGCCGACATCGACGATCAGCTGCAGAGCCGGGCCCAACTGCTGATCGCCAGCGGTTCGCTGGCCGCCGACCCGGCCAAGGCCATCGAGGGAACCGCATACTCCGACGTCAACGCCATGCTGGTCAATCCCGGCCGGTCCATCTACACCGCCAACCAGCAGGGCCAGACCCTGCCGGTCGGCCAGCCCGAGAAGGCCGTGATCCGCGGCGAGCTGTTCATGTCCCGGCGGACGGTGGGCGACCAGCGCGTGCTGGCGATCCACCTGCCCAACGACAGCTCGCTGTTGATCTCCAAGAGCCTGCAGCCCACCGGCGAGGTGATGAACAAGCTCAAGTGGGTTCTGCTGGCGGTGGGAGGAATCGGCGTGGTGATCGCGGCGGTCGCGGGCGGAACGGTCGCCCGGACCGGGCTGCGTCCGGTCGGCCGGCTCACCGAGGCCGCCGAGCGGGTGGCCCGCACCGACGACCTGCGGCCCATCCCGGTGTTCGGCAGCGACGAGCTGGCCCGGCTGACCGAGGCTTTCAACGCGATGCTGCACGCGCTCGCCGAGTCCCGCGAGCGGCAGGCCCGGCTGGTGGCCGACGCCGGCCACGAGCTGAAGACCCCCTTGACGTCGCTGCGCACCAACGTCGAGCTGCTGATGGCCTCGAGCAGCCCCGGTGCGCCAGCGATTCCGGAGTCCGAGCTGGCGGAGTTGCGCGCCGACGTGATCGGCCAGATCGAGGAGCTCTCCACGCTGGTAGGGGATCTGGTGGACCTGACCCGGGAGGACAACGCCCACGGCGCGGTCATCGAGGACATCGACCTGACCGAGGTGATCGACCGGAGCCTGGAGAGGGTCCGGCGCCGGCGCAACGACATCCGTTTCGACGTCGACATCGTCGGTTGGCAGGTCCACGGCGACCCGGCCGGCCTGTCGCGGGCCGTGCTCAACCTGTTGGACAACGCGGCCAAGTGGAGTCCGGCGGGCGGCACCGTCGGGCTGCGCCTGCGCCAGGTCGACTCCGCCCACGCCGAACTGGTGGTGTCCGACGAGGGGCCGGGGATTCCACCCGAGGAGCGCGGTCTGGTCTTCGAGCGCTTCTACCGCTCCGACTCGGCCCGGGCGATGCCCGGTTCGGGCCTGGGGCTGGCGATCGTCAAGCAGGTCATCGTCAAGCACGGCGGAGTGATCCGGATCGGGGAGACGGTGCCCGGTGGTCAGCCGCCGGGCACTTCCTTTTTCGTGCTGCTGCCCGGCCGGCCGATCCGGTCGTCCGACCGCCCGCCGTCAGCCATGAGCGAAATCACCCTCGAGAACGGCGCTCCGAGCACCGGGAACGCGAAAGAATCAATCGTACCGAGTGTCATCTCAGTGGATTCTCAGTAGCGCCCGGCAAGCTGGCGAGCAACCGGCACGCGCGCGTGCCCTTCACGAAAGAGTGAACCGCAACCATGACAGACGACCCGCGCTACGCCCCGCCGCAGCACCCCGGTTCCCCCGTGGGCCGGCCGCCGGCCCAGGGCTACGGCCAGGCCGGATATCAGCAGTCCTACGACTGGCGCTACGCCGGGGCCCCACAGTATGACCGCTCCTATGACCCCCGCGCGACCGCCGCGGTCTCCCCCGCGCCGCGCCGGCGCGCTCGTGCGGTGGGGCTGACCATCGGCGCGCTGGGGATCGCGGCGGTCTCCGCCGGCGTCGGTGGCATGGTGGCGACGATGGCGGCGCCGCAGGGGCCCGCGATGACCACGATCACCTCGACGGCGCCCAGTGGCCGCAACGTCCCGGCGGTCAGCGTGCCGATCGGGTCGGTCGAGCAGGTCGCGGCCGAAGTGGTGCCCAGCGTGGTCAAGCTGGAGACCAAGATGGGCCGCCAGTCCGAGGAGGGTTCCGGAATCATCCTGTCCGAGGACGGGCTGATCCTGACCAACAGCCATGTGGTGTCCGCGGCCAAGGGCGTCCGGCCGACGCCCGCAGACGCTCCGGTCCGGCCCGGAGCCCCGGGGGATCCCGCCGTACCGGGCGGTCTTCCCACCGGGTTGACCACGACGGTCACCTTCGCCGACGGCCGCACCGCGCCGTTCACCGTCGTGGGCGCCGACCCGGACAGCGATATCGCGGTGGTGCGGGCCGAGGGCGTTACCGGCCTCACCCCGATCACGGTCGGATCCTCGGCCGATCTCAGGGTCGGCCAGGACGTGGTGGCCATCGGTTCCCCCCTCGGGCTGGAGGGCACCGTCACCACCGGGATCGTCAGCGCGCTGAACCGGCCGGTGGCAGCCAGTGGGGACGCCAACAACCAGAACACCGTGCTGGACGCCATTCAGACCGACGCGGCGATCAACCCGGGTAACTCCGGCGGCGCGCTGGTCAACATGAGCGGCGAACTGGTCGGTGTGAACTCCGCGATCGCGACACTGGGCGGCGACTCACCGGAGGCGCAGGGCGGCTCGATCGGGCTCGGCTTCGCCATCCCGGTCGACCAGGCCAAGCGTATCGCCGATGAACTGATCAGCACGGGCAGCGCTTCGCACGCGTCGCTGGGCGTGCAGGTCAGCAACGACGTCACGATGAACGGCGCCAAGATCGTCGACGTGGTCAAGGGCGGAGCGGCGGCCACCGCGGGGCTCCCCAGCGGGGTCGTGGTGACCAAGGTCGACGACCGGGTCATCGGCAGCGCGAACGCCCTGGTGGCCGCCGTGCGGTCGCGCGCACCGGGCGAGAAGCTGACGTTGACCTATCTCGATCCCGCCGGAGCGGCCAAGACCGTTCAGGTGACCCTCGGCAAGGCGGACAAGTGATGCGCCTTGTCGGGGAGTCGGCGTATACCGTGACACCCATGGAGCAACCCGACGGCCCAGCCGGTCGCGCGCTGGTGGTGGTGGTCGATGACCGTCGGGCCCGCGGTGTCGAGGACGATCACAGCGGCCCACTGGTCACCGAACTGCTGGCCGAGGCCGGTTTTCTGGTCGACGGTGTCGTCGTGGTGTCGGCCGACGAGGTCGAAATCCGCAACGCGCTGAACACGGCGGTGATCGGCGGTGTCGACCTGGTGGTGTCGGTGGGCGGGACCGGCGTCACGCCCCGCGACGTCACTCCCGAGGCCACCCGCACCATCCTCGATCGGGAAGTCCCCGGGATTGCCGAGGCGCTGCGGGCATCCGGGCTGGCGGCGGGCAGCACCGATGCGGGCCTGTCACGCGGACTGGCCGGGATCTCGGGGAGCACCCTGGTGATCAACATCGCCGGATCGCGATCAGCGGTACGCGACGGGATGGCGACCCTGGGGCCGATGGCAGCCCAAGTGATCTGCGAGCTGTCCGGTCTGGAGCTGTAAAACGATGCCGGAGTCAGGCCGGTGAACACCGTGTTTCCGGCTGATGACACGGGAAAATCCAGCGAATGTGACCTTCGTCACAGCGACTCGGACCGGGGTCTGTCATCCGAGGCCGAGCGGAGAGCCACAGTTAACAAGATATTCGGAGCCGAACTCCCTGAGGAGGCGGCTGACGACGCGGATCGGGCGATCGGCGAGACCGCGCCGAGTCATGACAGTTGGTTGACCAATAATGTTCCGCCTCATCACCTTTGAGTGTAAATGCGACGCTGTCTCTGGATGGGCGGATAGGGGATGCCGGCATCCCGGTCGGGCTTCCCCATCGGGCGGGTTCGGCGAACACCGAGGGGCGCTGGGGCATCCACAGCTAATTCAGGTCAGCCGTTTCGGACGGGCCGTCGGGTCGGTTTCGCGTTGCCCTTTCGTTGCCGCACCGATATCTTCCTCGTGTCAACAGGCGGCCAACGAGGGCGGCCCCCACCGGTGGCCAGAGCGCCTACCGTGACCACTCTTAGGGAGACCATGAAGGCATTGGCTCGTTCGCTGGCGGGGCTGTTCGCCGCGGTGATGTTGGTGTTCTCCAGTGCGGGTGTCTCGCAGGCCGCGATGGACAACCAGATGAGTCTGGTCGACGGCAAGGGTCGGACCATGACCATCCAGCAGTGGGACACCTTCCTCGACGGGGTCTACCCACTGGACCGCAACCGGCTGACCCGGGAATGGTTCCACTCCGGCAAGGCGGTCTACGAGGTGGTCGGCCCCGGTGCCGACGAGTTCGCCGGCACCCTGGAGATGGGCTACCAGATGGGGTTCCCGTGGTCACTGGGGGTGGGCCTGAACTTCAGCTACACCACACCGAACATCCTGCTCGACGACGTCAGCATCTCCCCGCTGGCCTTTGACCCGCTGGGCTCGGTGATCACCCCGAACCTGTTCCCGGGCGCCTCGATCAGCGCGGACCTGGGCAACGGCCCGGGCATCCAGGAGCTGGCCACCTTCTCCGTCGACGTCGAAGGCCCGCAGGGCACGGTGGCGGTGTCCAACGCCCACGGCGCGATCACCGGCGCGGCCGGCGGGGTGATGCTGCGGCCCTTCGCCCGGCTGATCTCCAAGGCCGGCGACAACGTCACCACCTACGGCGAACCCTGGAACATGAACTAGCGCGGAC
>Ga0180432_10009096_pt1 | contig 12197 bp, 8 predicted proteins | sample SS_ome_10_FD_132414 | JGI IMG/M metagenome (GOLD analysis project Ga0180432, IMG submission 132414) | Hypersaline lake sediment archaeal communities from the Salton Sea, California, USA - SS_1_MS_2 metaG | ecosystem: Environmental > Aquatic > Non-marine Saline and Alkaline > Hypersaline >...
CGTGATGACCTCCCAGGACGACGAAAGCCCCGAATTCCTCACATACGGCCGCGGCCTCGACCGCCGTCGCGTAGTACTGGGATACCGTGGACAGGCCCACCATATCCGGTCGGAAGCTACCTGCACGATGCCTAACCCACGCAGCGTCCCCCTTGATGATCTCAACCTCGATCTGAGGCAGCGCCCAGCGCAGATAGGAGGCAATGTACCCTAGACCTGTCGTGAGGCGTACGTCTCGTTGACTCGCTGGAGCGATCTCTACCAGCAGCAGGCGCATTGATCAAGCCCCCATCCGTCTAACGTCGTCCCATCCTTGCGCCAGACCATGAAAGAACGGAATGAACCAGCCTTGCTTCGCTTTGACTGTCTCTCTCATGACGACCCACGGAATGAAGGCCAACAGGGCCATCGCCGCCCTCCATCGAGCGCGATAATGTTGCACGTAGAAGAGTACAATGCCCCGTGCCCAGTGCCTCCACTTCCGCGCGGATCCCTCTCCTGCGCTGTGCGAGACCAGGTGGCGGACCACGGCCTCGGGCTCATACCAGAGCACCCTACCGTTCCTTCGTACCTGATCGCAGAACGCGTAGTCCTCTTGGTACATAAAGTACGACTCGTCCATCAGGCCCGCGGTTTTGAAGGTATCCCGCCGGACGAGGAGTGCGCAGCCAGTGGCGAATGCCACCGTCTCGCCCCGGTTGTACTGTCCCCGTTCCAGCTCATTGTAACCACGCATGGTAACCCTTGGAGGGCATCTACGCCACTCAGCGCCGGCTGCCCAGATGCGCCGTGGAAAGTCTTCGCTCTGCACGTAGATCTTTGGCACGATGACACCCCTCTGCGGATCCGCAAGCATCGCGGACACCATCGACCCCGTAGCCGTGGGGGCCAGTCGGGCATCGCTGTTCAGTAGCAGCACCGAGTCAGCCCCCCGCTTCAGCGCGTGTCGGATGCCGACATTGATACCGGCTGCGAATCCCACGTTCATCTCATTGAGAATCACCGTCACCTGCGGGAAATCCCGGCTGATGACCGCGGGGCTGCCATCGGTAGATCCATTGTCCACGACGATGACCTCCCACAGGGGATACTCTTGGTTGTGCACCGATGCCAGGGTCTTGCCGATCACGTCCCTCCCATTCCAGTTCAGGATCACGATCGATACGCGAGGGCCGGAGTTTCTACTCATACAGTTGAGCAAACGCATCAATCCTGCTTGGCCAGCAGAACCGGGCTCGATTCTCCAGCGCCCAGATTCTCACCCGCTTGCGGAGCGCCTCGTCCTCAAGGAAAGCGGTCATACCGCTGGCCAACGCGTCCGCACTTCCGGGCTCCACCAGCATCTCCCGGTTCTCCCCGACGATGCTCGTCCGGTCGCCGACGTCGCCTGTTACCACCGGCGTTCCAACCGTGAGACTCTCGTACACCTTCAGTGGTGAGCGTGCCCGCGCGGTCAGATCGTTCCGCACCGGGTCGACCGAGACGTCCGCCGCTGCGTAGTACATGGAAACGTCCCCGACCGGCACACGACCGACAAAACGGGTACTGCGATCGATCTCCAGATCGACGGATCGGCTGCGTAGTGTAGGTAGATCCGCACCTCCTCCCACGAGCAGAAGGACCGCGTTTGGAACCCTCCGAAGAACCGTCGCGAAGCTCTCCAGGAGCAGATCTACAGGATGACTGGCTAGCTCCATGCTCCCGATGTAGGCTACGATCGGGTTACTCTCCAGCCCTTGGTGGCGCCGGAACGCTGACACGGCGTCCGCACGCGGCACCTGGAAGCGATCCGGATCGGCAGCGTTAGGGACGAGCGTCACGTCTTGGCGCCCTCGTGTGAGAGAAGAGACCCGATCCTCAAGGAATCGAGTATTTACAGTTACGCCGTGCACCAGACGCGGCAGGATATCCTCAAACCATCCCACAATGCGTCTCTGCCACTCGGCACCGAAGCGGTTCGAGGCTGCTTCGAAGTCGTCGCAGTCCAGATAGACTCGCCGTCCCAGGGCGAGGAGCGCCAAGCCAGCAAGCCCGTTCATCGGGTGCGGCTTCCAAACATGATAGACATCGGAATTGTTTCTGATGGCTGTCCCGGTCAATCTCACTGCAGCCGAAACAACGACCTTGGCGAAGGAGAGAGGACCAAAGTACTCCTTGACCGAACCCACTTTCCGAACGTGCATCTGCCCTACGTACCAGACCTCGATACCATCACGGACGAACCGGCGTTCGGATAGCGACTCAAAATGGGGATTAAGCCCTATGATCCGGACGCCGTAGCCGCGCGCGACCAGTCCTCGCGCCACGGGCCACGTGCGGCCTAAGCCCGAGGGACAGTCAATACTCTGTGTGAGTAGGAATGTCACATGCTTATGAAATTCCGTCACCACGTCCTCTCGATCACGGCGCAGTTGCCTGACCTCAAGACGATATGCCAGGGGCCTTCCTGAGGCAGCGCGGATACATCGCTGACCAGGGCCTTCTTGGTCTGGTCTTTCCCCCCGATCCACGTCTGGTAAGTCGGAGGATTTGTTGTCCACTGCTCGGCTCTATCTGGGAGATCGTGTGTATTGCCCAGGACGCACCCGTATAGCCAGTAGAAAGACGTCGCGTGGCGTACCAGGTATGTCAGTTCTTGCTCCGGTCCTTTCGCGGCGACCTGATACCCAACCCGGTACTCATCAAGCGTGATCGGATAGCTGCTCGGGGACGGATGTGCCCCGTTCACCCCAAGGGTTAAGACCAGGCCAAGCGCCAGCAAGATCCCGCACCACAGCCAGTTGTCTACGATCCAGCGGATATCGAGGCACTCCCGAATCGCGCACAGTCCCAACCCCGTCAGTATCGCGAGGACGAAAATGTTGAAGTAGAAGGTCTTGTCCGCTATGTACAGCGATACCAAGTCGAGAATCCCGGCCCCGTAAAGGATAGCGACGATGACGATGTCCAGCAGTAGGAACCAGGCGAAGCCGGATAGGCGTCTCCAGTCCCTGGCAAGGTACCACGCGCCCAGGGCGACTAGAACCAATGATGGTCCCCCTACTGCCTTCAAGCTGGACGGGAAGAGTCGCCCGCGAGTCGGAGCGAACCAAGTCAGGAAATCCCATTGGTCGACCAGGGCGGCGATGCCCGCCAGCCCTGTGACCGCCACGACTGAGCCTGTGTGCGCAAGCCGTGCGCGCACGGGCAGCCTTTCGTCGATCAGTGTTAGAGCGAGAAACGGAACGGTCACAAACGGAATCCAGGCGGGGTATGAGTTAAGACACGCTATGCCCAGCAGGACAGTAACTACCGAGACAATCAACGGATGGAGTCGCTTCCTGACGACCGCCAGCCAGAGAGAGAGTGATACGATCAGGTCACCCATCATCATGTTGCTGTAGAACCGATCTGCGAATACCCCAACGCTATACGGATAGGCAAGGAACACGGTCAGACTAGCCAGGACCCCTAAGACTGGGTTGCTCCGTCGGAACGGCAAGAGTTCGAGCACGGTACCATAGGCGATCACGCACTGGGCTGCGACGAAGAACACGGCCAGTGGGTGCATCATACGCACCGGGAGCAATCCCATGGCCCGGGCCATGAAGGCCGCGAGGGCGGACGGAGCTACAGGGTAGTCATCATAGATGTAAAGGTAGTCCACGCCATTTGGAAAAGCTTCATGCTGATGGATGTAGTCCACCAGCAAGTGCTGGTGTGAGCAATCTACAGAGAACGATACTGGCATCCAGCTCCGCGGTGACAAATGTGCGGCGTGAGCGAGGAAAACCCCGCCGACCACCAAGGCTCCCACGATCTCTACTCCTCGCCACCGTAAGGCTGGAAGGAGTTGTGGTCGGAGCACTATCGCCACCACCGTGACCACGCTCTCGAGACTCAAGAGGAGTACAAGCCACAGCGGCCTGAAGCGTCCCGCCAGGGCGTTCAAGATCAGTGCGTTCGCCACGGTGAGGCTGGCCAGGAGGACCACAGTCAGGAGAACGAAGATTGTACCTGAGACCGAGCGGCCCTCAGATACGGCGTTGTCGAGGTTCTCCCTTGGCCCGCGAACGCTCCGCCCCTTGTCCGTCACGACTCGGAAGCCTCTTGAATCCGTGCCTCGTTCTCCAAGACATCTACGAGTCGCCGCCATCCGTCTCCTCTATCAGACGGATTTGTCGGAACCTTGGCTGCCCCTGGACTGTGTTTGTGGAAGAAGGAGAGGATGGCGCCTGCGATAGCCCGAGGGGCCTGAGGGGGAAACACCCGGCCCAGGGCGGGACCCGCTTCCCCGGAAAGGCAAGCATCACTAGCGAGAACGGGCGTGTCGAAACCTAGCGCTAGCTGGACAGCACCACTGCCAGTTGCCTCTCGGTATGGCGCAACCAAGGCATCTGCGGCGCAAAAGTACAGGGGCAACTCCTCGTTCGGAATGTAACGATCATCGAAGACGACTGAGTCGCCGAGGCCCAAGCGGCGGACTGTTGCTTCGTATGGCTGTCGCTCCTCCCAAAACTCGCCCGCGACCACCAGGACGACTCCCTCCAGCCGCTGGCGCACGAGCGGCAGGGCCGCCAGGAGATCCTCCAAGCCCTTATACTCCCGGACAATGCCGAAGAACAGCAGAATGGGGATATCCGCAGGCAGCCCTAGCTTCAGACGGGCCTCAGCAGTGCAAATCCGCTGGGATGCAAACATATCGTAGATGGGGTGGGGCACAACGTCAATCTGCGCGGTCGGCAACAGGTTCTTCAGGCTGTTTCTCTCATCAGAGGATTGGACGACGAATCGGGTTCCCCAGCGCAAGGCCAGCCTTGCGAGCCATAGGTCCCACGGGCGACGCTCATGGGGTAGGACGTTGTGACATACGTAGACCAGCCGTCGCCGAGAGAAGACGCGCGTCAGAGCCCCCAATGTCAGCCACACGGGTGCCCAGAAGGGGGTCCACCACTGCAGGATAAGCACATCGGGCTCATAGCGGTTGATCCGCGTGAAGGTAGCCAGCCAGGTGAGAGGATTCAAGGAATCTATCCAATAGCGAGCGCGAAAAACGCGCAGGGGGCGCTGACTCGGGTCCTTGTCCGAGCGACCAGGGAAGAGGAACGCGGGGTACTGGCGCTTGAAAGAGACGAGTTGCACGTCATGACCGCTCTGGCGGAGCGCCTCATACAGCTTCGTCGTGTAGTGGGCAATCCCGCCCCTGTAGGGGTAGACCGGTCCGATCAGTGAGAAGCGCATATCCCTACCTCACCGCCGCGTCGGTGGGTGTGATCCAGAAACCCCTTCTCGCCCGAAGGCTGCAATATCTTCCTGCCCCAGCCACAATCTCGCTATGCCCAGTGTGGTGACGATACTCGCCATCACCATTAGACCCACCAATACCCGGTCCCGCCAGACGTTATCGACGATGAGTGATCTCGCAGCCCGAAGCGGACTGAAGGGATGTAGTAGGGAGACATCAAGCGAGCCCGCGAACTCCCGATCGGAGGCGCTGAGCCGGCTGTCGGATGGTTGCGTGGAGTAGGGGAGCGTCACTGTTGCCCCACTTGTCTTCAGATGGACTTCAATCGCGTATCGACGCTCATCAGGTGACAAGGTGTACGGAGGGTCGAACAAGACGTAGACGAATCCGCCCTCACTGGTTTTCGATGCCTGTCTGGAAGCGCAGGCGACCTGATGTCCATCTGACAGGTCTCCCTCAAGTAGGCAGGCCCTCAGTTGAGCGTTTCCTGGTGAAGCTTGCTGCACCCTTAGACGGACTCCAGTGACGGGAGAAACCTCCGGCATGATTGTTTGAGTGATTGTTGGACGTTCTTCCGTTAGGACCAGGGTGTCCCAGCTTAGCCAATTTGCCTCGCTCACCATTCGGCCCGCTAGAACAAGGTTCGTCGTCAGACCCAGGAAGAGCAGGACAGCTGGGCCGATGACGAGCAGTGGGACGCACGCTATTGGTGTCGTCTGAGTCCTGTGCTTCGGTTTTCTCAGGCTTGCGAACGCTCGCCACAGGCAGACACCGAGGCCTGCCGCCACGGCACCCCTGCTTACGGGCCACACCGCCTGCAGGAACTGGTTCAGCAGCGGATGGCTCAGAGCTGTTACGTCGGCAAAGTTCGGAACCGAAAACTCCCCCGAGAGATGAACCGGCAGAGCCACCCCCAGTTCCCTGTGCTGACTCAGAAGAAGCACGGAGAAGCCCAGCTGCAGGAGGAGCCAGGCGACTAGCAGAGCTCGCTTACCTCGACCGATCTGAAAGATGATCAAGGGTGTTATCCAGATCAGCCAATAGAGGGGGGTTGGAACGAGCAAGAAGAGAAGTGCAAACACGATGAGTCCCGCGCTCCATGCATCACTGGGCAACGAGGCTCTGCTGTCAGCAATCACGTACGCGGCTAAGAAGAAATAGCCGGCGATGAAGAGCGGCACGGGAAACCCGAGGACGCTGGACTCCTGAAAGAGCCTGAGCCCCTCTTCATTGAGCAGAACGCCTTCACGAAAAGCCGCGCTCGTGGCGAACGGCAAGGCACAGAGAGCGAATATCGCAACCCCTGCCGCGCTCAGTTTCAGCTGTTGAACCCATCGCGGTGTCAGCAGCAGAGCAACCACAGGGACTAGGAGCAAGGGGAACGTCTTGAAGGTGGCACCGATGCCCAGAAGTAGGATCGACACCCAAGCGCCGCCTCGCCAAGGCGTGGCAAGGCCTTTCTTGGGGAAAGGAGTCTGCTGGCCAGAAATGGACCGGCTCGCCGCGTATAGGCCCGCCACCGTGAGGGCAGTGGCATACACGTCGTTCTGCCCCATCATAAAGGGCGTGTACACGGCGGTCGGCGACCACGACCAGAGAGCCCACGAAAGGGTGCCACCAATGCGTCCTCCCGCACGGTACAGAACGTACCCGATCAGCACGTCAAAGGGCAGATAGGCTAGTTTCAGCAGGAAGACCACCCTGGCCGGGCGGGTCACCTCCCAGATCCCTTGCCATTGAGCTAAGTCGACCAGCCCGAGGCCCTTGATCAGGGTCACCCAGAGTGACGTGAAGACGTAGTATCCATAGGGATATGGTGCCCACACAGCCGGATGGCTCATCACGGCTTCCCCGAACTGCTCGTACAGATACTCGTACACGTGGAGGTGGCCCTGCGTGACGAAATTCGCCTGCCACGCCATGAACATGACGTCGTGTTGGCCGGTTACCGGCATGAGTGCGATGCGGACAAGGTATCCTGACACGATCAACCATAGGTAGGACGACCTCAACCACCGGCCGCTGGAAAGCCATCGTTGCAGCACTCTCTTGGCAGCGCGAAGCACTAGTCTGCTCCAGCCGGTGATTGAAGCTGCAAGATGGCCACACCGTCTGTCTCGTAGACCACCTCCATCCCTCCGTCAACGCTCACCTCGGATGGATCCAGGCCACAGCCTGAGAAGTCTCCGTTCTTGCCCACGTAGACGTAGTTGACCCCCAGGTCTGTCAGTGTCTCTACTGAACCAGGTCCTTCTGCGAGTTGCTCTGCTGCCCGAGACATTTCCACGACCCGCGCCACATACTCCCGCGGGCCCAGATTCAGCAACATGGTACCGGCGGTCGTCCCCCGACCGGTGAAGTAGGGTATCCAATACCCGGCATCCGTGCCGTGGGGCGCCCGTGGGAGCCAGAAGTATGTGTTAACCGCGAAGCGAGCCTCCTGAGGTATGTTCTCCCTGATCCAGTCCATCGCTGTCATGTCTTCCCGCCTGACGAAGAATCGATGGCGCTCGATGTCAGTGGTCCGTGCGCGACTGGCGGCGAGCCCGCCGACAAGGGCCAGTGCCGCTACGATTGTCGCGGCAGGGAGCGGCCATCGCTCCAGAATCCTGACGGCCTCGTGCGCCCCGGCGCCCAGAGTCAGCCCGAGGGGAAGGTACAGACTAACCAGGACTGCACCAAGATTGGTCAAGCTGAGGACAGGCACCGAGAGCAGATAGGCATTTCCCATCAGATACAATAGGGCTGTCCACCCAAGAGAGATCAGCGTCATCCTATTTCGTTGGAACAACCCTAGGCCAGCGCCCAACGCGGCAAAGCTCAGGAGCCACCAGTGGGCCACCAAGTACGGCACGGTGCTCCACGGGAATTCATAGTATTGTCGGATCGTTTCTGCCACTTCGCCGGGTGCCGTCACCTCCGGTGCACGGGAGAGGTAGGCTGGGAGAGCCAAGGCCATTGCGGGGGCTGCGGCAAACATGCTGATTAACCCGATGATGAGAACGCCCGAAGCGGCCCGTGCCACCTTGCTCTCCCGATACCCTTTCCATAGTTCCCATGCTACGCTAAGCGCGAGAAGAGGCAGATAGAACGCCGCCACACGGAAATGAAACAGGAAGACACTTCCCGTCAGCAATCCCGCCAGGCCCATCTGCCACGCGATCGAGGTTCTTCTATCTCTCCCGGGCAACCTCCACGCCCGCAAAGCGTCCCACGTCACGATCCACGCTGTCAAGAGGATCGTCTGGCTGGACAACTGCGTGAACCGTCCCCAGTTCACGTAGAAAGCCGGCTGATGGGACAGCAACCCGACCGTCACGGCCCCGACCACGGCCCCTGCGCGTCCCTCCTTCCGGTCCAGGACCAGATACACCCCCAGACCGCACAGACCGTTCAAGGCCTGAGCCGTCCACAGGAGTGCGGTGTGGGCCGGTACCTGAGCCAACCACTGCGTGGTGGCCGTGAGCGAGTAGAGCCCCAGGTGATACTGATCCAGCGGTATTGGGAAGTAGGGCTCCAGGCTCGTCGGCAACTTTCCCTGTACCGCGGTCAGTCGCGTGAGCAGCGCGTGATGCAGTGAGTCTGACCACGCTGGATAGGGATGGTCGCGAATGATCCAGAAACGGGTGAACAGCGTCATCCCGAAGACCGCGATCGCCACCCACTCCAGCCGTTCGAACGCGAATTGCTCCCTCCAGTCCTGCCGCATCCGCCACACGATGATGGCGACGCAGACCAGGAGCAGTCCGCTCATCTTGTAGGGGCCGAAAGTGAGGAAAGGGAGGAGCGAGCGGGTGCCGTAGAACAGTACCGGGTAAAACGCAATGCTCACGCCAATTGCGACGATCCAACGCTGAAGGGTCTCCCACCTACGCCAGAGGCCCGAGAGAGACAGTGCTGCCCATCCAGGCAGCGTCAGCATGCTGGTCAACACAACGGCCAGACGGAACTGCTCTAGAATCGCGTCCATCCTTCAGTCCTGCCGGAGGCGGATCGCTGAGCGATCAAGTGGGTACTGACTCACCCAGCGGCATCGTCTATCTCTAGCCGGCGGACGCGAAAGACCGTCTCCTCAAGCATCTTCCGGTTCAGTCGCACGAGGTCTGCCATCAACCCGATCATACACACCTGAAACCCAACAATCGTCAAAATCGCCGCAAGGATGAGCGACTGCACCTTCCCCGTCCCCGCTCCGGCAAGGAAGTAATACAGAAACCGCACCCCGATCACCACGCCCCCGCCGATGAGCAGTGCCCCCAGCCCCAGAAAGAGGCGCAGCGGGCGATACATCGCAAAGAACCTCAGGATCGTGATCGCCGACACAGCCAGGAACGAGGGCACGCTGCCAATCAACCGCGATTGCCGTGTCTCCGGATTCGTGCGCACGGGCACGTACGTCACAGCCATGCGGCGCGCACCGGCCTGGATCAGCGTCTCCAGCGTGTACGTGTAGTCGCTGAGCACCGTCAGGCGCAGAGCCGCGTCCCGCGTGAAGGCGCGGAAACCACTCGTCGCGTCGGGGATGGGAATACCGGCAACTCTCTCCACAACCCAGCTGCCCCAGCGCTGGAGCCGGCGTTTCAGCGGCGAGAAGTGCTCCAGGGCCGCCACGCCTCGGTCACCCACTGCGATGTCCGCCTCCCCGTCCAGCAGGGGCTGGATCAGGCGTTCGATCTCCTCTCCTCGATACTGGTTGTCCGCATCCGTGTTCACGATGATTTCGGCACCGGCCCTCAACGCCGTGTTGAGACCGGCCGTGAAGGCATACGCCAGCCCCTGATTTCTCTTCAGTCGAATGACGTGGTCGACGCCCAACGCCTCAGCCACCTCCGCGGTCCCGTCGCAGCTCCCGTCGTCCACCACCAGGACCTCGATCTCGTCCACCCGAGGCAGGCTCCCTGGAAGATCGCGTAGGGTCTCCGGAAGCGTCGCCTCCTCGTTGTAGCAGGGAATCTGGATGATGAGTTTCACGGGTGGGACCTTGCCTCAGCATAGGCTTATGCGCAGAACCGACACACTTGGGATTCTAGCACACGCGGGTGTGGCTGTCAACGGCCGTCGTCCAGGAAAAGCGGAGGACTACTGGGCGCCGATTGACAAGCCCTCCCATCGTGCGATAATGGCCCTTGACCATGAGGATGATTATGGAACGACAAGAAGTGGAGATCGCACTCCAAGAGATCCGAGCCGCCCTGGATGCCGGCAACTGGGATCGGGCTGCCGCCCTCATCGAGGCTCTCAAGCCCGCTGACCAGGCGGAGCTGTTCGATGACTTGCCGCTCGAGGAGCAGGATCATCTCCTGCCCCAGCTCGAGCTGGAGGACTCCGCCGACATCCTGGAGAAGCTCGAGGAGGAGAAGGCTGCGGAGGTGGCAGCTCGCCTCTCCAACGCTGAACTGTCCAGCATCCTCAGCGAAATGGAACCGGACGAGGCCGCGGACCTTCTGGGCGATCTGACCCCGGCTCGGGCGGCCCAGGCCCTGGCTTCCCTGGATGAGGCCGACGAGATTCGTCCCTTCCTGGCCTACCCTGACGAGAGCGCCGGCGGCCTGATGACCGCCGCCGAGGTACTCCTCCACCAGGAGATGCTCGCGGAGGATGCCATCGCGCATCTCCGTGCCGTTGAGCCGGACGCTGAGACGGTCTACTATCTATTCGTCGTGGACCGAACGAAGAGACTCGTCGGAGTGATCTCCCTGCGCGAGTTGGTGGTTGCATCGCCCGGGATGCCCGTCCGGGAGATCATGGACCACGACGTCATCTCGGTGCAGGCGCACGATGATCAGGAGGTGGCGGCCCGCCTGATGGCCCGGTATGACCTGATCGCCTTGCCTGTGGTCGATGCCCGGGACCACATGCTGGGTGTGATCACCCATGACGACCTGGTGGAGGTGCTCGAGGAGGAGGCGACGGAGGACATCTTCCGTCTCGGTGGCGTGCCAGAGGAACACCCCGCCGACATCCCGCTGCCCGCGGCCCTGCGCACCCGGTTGCCCTGGTTGGTCCTCAACCTGGTCACGGCCATGGCCTCCGCCATGGTGTTGAGCCTTTTCGAGGGAACCATCGCTCGGGTGGCGGTCCTCGCCGCTTTCTTCCCCATCGTCGCCGGTGTGAGCGGCAGTGCCGGAACGCAGACCCTCACCGTGACCGTGCGCGGCCTCGCGTTGGGCGATCTCAGCCCCGACGAGGGCTGGCGTACCCTGGGTCGCGAGGTACTCATCGGGGTGGCAAACGGCGTAGCCGTTGGCTTCCTCATCGCCATGATCGCGCTGGCCTGGCGGGGATCTCCGATGCTCGGAGTCGTGGTTGGGGCTGCCACACTATTGAATCTCATCGCTGCCGGCGTGGCTGGAGCGCTGGTGCCCATTGGCCTTCAGACCCTTGAGATCGACCCCGCGCTGGCATCCCCAATCCTGGTCACTACCATCACCGACACCTTCGGTTACTTCATCTACCTCGGCCTGGCCACCCTTGTCATCGGCGTCTTGGTTTAACTGAGGGCACCTTCCCGGCTTTCGCGAGCAGGGCGGGCACGGATTGCCCTAGGCCCTACTAACCCGGCCGCCTCAGCGGCAAGCGCATATCGTCCACATCCCATCCGCAGGGTCATATCGCTGCCAGATACCCTTCGTCCCGGGCCGTCCCACGCTGCCCGGGCGAAGGTGGGCCGTTCAACCGGAGGGGTGCACTAACGAGTTGTCGCCCTTACAGACGTTTCGAAGGGAAACCGTCGAAGCAACGCTGATCGCGCAAAACCATCGAGGCGACGCTGATCGAGTGCCCAGCGCCGTTGGCTGGGTGTATCGAGATCAAGGAGCGGCTTGCGCGGCGGAATCGTATGGGGTTTATGGATCGCTGGGTTACGTAAGGGAGGGTCTCGCTTCGCTCAACGTCTACTCAACCGGCGAAAACAGGCGAAACCAGACGCTTGCTTGGCAAGAGTCTGCACGTAGATCGGGTTCAGTCGCCCCTA
>Ga0180432_10009097_pt1 | contig 12196 bp, 18 predicted proteins | sample SS_ome_10_FD_132414 | JGI IMG/M metagenome (GOLD analysis project Ga0180432, IMG submission 132414) | Hypersaline lake sediment archaeal communities from the Salton Sea, California, USA - SS_1_MS_2 metaG | ecosystem: Environmental > Aquatic > Non-marine Saline and Alkaline > Hypersaline >...
AACGTTCCAGAATTTTGGAACATTTATTCGAACATCCGGAATTTCCCGGAAGCGCGCGGCGCGTAAATTCCGGGAGTTCCGGAAAATGTGTGAAATTAAATTCCGGAATTGAATGTAGCTGTCTTGTCCAGTAACATAGCCATTGCAACAAAGCCCATCTTTATAGCGTTGAACTAGAGTAGCGACTGGGTTGGCCACAATCATTTTCGGAACGTTGTGGAGGGTCCGGAAGTCCGAGGTTAACCGATAATTGGATCAGGACTTGAATAAATTTGAAACGACCAATACCACGAATCTCCTCCCGTCGCTTGAACGTGAAGGTAAAATGGAGTGTATGCCGGAATGGGACTAGTCAAATTGTACCCTAACACATTTTCAGGTTGTCTGTCCGGACTCGCTGCGATATTAGCAACCACATGAGTCCCAGGAAAATCGGTCTCATCTGGCCTCCTTGGGGTTATTTTGATGTCCGTCTTTGCTTGAGTAACGGAAGATACTGAAAACAACACAAAGATATTGGGAATGTCAAAAGGAAAAATAAACTTCATTGCAGGCGGTGCACCGACTGGAACAGAGGAAAATGGAAAACCAATTAGCCCAGCTGCGGAACTATTTTTGAAACCCAAATATCGACCACTTCCAGTAAGACCATATACATCATTTGACTCAGCATCAAACAAGAGTGTGTACGAGGAGCCTGGACTCGGTATAAGGTCATTGCCTTTGCAATCCGTCAGGCTTTGGCAAACTTGGAGGTTTTCACAAGCACTAATGGACTTTTGATGAAGGCGGTTGCAGTCTTGCAAGTTATTCATTGTTTTTTTATCAACATTGAAAAAACGATGCGCGAAATCCTACTGGCATCAAGTGTCATCGCAATTGGAATCGGTGCGGCACTTGTTGCTACAGCTCGAGAAGATTCAGAAACCCAGCATCCGATTGGTATCGCTTTTATAGTTGGGGGTTCCATAGCTGGAGTAATCGCCTTGATTCTTTACGCCCTCAGACCAACTCGAAAGGATATCGAACGGGTTAAGAACGACACGATATATGCCCTAGACGATGCTTTTCGACAAGCTGGAATGAACCCACCCGCCTTACCCAGACGGCGAACCACTGAAAAAGCCCGAGCTGCGCAAAGGCGGGCACGCAGATATAAAAGGTAAACCAAATAAAACAAAGATGGGATCTTCATCCTCTTCAAAGTCTACAACTATTATCTTTGATACCCGCACTCACGAAGAATACTGTGCGGGCCATATTTGCCACTCAGTACACATACCAACCCGTTTACCCACAGGTCATCCAGGGATCGATTACAAGACCTACTCAAAAATGTGCAAGCAATTAAAGGCATATCTTCAGACTCATCAACCCTCTAAGAAAGCGCGGATTGCGGTCTACTGCAAGAAGGGAAAGAGGGCTGGGGAGGCTGTGCATTGCTTGAAGGGATGGGGGTATGATGCATTCGTCCTAGGTGGTGTGGAGGTCGACCCATTGAAGGCGGCCATGGAACGCGGCGATTACCCAATGTGCCAATGTTCAGGGTAGACTAACCATTCACACACAAGCTTGCAGAGATCCGGAATCATATGGGTCTCCAAAATGCGATGTTTTATATATTCAACTCTGATTGCATGTTGATTGCAAAATTTGGCGCCAGAGATCCTTATGCGAGAGCAAATGTTTCCTTGAAGGGTTTGCGCACAACAAAGAGATGCCATTTCTCTGACGGCGCTTCTTGGACCAAAGTATTCATATTCCGTCGCTACAAGTTCTCTAGCCTTTCTTACAACAATTTTACGAAAGCGCTCGTTGTCTTGGAAAAACCAAGTGTTGTCCAAAATGACCGCATATAACTTTTCGCACAACTTGGCCTTGTTGTGCCTACCACTGGTTTCTTCTATTAATCTAAGCCTAGCTCTAATAAAATCGGTCATTTCTTGATGCTGCATTTATTTAAAAATGTAAAAAACCTCCAAAAGACTGGTCATACGCGATTAGTTCCTACATCGGCTGCAGACCATGATGCCCCCCGGTAACCACAAAGCAACGCCCTAACCAGTTAGGCCAATGGACCATTTAGTCGGGATGGGGATTGAACCCACGACCGCCTGATGTGTCACATCCATATGAACTCCCAGTCTAAATGGGCACCCACCGATCACCCGGTAAATTTTACGGGCGGTATAAATTGGGAGGGTTCAATTTTTAATCTACTCGGACGTATTTTGATCGACCGGGTACTAAAAGCGTATGGGAAATGAATGAAAAAGTGTTAGAAATTCACGCCTCCGGCAACGTAAATATATATATCTATACCATTACCGCCATAAATCAAATTTCCAGTCACTCGGCGTTCTGATGAGATTTGCTTAGGAACATAGATAGGGTTCGGGTCATTTTGGCGCAGGGCTAGATTTATGATGAAAAAGCATTGGTATTTTATGGGTTGATTTAGACTGGTTTTGCTTAGGAATTTGGGCAGGTTCCAGGACCGTGACCTGTCCAGACCTGCCCAATTTATACCCCGCGTCATATGTGTCATTTGAGGATTAGTTTGTTTGAAATTTGACTGGAGTTGTACCCATGTAAGAAAGGGCCCAAGTGACTGGAAATTACTTAGGATTTCTTGTTTAAACCTGAGAATATTAAAGGATCAGGCGAGCTGCCGCCGCGAAAAAAAAATTTCAGAACACATTTTTGAAAATTTTTGAAAAACCTCATTTCAGCTCAAAAATCATTTAGGGCACTTTAGCCCCAGCCCTAAATTTGGGGCATTTGGCCTCTGAAATTCCCCGAAATTCCTAGGTGTAACTTAAACTTTGAAATTCCCCGAAATTCCTAGGTGTAACTTAAACTTTGAAATTCACCGAAATTCCAGGGTTTAAATCTTAGAATATTGAAGGGTCATGGGAGCCGCCGCCGCGAAAAAAAAAATTTGAGAACACATTTTTGAAAATTTTTGAAAACCCGATTTCCCCTCGAAAATCATTTAGGGCACTTTAGTCCATGGACTAAATCTAGGATTTCAGGTCTCCGAAATTCACCGAAATTCCCGGGTTTAGCAGTCCCCACGTTTAAACCTTAGAATGTTAAACTTTCGCGCATGGGCACACCTTAAGTGAGGTATATGGTCTTTTGGTTTAAAATGTGACCCCGGACGAACTCTACAACCACCAAAACACTCACAAAATAAAACCATTATGAGTCAATTAACATGTGTGGTGCGTCTTGGGCAGCTACTGATGTCGGGGCTAATAGAAATTAGTTAATCTCTTAAAAAGGATGCCTCGCAAGCGCAAGACGTGGACGGATGAGCGTTACGTACAACATTATAAGTTGCGCCTGCAAAATTTGCTGCTAGAACAAGATGAACTCAGACATCGTATGGAACAAAATGCACTCAAGATATCAGAACTCCAGCATAAACTTCAATTTATTGAAGATAGCAAGAAGGATCATTGAACCTCGCAAGTATCGGCATCGTCATCGTCAGCGTCATTGTGGCTTGGATGCATAAGCGTGTCCAGATCTTTGGCATAGCGACTTACTTCTTTAGCATCACAATCCTGGTATCCATTGCGCTTGTAGATCCGTATGGCATCAGCCAGTAGCACTTTGATTTGCATACGAACTTGGCTTTCGAGTTGGTAATCCATGGGGGAGTTTGAGCGCAAAAAAGTGCGCACATAATAATAAAGGTTGAACACAATGGCCACATGCACTTCTGAATTTCAGGTTCCTTCCCGGGCTTATCCGGATGTTTATAATGTTTGGAATGGTATGTCGCGCTCTGAACAACAAGCAGTTCTGAGTATTGTCGAGGGCACATGTGACAATGTTCCAGCCTGTGTGGATGCTATGGGTGATAGTTTTGCATCACTCTTTAACATAGAAAATGTTGGCCAGTCATGCCTCGTGTGTTTGGCTGAAAAGTTGAATGCTATGCCATTTGAGGAATGGACTCAATCATCCATGTACGGAAAGCTTCTTCCATGTGCGACGCTTTCATCGCAGTCTGTTTTTATGGAAAGGTTGGGTAGACTCAGTTTATTAATCCAAGAAATCCAAAGTAGTTCTGAAAACGATTGGGCGCCTAAGACACTGCAAGCACAAATGAATGGTGCGGAAAGCAATAGCCTGGATAGCCTTAACGCGTGGATATTGGTCATCGGTTTAATTATTATCGTGGTTCTCGCGTTTGTCCTTGCATTCACTGGTAAAAAATGGATGTTGATCATTATTGTTGCATTAGTGATATTGGTTTTTCTTTCGGCCTTTAGTGTATTTTGAGTTGTCAACAAATAAAAACCCAAATATGTCTCAAATATCAATTCAAGAGTTTCTGGCGGACACCAAAACCTTAAGGGAATGTAGTATAGAAGCATTCAACAATGCCCCCGACTAATCCTCTGGAACTCAAAGATCTTCGAGCTTGCTTGATTGATTGTTTTACCCGAGCCTTCCAACAGACTCGGTCCTTGATGATCGGTTGGGCCGCCTGGAGAAAACGCACTTTAATTTGGGCCAGTTCCAGAGTATGGTTCTCAGGGTATGTGCATCTTCTTTGGGACCAAACCCTGGTACCTAAAATTGAAAATGTAACAAATAAAAAAAAACCATCCGAATGTAAAACTTTTCGAGCTCGCCGGTTATATGCTGGTGAAGTACAGGCATGTAGTATCATAGATGGCAAAGGAACTCCTGTGGGCGAGTGGTCTTTGCAGGTCGAAGGGGACGGTCCATTTCCAGCCTGACAAATCCCAACACTACCAATATTTCCAACTAGGTTCCACAATGTACCATCAAAGCTATAAACATCACCAGTCACCCTTTTTGTCCGATTATTGTACCACTGGAGCTCCAAAATCCCCCTTATATTGGCTTTCAGCCTGAACCTGAACACTACCAAGTTGCGCGCTGTTAACTAACAAGAGTCTAAAGAATTACGCTTTTTGGATTCATAATAAATGACTGATTCACTTGTGTAATCAATGATAATATTTCCTTGAATTTTGTGTTGTAAAGGTATGCCATTAATGACGATATATCCAGGGCGTCTGTCCGGTTCATCATCACCAATGATATTTCCTTGGATACTGAGCCACTTGTGGATGATCCCTGATCCATAAATTCCAATTTTGAGTGTGTTTGCCAGCTTCTTTAAAGTACAATCATGAACTCTAAGGCGGCAGGTTGACGCAAAACCTAAACCTAACCCTGGTAGATTTCCACCACCATAAAACGTGCAATTCTTAACAGTTAGATCAGTGGCTTCGTTTCCTTTGATACATAAAGAAGGTAGGTTTAGGTTGGATATAACTGATGATTGAAGATTATTTGCATTCACGATTAACTTGCCCGAAAAAGTGCTATCAGTTATGGAACATGTAGTGGGATTAGCTGTTAGGGTGACCGTTTTGTCATTTGTGCTGGATGAACGACATCGTCGCCATTTTAAAGTAGCACACCGTACATCTTGCGATCCAAGGGCGAGTCCTCGAACAACTAAATGAGCCCTTGGCATTATTAGGCTGGCCAAGAGGCTTCCTTGCCCTTCAAATGTGTATGTGTGCTCGCCCCAAGCTGTAATATTTCCCGATATTACAGCCCCTTCGGCAATGTACACATAAACATTACGATCTTCTGGCAGTGTGTGTGAGCTAAAATAGTACCCATCGCCCACAAAGACGCGATTTGCGCCTTCGAGGGATTCATTAAAATTCCGGCAAGCTGGATAAAGTCTTTGACTTAATGTTGTATCAAAACCATGCCCATATCCACCCGCAGCGCCGGTCATGCCCTGAGCCCCTCTAAGTCCATTAGGTCCGGTGGCCCCTGTGGGTCCTTGTAAACCTCGGGGTCCACGAGGTCCATACGCCCCCCGAGGTCCATACGGTCCACGAGACCCGGTTGGCCCTGGGGGTCCTTGATGTCCTAGCTGTCCTGGGGGTCCTGGCTGTCCTGGGGGTCCTTGAGGTCCTGGCTGTCCTGGGGGTCCTTGAGGTCCTGGCTGTCCTGGCTGTCCTGGGGGTCCTTGAGGTCCGGATGATGCGGGTCTGGGTTTAAGTTTAGGTTTTGGACGAGGTTTTGGTTTAGGCTTATAACGTTTCATTGTAATGTTTTTATTACAGATAATTTTTTTGGAAGAGGAACTGTGATTAGCTTTCCAGAAGCTTTGTGGTAGGCAGCGAGGGGTGTTTTCTCTCTGACATTTCCTCGGAAGACCAACTGTGGCGGGAATTTGGTATAACCTTTGGGGGTAATCCTGGGTCTAAGTTCTAACTCTTGCACCAAGTTGAACTCTACAGAACGGTCACGCAGCACAGGTGGTGCCAGTTTGGTTTCAATTTTTCCTTTAAATGGTACAAGGTACCAATTTGGGCCCATATCAGCACCTATATATTCCCCCAGCATAGCATTGGTGGGCTTCAAATGATGAACAAATTCTTGGAGACGCGGTAAGTCCACCAATGTCAAGTGTGCTCTGACAGTCCGTAATCCCCTAGTGGGACCCATGATGACAGCTTCGTCAATGGTCCCACTGGCTGACACGTGAATTCTGGAAACCTTGAATGTCACATAATCCAAAAAGTGGCGTTGTTCTTCTAAAAGTTGAGTGCAGTTCCATATTGGCTGATCACCATCGTTTTCCTTTTGAACCTTTTGCAAATCTTGAACTTGCCGCACCATATCGGCCATGGAAGAACCGACTGAAAAGTTAATCCGTTGTTGGTATCGCTTGCATGCCCCGCCAAATGTAGACATGTGTCGGCGACGTTTAGAAGGATTCGGAAAGTGTTGGTTGCACTGCTCACAAGGTTCTAACATCTTTGGTAAGTGCGCAAATTTTGAGCCTTTTTTGTACACCTAAAAACAAAACATAAAACGGTGATGCCCAGAACAAAAGCCAAAACCCAGTCAAGAGCTCGAGCAAAGTCTGCAACAAAAGGCCGCACACGTAAAACCGGCGCGCGTAAACGAAAGACTTCCCGAGGCAGGAAGGCACTTCGAGAAATCCGCAAGTACCAAAAGTCTACGGACCTCTTAATTCCCCGAGCCCCATTTTTTCGACTTGTGAAAGAGGTTAGCAATGACTTTACGGCGGCCGGGCATCATTATCGCTTTCAGGTTCAAGCCGTAGATGCTCTCAGACATGCCTCTGAGGATTATATTGTTAAATTATTGGAGGATGCTAATCTTGCAGCAATCCACGCTAAGCGAGTTACGGTTCAGCCTAAGGATATTCAACTTTCACGCAGGATTCGAGGTGAGAGGAGTTAAGACCTAAAGGGACCCTGGATGACGAGGTAAAAACAACGTCTTTCGAAGATGGGTATTGGTCCAAGATGACCGTTGAACTAAAAGTGGACGCGGTGGATGGCCGGACCACTTGTAAGATCACGGTTTCTCCGGCGCGAAAATGAGTCTCCCGTTGCCATGAGTATTGGTTGGAAAACGGGCCAATATCTAGGGTAACTAATGGCGCAACAGTTGTGGTGATGCTGGTGATGATGTCACCGACTTGCACCGGTGGTACGCCATTATGCAAGCGTGATCCGGGTACCGCAGCACCACTGGTGTCCAAGGCTAATATGGCGGCCCCTTGAGGCACATCTAAACTTGAAGAGGAAAATGCTGGGTAAGCTTGTCTAAGAGTCATGAGATAGTAACCAACTGCCAAGGAGTAGTCGTTAATGCCTAGGTACCCTTTGCCCGCGGCTCCATTAAAGTTTCCTCCTAAATCTCTAATCTTTTTGATAATCTGTTCCATCATAACTTGATTAGATCCACCCACAAAAGTAGCTTGTGGTACACTGTCAGTCACCAGAACGTATGAGGTCATACCGATGGCCTGCCCATCTTTATCAAGTACTGGGCTTCCACTGTTACCCCCAATAATGGGCGCAGAAATGAACATATCTTCAGAGGCTTGTAGAGGCGCAGCGGCTAGAAACTTTGGATCTCTAACATATCCCACGGCACAACTTGCAGTATCAAGACTTGCCGGATTACCAATTACCATACAGATGGATCCAGGTGTCTGTGAATCACTGCTCCCCCAAGGAATGACTGTTTGTGCCACTGTGAAGTCAAAGCCTTGAGAAGGGCTCTCAGTCAGACTTTTGGTCCTCAAGAGAGCTACGTCTGCTGACGCATCATACCCTACAAGCACACAATCTACTTGTACGTTGACTCCCAAAATTCCGTTAGCCTGTTCTAAAACCACTTGCCACGCTGCAGCTTGGGAAAGTGGCACAGAATACGCATTTTCTAGCACCACATGAGCGCAAGTGGCAATGTAGGCATATGGTGGGTCAACTTCGCAAACCCAGCCTGAGCCCCCTGCACCACCGCCACCTGTGTAAGTAGCCACAATCGTGCAAGTACCAGTATGACTTTGCGCATAGGTTGAACGAATATCAATTGGTCCTGTAGTTCCGGTGGTTCCGGTGGCCCCTGTTGGACCTTGTGGACCACCTGCAGGCCCTGCAGGCCCTGTGGGTCCTGTGGGTCCACTTTGTGGATTTCCCCAAAAGCTTAGACCATTGGTACCACTTTGTAAAGTTTGGCCAGGAAAACCACCAATAAGTCTAAAATTGCGTGTCCTAATGTTGGTGGAGTTGTTAGTCCTTGCGTTAATTGTTTGAAAGTTGGGCATTGATTTTATTAAATGTTTTAGGAAAAGTTTTGAAGGATGTGGAGAAGGCTATGCGAAAACTTTAATTTTCCATATAATAAACATGACCTTTCTAACGACTTCACCTTACACTAGTACAACCCGGGAAACTTTGGGATGGATCTGGTTTCTTGCTCCTTTACTTATCTTTGTTTTTTCATGGATAACTATGTGGGGTAAAGAGTCTGCGGGGGATTGTGTGCCTTTTAGGCCACCCAAGGAAACCTATAGTATTGTTTGGATTTTCTTGGTGGGATCATTAATGGCATCCTGGGTTTTTGTGTCGCGGTCAGCGCCGACTACGGAATGGTGGTTCTTGGTAATCACCTACTTTTTGGTAATAGCCATGGCTATTCTTTGGTTATTCATGTACCAACAGGATAAGCTAAACGGTATACCGGTATTCTTGGCGCTTCTCTTTGTGCTTGCCATGTCTATGCATGTGGCTTCAAGTGTAAACAAGTTTGCTGGTGCGCTCTTATGGCCGTTGCTAATCTGGTGTGTCTTTAACTTATTTGTGAATTGTGCTGAAATCTATTGTGCGGAATAAGGCCCTAAGGAGTCAGCGGCCCCAAGAGACCATCCGTCTTAGTGCACATACAGGCACAAAAGTCTGAGTAATGACGGCGCCCGAAATATCGAGGCGAGTCCCAAGGAGGTACGGTCATTTTGTAGACTTGACCTCGGCCTACTTTATGGCTCCAGGAACCATCGGGGTCTTCTCTGAAAAAGTGATAATCACCAGGATCACCTGGGTCAACTGCAAGTGCAATCTTGTGGTGACCTTCAGGACACGTACCATGGCAATCAGCAACGTATGTGTCATGTTGATTATCAGCCAGAGTTCGTTGTAACATTAGAGGGCAAGTAAATCTTGTCTTTTGCCCCTTCTGGTAAAGGCCGCTGTGGAGGCCGGGTTGTTGTTGCCAGTAAGGGCGTTCTTCATAGTGCCCAAAGGCGTAAGAATAACAGTTTTGGGATGAGTTCCAAGGATCAGTCATGTGTCGGTAAGTTTATTTACAAGCTCTTGATAATCTTCAGCGAGTGCCAGCTACAATTGTAAACTACTTTGGCAAATATTTTAGGGTTCGCGGCGGAAGCTTCGCAACTTTTTGGAATTTCCAGCAATTTCGGTTCACTCCACAAAAAGTATGTTCACAACCAAGCAAAGCAAGCAAACCAGGAAGCGCAAGCGGGACAAGCAGAGCAAGCAGGGTAAGCAGGGCAGGTTGACCAAACGACAAATTTTGAAGATTTGTTGGCATCCCTTGAATTCATGGGAGATCTCTCAGTTACTTCTGGAGCCTGACGCCCACGCGTTTACTCAAGGATACTTGGAAGCCAACATCAAGTCACGTTTTGCAGATGGTACTTTGGGCGCGTACATAAACAAGCGCAAAGTGGCTAATTTGGACCTCATGTGCTTCCATCAATTAATCGAAAACAATACTTATCCGTTGCTTCACGCGCAAGCTAAAATGTATGCAAGGCGTGGTCCTGAGTGTTCAACCGAGCTAATTTGGCTTAAAGTGCGCATGGATATGTTGTGGGAGTTCTTTGGTCGAGATGTGACTACCATTATTTCTACGTACCTTGGAAATAAATGTTTATTGGAATAAATGTCCTCTTGAGCTTGGCATACACAACAACTTGTTGGACATGTACAACATATTTTTTCAGACATTTAGACATACGGTCTGGATTTGGAAGGCGCGTCTTGAAATGCGAAATTTGCTGGAACCATGGTTTAGTTGTAGCATGCAACCAATGTAGATCCCCGAACCCAACTTGGAACATAGAAAACATCGCGTCCTCCAACTTTAATAATTTCTACAACGCGGCCTTGAGAGTCATGAACCTTCTGGCATTTTTTTGTGACCCTTTACAAAAACACGTATGCCCCCAAAGAAACGCAAAACCACTGCTAGGAAGCCCGCTAGGAAGCCCTCCAAGACCCCTAAGCACAAATGCGAGGGTCCCTTGCTTAAAATGTTGGAGACGGAGATTCAGAGGGCTTCCCATGGGCCAGGTCGGATCCGAACGACCATGGGTCTTCAATGTGGCACAAGAACAACCACCCTAACGATCGATGAACATGGTCATCTTTTCTTAGATGGGAAGGCATGGAAGGGTTCTCTGAAAAAGTTATCTACACACTTATGTGAAAAAGTAGTGAAAAAATGCAAGAATGCTCAGATTTTTTATCAACAGGAGTTTGCAAGCATGTCCAATTACAATATTTGTCCTTCGAGTGGGAGGTTTCTAATGGCTTAGAATGGATCTGTACGAGTTGGTAGAGTTTCTTGGCAGTTTAGTGATTGGCTTACTGAAGATTCTTTAAAGATAATATAACTGATACCATTAACAGTGATACCATCGGTGAGAGTAAAGAACAGGCCATTACTAGGATCCACATAAGACGGAAGGGTTACTGCTCCAGTATTTTCAGACAATAGACCAAGATCAAGAGTATCACCTGGTTGGCAAAGCACCACGCATGTTAATGTGACATGATGTAAGTCCAAGTCATTTGGAGTCTGTACACTATATGCAACTACCTTTTCGTTCTGCAAAAGCAATAAAGATGTAGTATCATTGCTATCAATGATGCACGCAATTTGAGCGTGTACTTCTACCTTTACACACTTATCAGTGGTGTTGGTGTATGTGTGTCCACCTTGAAGTAAAGTTAGCCCTTCTGAGAAGGCCACCTCTAGGTCGCTTGGTAAAAAGACTTCGAGAGATTCAAAATCACTCTTAATATTCTCGACAAGCCAAAGTTTGCCGCACCTGGTAAACGGCATTTCCACCGTGACACCCTGTGCAACATTGACACCTGCGGGTGACCACATTCTTAACGTGTCACGGTTTTCAAGAGGGAATGGCCCACTCGTAGCAGGTCCATCTGGCCCTGTAGCGCCTTCTACAAAAAAGTGTACAAACTCAGCTCCCGAACAATCCTTAAGTTCCCTGGTGTATACCTCTTGCGCCCGAACTTGTCGGCGTCTTAGTGTTCCGCATTCCGGTGGTACGTTCAAGGACATGGTTAGTTTTTTGTTGAAATGGAAAGGAAAAAAAGATGGGGTTTCAGGAATGGCTCAGGATTAATGGTTTCATCATGATGTGCGCTGCTCTAAAACGTTTTACCGGTGTCTTTGTTGGTGAAATCCTGTCAACTTTATTGTTATTTTCATTCATGCAACCTAAAAAGGCGCGAATCCAATCTGGTCAAAGAATTCCTCGAGGTTCTTTGGTTTTTTTTGGGACATCCATGTCTGTTAAGGCTCTAAGTCACGCGCTAATCCCTGATCACTGTGGAGTTCCTTGGTTATGGTTTGGTCTTCACTGCTTTATTTTTGAACTTGTGTTTGATCTATTTCATTACTGGATGCATCGGTTAATGCACAGCCACAAATGTTTGTACAGATTTCACCGAGTTCATCATGTGTACAAGGCCCCCTCTGCGCTAACTACATTTCATATTGATCCCCTGGATTTGGTCTTGAGTTACAG
>Ga0180432_10009099_pt1 | contig 12195 bp, 2 predicted proteins | sample SS_ome_10_FD_132414 | JGI IMG/M metagenome (GOLD analysis project Ga0180432, IMG submission 132414) | Hypersaline lake sediment archaeal communities from the Salton Sea, California, USA - SS_1_MS_2 metaG | ecosystem: Environmental > Aquatic > Non-marine Saline and Alkaline > Hypersaline >...
AAGGCATGGCCAACAAGATCAAGCTCTGCATCCACAAGGCGTTTGGTTTTCACAGCGTCTCCGCCCTCATCGGGATGATTCATCTGTGTTGCAGCGGAATCGATCTCGATTGATTCCAGAACCGGCGCGGCGCTCAATCAAATCCATCGGGGGGTCCGGGGGGATCTTATCCCCCCGGCGGGGATCCGGGGGCAGAGCCCCCGCGGGCTCTCAGCGAAAGCGGAGAGCCGGCGCGGCACCTGCAGGCGGCGGCAGAAGGATCTCTGTCGAGACCAGGAGAAAGGATGCCACCCATCAAGACCCCCATCTTCTCTCTCTCTCTCTCTCTCTCTCTCTCTCTTCACCGGCGGGAATGGTCAGGAGAACCAATTTGCTCACCTTCAGCCCGGATTTTATCCTCAAACTTTCTTTACAGAAATACAGTCCGTGATGATGTCGAGTTCTTCCTTCGCTTGCAGGTGGTTGCGAGAGCTACGGAGGACCCTCGCCCTCCACGTTTTCATGGTTTGCGGGAGAGCCGAAGGCTCATGGCTGACTACAGCGCATAGCCCGGCTTCTCCTCCGCTTCCGTCTCCTTGCTCCGGTTGACGCGGTGGATCACGAAGGCCGCGATCCCCCCGGCGATCAGCGCGAAGGGCCAGGAAGCCAGCGACGCCCCGCAGGCGACGAGCAGCACGAGCCAGATCCACAGACGCCGGTACGGCCAGCCCTTCGCCTCGCGCAGGAGGCCGGTGAGCAGCGCGGCGAGGAAGATCAGCGTCAGCGACGCCAGCTTGACCAGGGTGCCCGCCCATCCCATCGCGCCCTCCCGGAACGGCTGCACCTTCAGCTCGGCCTCCCTCCCCTCCTTCATGAAGTGGAATTCCCGCATGCCTTCCCCGGGCAGGGGGAAGTCGAGCCGGGCCCCCTCGCGAAGGCCCGCCGGCACCGCGGCCGGCGAGGGGCGGAACCCGCCCCCCCCGCGCGGCGCGCCTTGTTGCGTCCGGGGCACGCGCGGCTGCTCGCGGAAATTCCATCCCGCCTCCTCCGGCGCCAGCGTGTTCCAGACCTTCGCCTCGATCTCCCGTTGCCCCGCCACGAAGCGGGCGGCGTTGCGCCCGATGTCCCTCTGCGCCTTCAGCGCCTGCTGCTGTTGAACCTGCTTGTGGTGGGCGCTGCGCAGGCGGTTCACCTCCTGCTCGAGGGTCTCGGTCCGCTTCTCCTGGACCTGGATCTTCTGCGTCATGTCGCCCTGCTTCTTGTAACGGAGGTTCATCGCCTCGTTCGAGAGGACCTGGCGGCGGACCCGCTGCACTTCCCGATCCAGGTTCTCGATCAGCCGCTCCTTCTTCTTCTCGGACGCCTGCCCGATCTCCTCCACCAGCGTCTCGACCTGCTGCAGGTCCCGCTCCGTCTTGCGGACCTCGATCTGCGTCGGCACGTCCAGCTCCTCCATGTCCCCGGTGAACCGGTAGGCATACCCCCGGGGCAGGCGCAAGGACCAGAAGACGCGCCCCACCTTGATGGACGGATCCGCGGGATGGGGGTGCTGCATCGTGAAGCGGTCCGCCGTCAGGATGCGCCGGTACGGCTGGCCCCAGATCATCTCCAGCAGGATCGAGGGATCGGCCGCGCTCCGCCGGGGCAACGGGACCAGGAGCCCGCCCGCCTCGTCGCGGGCCGGCTTCGCGGCACGCCCGTCCACGAGCAGGGAGAGCAGGCGCGCCTCGTCGGGCATCGTCACGGCGAGGAACTGGCGCGCCCGGTTCACGATCTTGAAGCGCGCCCGGTTCAGGGAATCGCCCTGGCGCCTCACCACCGTGAGAAGGTCGATGTACTCCACCTCCAGCTCCACGCCGCGCTCCATCTCGAGCGTCTCGAGACGGAACGCCGCCGACCACGCCTCCCGGGCGCGGTAGGCGAACGTGACGTCCTGGGCCGTGACGCCGGGCGGGAAGGCCGACGCCTCCCGCACCGCCTCCGCGCCGATCCGCTCCAGCCCTGCGATGTCCGGCGCCGGCCTGAGCTCGGTGTCCGCCTCCGCGTTCTCCACCAGCACGAAACCCTTCACCACCCCGTCGCCGATGGAGGCGGGGGCGCACCGGGGAACCTGGACCTCGGTGAACCCGTCGCCGGCCTCCAGCGGCAGCTTCACGTGCGCGGCCAGCTTCCAGGTCCCCAGAAAGCCGCGCTGCAGCCCCACCCGGTACAGCACGCGGCCGCCCGGGAGGTCCACGCGCTCCACCTCGCGCTTGCCCGGGAAGTCCGGAATCACCACCCGCTCCTTCGGCACCCAGGCGGGCAGGGTGAACGCCAGCGACTTCGCCGGCGCCTTCTCGGCCCGGTAGGTGAAGTAGAAGCCGGTCTCCACGCTGTCGCGCTGGATGCGCTGGTGCAGCGTCCACGTGCACGAGAGCACGGGCTCGAGCGTCTCCGCGGTGATCGTGCCGGCGATCTTCACGCCGTCAAACTTGAATCCCAGCGCCGGCACCTGCAGCGACGGGCGGCGGCGCTTCAGCGCCCCGCAGAACCCGGACAGGAAGGCGTACCAGGCGCGGCTCGCCTGGACCGATTGCACGTTCTCGAGATCCCGGCTCTCCAGACGGATCCCCGGGAAGGTCAGCACCACGATGTGCCCGCTGTACCCCTTGGCCTCGTCGAGGAGCACGGCGGGGATCTCGAAATCCCTGGGGCCCCCCGCCAGCGAGATCTTCCGCGACATCCAGAGTACGATCCCCATCCTTCCCGAAAGCCCCTTGTCGAGGATCACCCGGAGCCGCCGCGCCTCCCCCGCCCCCGTCTCCACCACCCAGTCCTTGATCGAGGGCCCGAACACGCCCTTCACGCCGTCCACCCGGTACCCCTCGGGGAGGGACGCGGAAAAGCGGTAGGCCGGCACGCCGCTCGACGACACGACCAGGTAGGCCGCCAGCCGCGCGTCCTCGGGGCCGATCATCGAGGCCAGGGCCAGCTCCCCGCCGAGCCGGACGGGGCGCGCATCCAGCCGGTAGGCGAACGTCAGGGGCCGGCGGGCGTACTGGTACGCCGCTTCCACGGGATGGACGCGGCGCGAGAACGCCCCGGGGTCGACGGGGGAGAGGTTCTCCCTCTCCTCGACGATCAGGCGGAGGTGCCCGGGACACTCCACGGCCAGCCGGCCCGTCTCGCGCAGGCAGCCCAGCGGCCTGAAGAGGGGCATCTCGCCGCTTGGCGCGGCGTCCGGCAGCGTGCGGAAGGCCTCCACCTGGAAGCGGGCGGCCTTGTCCTCCGGTTTCTGGAGGTGGATTTCCAGGATCCGCTTCCCCCCCTCCTCGCGGGACCCCCAGGCCCGGATCGGCGGCCCCTCCACCTTCAGCACCTTCAGATCCTTCGCGATCTCGAAGCGGAACTTCTCCCGGGCCTTGCCGACCACCTCGAAGGCGCAGGAGGCGAAGAGGCGCTGCACGCCGGGCTCGAGCGAGAGCGTCGAGGTCGAGCGCGCCTTCAGCGTGGCGAAGGCGTCGGTCCCCTCCGGCCCCTTCGGCCGGTACTCGATCAGCATGCGGTCGGACGCGCCGAGGTAGGCCGTGACGACCTCCCCGCCCGGGCCCCGTTGTTTCTCCACGCCGCCGAGCGCCGTGGGCACCTTGGCCGTGAGGACGGGATCGCCCAGGTTGATCAGGGCCGTGGCCGTCGGGATCGGGTGGAGCCCGAACGCGATCCGCCCGGCCTTGCCCCTCTCCTCCGCGCGCGCCCGGAAGCTCACCTCCAGCGTCGTCGACCCCGCTTCCGGCGCCGCGAACGCGTAGCCCCGCTTCGTCTCGCGCAGGGCCGCCTTCTTCCCGTCGGCCCTCGCCTCCTCCACCATCGCCCCCTTCAGCCCGAGCGGGACCTCCACCGGCCCCTCACCGAACGTCTCGATCCGGAACACCGCGCCTCCCGTGAACCACCCCTCGCCCACCTCCCCGACGTACTGGACGCTCACGTGGGCGTAGGGCGCGGGCGGCCTTGCGGGCCGCACCGCCTGCTCCGGGAAGGCCAGGTCCCACAGCCTGAGGAACTCCGCGTAGGGGAGGAAGACCTTCTCGATCTCGATCCCGCCCTCGGCCGCGCCGGGATCGTAGGGGATGTAGATCCGGGAGGTCTCCTTCTGCCGATCGGCGGGCGTCTCGCCGGCGCTCGCGGCCGCCGGGACGAGAAGGACCACGGCGAGCAGGACGGCCGCGGGCAGGGCCCAGCGGGCCACGACCTTGCGAAGCCACCCCACGCCCGGCACCAGGGCGTACAGGACGAGGCCGAACAGGATGCCCGCGACGCCCAGGTTGCAGATGCCGGAGAAGGCGGGCACGATCTCGGGGAACAGGGAGAGGCCCAGAAGGACCGCGGCCAGCACGGCCACGGCGACGCCGCGCGCGTCGCGAAGGAGCCAAAGCGGCAACATCACCCCCGCGAGGAAGAGCAAAAAGCCCAGCGCGTTGGCCGCGTTGCGGCCGAGCAGGTAGAGCCCGGCCCGCTGCAGGCCGCCCTCGCCGTGAAAGCGGAACGCCCGGCCGTGGGCGTCGAGGTCCACGGCCAGGGTGCGGAGGCCGCGCGTGTCCCTGAAAAGGCCCGTCATGTCCAGGTCCTCTTGGACGGCGGCGAATCCGGCCGGGAATCCCGGCCTGGCGTCGTCCCCGGCGTCGGGGGTCGGCGTGGGGGTGGAGGGCGGCGTGGGGGCGGGGGTGGGATAGGGCCCTTCGCCCGCGTCTTCCGAGGGGCTCGGTTTCTCCGGCGCGCGGGGCTCGTTCGCCGGAAGCCCCGCCTGCCCGGGCTGTTCGAGCCTCTTCCGCTTCTCCTCCATCTCCTTCTCCCTTTCCCTCTGGAGCCGGTCATCGGCCCGGGCCGCCTCGCCCTTTCGCTTCTTCGAGTCGAGCTTCGCCCGGCCGCCGAACCGTCCCGAAATTTCCGCGTCCTTGAGGACGGGGTCCTCGAGGGGCGGTTCCGATTCGTCCGTCGCGCCGTAGGTCTGCAGGCCCTCCGCCCCGGGCGCCTCGGCGCCGGCGGACCGCTCCTCCATCCCCACCCCGGGAGCGCTCTTGGACCCTCTGGACATCATCATGACGTCGAGAAAGGACATGAAGAGCACCACCAGGATCACCAGCGCGGCCGTCCCCGCCACCGCGGCGTTGATCGCGCGACGGTTGGGGATGACCCACGCCTCGAGGAAGCGGGAGACGGGCTCGTTGTAGTAGATCAGCCCGAGCCCCAGCACCACCGCCAGCACGAGCAGAAGGGCGAGCCCGCTGAACTTCTCGTAGGCGCGGCGGAGGAGGGAGCGGGGTCCCGGCGTCTCGAAGACCGGCGTCATGGCGCCGAAGGCCGAGATGAGCCGGTAGTCCTCGGGCGCGCGGATGTCCATCGAGGAGGCCAGCACGGGCACCTTCTTGATCGTATCGCCTTCGCGCACGCCGAGGGTGGGCAGGCGGGCCTCGAACCTCCCCGTCAGGGAAGGGGTGTTGGCCGCGCGGCGGTAGACGACCTTGACCGTCCGGTCGCGCACGCCCTGGGGCGTCAGCGGCACGATGAGCAGGTTGGCGCTGTGCGCCGGCTTCACGCCGGCGCCGTCCACGGTGAGGCTCCACAGCTCAAAGCCCTCGTGCATCTCCAGCAGGAGGTCCTGGAGCCCCGTCTCCCGTACGGTGTAGACGACGGAGGCCTTCTCCCCGCCTTCGGGGTCGACCTGGACGGTGCCCGAGACGTTCAGGACCACGGCGCGGCCCGTCTCGAGCGTCTCGTGCCTCTTCAGCTTCGCGGAGAGGGACCAGGCGGGACGGACGAACTTGTAGGCGAAGAGGACGCGGCCGCCGCCGCCGAGGGCTTTCAGGTCGGGCAGGTCGGCCGGCTCGATCTCCTCGAGCCCCGCCGGCTGCACCTCGACCTCGACGTCCCCGGCCGCTTCCACGGCCACGGTGCCGCTTTCCGAGCTCACGGAGGCGCCGCGGATCCAGGGCAGCGCGTGCCGGGCGCCGGGATCGCCGTCCGCCGGGGAGGAGACGAAGCTGACGAAGAGTTCCCTCACGCCCAGGGCTTCCGACTGCAGCGGGACGGTCCAAAGCCACCCCTCGGGGACGCGTTTCCGGAAGGCGGGCTTGGTGTCCTTCCCCTGCACGAGCACGGCTTCCCCCACCTCGCCGGGAAGCAGGAAGGCGAGTCGGTCGGCGCCGGCCTTTCTCACCTGGTAGCGGAGACGCGCTGCTGTGTGGACGGCGGATCCCCGGAAGAGGTAGAGGACGTCGGTGGTGAGACTGACCTGCGGGGATTCCCTTCGGATCTCGATCTCGCCCGTCCAGGGAAGCCGCCGGTACCGGTAGGCGAGTCGCATCTGGGGATCGTAGAGCCGGTAGATCCGCTGCTGGTCCTCGGGGTTGAGGGGGGCGAGACCCTCGGTGGTCCGTTCCGTGACCCGTAGGGAGGGTGGCGCGGAGACGGCGAGGACGCCCTCCTCCTCGGAGGCGCCGGAGGTCGCGGCGGGAAGCGGTAGGCGGGTGTCGCGGTCCTCGGCGACGTCGAGGGGGGATCGCAGGGCGAGGCGGATCCGGAAGTGGGAGGCGGCGGGCAGGGGTTTGGCGAAACGGACCTGGAGCCGTTTCCCGTCGTCGAGGGTCTGGATCTCGCCGCGGGCGTCCTGCAGCCCGGCCTCGTCGAGGGTGTAGCCCTGGGGCAGGCCGATCTCGAGGCCGAAGAGCTCGCCTTCGAGCGTGCGGTAGAGGAAGCGGCTCTCGAGGCGCGCCTCGTTCTCCTCGACGCGGAGAAAGTGGCGGGCGAAGCAGCGGGTGCGCCCCTCGACGGCGAGCAGGTCGAGGCGGATCTCGGGGTCGGGGCGTACGTAGCGGAAGGCGCGGAAGAGAGGGAGGTCGCGGTAGGTCACCTTCTGGGCGTCCATGACGCGGGCGCCGTCGAGGCGGTCGAGCCTGGGGGTGAATCGCTTGTCGATGAAGACGAGGGCGAACGCGTCGTGCAGGTGGACGCCCTCGGGTTCGAGGACGGGCAGCGCGAGGGGGCCCGGGCGCGCGTCGTCCTCGAGTCCCAGGCGGACGACGAACGAGTCTTCCTTGGGTGCGCGGAAGCGGACCTCGAGGGTGCCGTCGGTTTCGCCCCAGGTGAGGGCGTCGGGGGCCTCGAAGGAGGCGAGGGTCCAGCCCTCGGGGAGGGTCCACCGCAGGGTGTCCAGGGGGGCCTTGTGGACGTGGTAGTGGAGGGTCCATTCGGCGCGGGCCACGCCGCCGATGGTGAGGGCGAGGGCGGATTTCACCTCGACGATGGGCGTCTTCTCCTCCTCGATGGCCTTGGCCCGGAAGCGCAGGGTATAGGCTTCGGCCCCGCCGAGGGCGGTGACGGCCTCGGTGGCGTCGCGGGCGGGGAGGCGCCTCGTTTCGGTGATGGAGGGTTCGGTGACGACCTCGAGGTCGCCGGGCAACACGGCGGTCATGCGGGACGCCGGGGCGGGGGGCAGGGCGAGGCGGACGGTCCGTCCCTCGAGTCCCTCCTCGACGGGGGCGACGAAGGACATCTCCAGGCGGTGTCGTCCCTTTCCGCGGACGACGAGTTCCAGGGTGCTTCCGGCGGGCCGGTGGAGCGGGGCGTCGTCGCCGTCGAGGCTCGCCTTCGCGACGGCGGTGCGTCCGAGGCGAAGGGGCATCAGGGAGACGCCGTCGCGTCGCGAGAGGATCTCGAGCGTGGCGTCCACGCGGAAGATCTTGCCGTCGAGTCGCGCGCGGTAGGAGGCCGAGAGGAGGGAGACGGGCGGGGGGGCGCCGGGTTCCATGCCGTCGGCTTTCCGGTTCCGTTGGGCCAGTTCCCTCAGTTTCCGGTACTCGTCCCAGGTGAGGAGGATGCCGTCGGGTTCGGCCTTGACGACCTCGTTCCAGTCGTCGACGGGGACGAAGACCCGCTTGGGCTTCGAGGGTTCCTTGCCTCCGCTTTCCGCGCGGGCGGTCCCGCAGGCCAGCAGGGAAGCGAGCGCGAGCGCCGCGAGCGCGGGGGCGAGGCGTTGGATTCGTCGGCGAGCGTTCCTCATTTGGCTCCCCCTTTCTTTCCGCCGCGCCCGGATTTGCGCGCGGATTTGCGCGAGGACTTTTTCGACGCCTGTCGCCCCGAGCTCTTCTTCTTGGGGGCGGCCTTCTTCGCGCCGGCGCTCTTTTTCCGCTCGGACGTTTTCCGGGGCGCTGCCGCGCCGGCGGACGGTTTCTCCGCTTCCTTGCCGGTTTTCTTCGCCGGGGCGTCTCCCTCGAGCGGCTCGGAGGGCGGGCGGGCGGGCGGTTCCTCGGTGTCCGGGGAGGGTTTTCCGGGGGGACGCCGGGGCGGGGCGGGGGGCGCCGAGCCCTTGGGCCAGGCCTTGGGCAGCTCGACGAGGATGTAGTAGCCCATCCAGAAGACGGCGGAGAGCAGGGTCCCGATGAAGACGGTGCCCATGAAGGGCGTGAGGGACTCGGAGAGGGCCGAGACGAGGAGGGAGGCGGCGGCGAAGAGCAGCAGGAGCTGGGTGCGGCCCGCCACGTCGTAGAAGGGGAGGAAGACCAGGGCCGCCACGGCGGCCGCGAGGAAGAGGAGGTTCAGGACCTGGAACATCGTCGGGCTCATGTAGGTCACGGAGACCCGGCCGTTTCCGGCGAGCTTGTAGAAGCGGACCCGCCGCTTGTTCTTGGTGATGGTGAAATCGGGCTCGCCGAGGGCCTTCTTCTTCGCCGCCTCCGTCTTCAGGTGTTTCACCGACTGGGCGAGGTCCGAGGGGGCGTCGGTCTCGTCCTGGCCGCCCAGGAAGTAGTCGCGGATGCGTTCCCAGATGCCGTGCCGGCGGTGGAGGACGGTCAGGGAATCGGACCCGAACGAGAGGTAGCGGTAGTCCTTTGGGAGATGGAGATCGAGGGTCAGGCGGGAGACGGGGGGCGCGTCCTCCTGGCCGGGTTCGCCGAGGATTTCCGGGACGCCCACGTCGAAGACCTCCAGGGCCTCCATGCCCTTGTTGTCGGGAACGATGTCGTAGAGGATCTTGATGAGGAACGCCTCCTCCCGTCCCCGCACGGCGCTGAGATTGATCAGCTTCACGCGCGGGTCGCCCTCCCCGCCTCTCGAGATGCGCTCGCGCTCTCCGGCCACCGACAGGAAGGTGACGGACGCCCCTTCCGGCAGGCGGACCCGGAGGCTCTGGCGTTCCTTGTTCTTGAGGGACATCAGGGCGCGGACCCGGATCGCGCGCTCCTCGGTCACCACGGCGTCGAGGTGGAGGTGGTCGACCACCGTGGGGAGGGCCTTCTCGTACTCGTATTTCGTGACGCCGAGCTTCATCCCCCACGGGAGCTCGGTGTACCGGTAGACGGTGAAGGGGTTCTTCTCCTTGAGCGAGGCGGGCAGCTCGGCGACGTCGGCCTTGTAGAGCTTGCCGCCGGTCGGGGCGGGCATCAGGACGATGTTGTCCCCCTTGGTGAAGGCGAGGTAGCCGGTGGCCTGGAAGACGTCGTGCACCTGCAGGTCGGGGACCTCCACGGCGAGGGCCTGGCCCGGTTCCAGGTCCTCCAGGGCCAGTTTCGTTCGGACCTTCACGGCCACCTCTCCCATCCGCTCCTTCTGGATCTCCACCTTCCAGACCCGGCGGCCCTTCTCCTCGTCCACCGTCTCGGTGACCTGTTTCCGGTTCTTCACCTCGGGGTCGAGCACGTCCCAGCGCTTGCCTCCGGCTTCCTTCTCCCCCTCCTCCCCGGGCTTGATCCAGGCCGGGAAGGAGTAGGTGAAGGCGTCCACGCCGGCCTGCTTGATCTCGAACCGGATGTCGTGGATCACCTCCACGGCCGTGTCCTTGACGTCGAGAAGCGTGTAGATCTTCGCCGTCACGCGGCTGGGCCGCTTGGTGACCTCCAGATTGGCCCGGAAGGCCGTCTCGGCGGGGTCCTCGGTCTTCGAGAGGTTGTAGACGAACCCGAGCAGGGCCGGCCCGCCCGTTTGCCTCACGATCTCGGAGACGTTCCGGGACTCATAGCCCTCGAGCTCGCCCTCGACGCGAAGGTCGTACCCCTCCTTCGTGCGGACCGCCACCCATCCCCGGTCCTTCTTGGCGTCGGGCACGCGGAACCACGGAAGCCGGAATGCGCCCGTCAGTGCCTCTTTCCTCTCCTTTCGCAGCTCGAAATGCATCCCGATCTTCCCCTTCGTCTTGGAGGGGAACGTCACCTCGATCCACCGCCGCCCGGCCTCCCCTTCCGACACCGTCCGGTTCAAGTCGCCCGGCCGCCTCAGGTAAAGCTTCTGGATCTCGTAGCCCGCGGGCGCCATCCAGCGGACGCCGAAGACGCCGCTCCTCTCCACCGCGACGTCCAGCCGCCCCGTGAACTCGATCCGGCCTTCCGTCACGAACACCTTGCCCCTCAGCTCCGAGGTCAGCTCCGGCTTCTCCTTCTCGACCGACAGGGAGAGGCTCACCGGGCGCTTCAGGTAGTTGAAGGCGAAATCCGTGTCCGGCGCCTTCAGCGGCGCCGGCAGGTCGTTCACGTCGATCTGGGAAAGCCCCGAGCGCTCCGACACCTGGCCCGTGAGCGGGGGCGTGAGGTCGACCGCGATGCTTCCCTCCTCGCGGCGGGCGCCGAGCGCCTGCACGACGGGCACCGCCAGCGTGTCCGGCATCTCGCCCGTGAAGGCCCGCTGCATCCGCAGATGGAACACGAAGGACTCCTTCGCCCCCGTATGCAGCTTCAGATCCAGCACCTTCCCCTCGGCTTCCTCCTTGACGTCGGCGCTCAATAGGTTCGCCCGGTCGTAGGAGATCAGCAGGAAATCGGGCGGCAACAGGATCCGGAAGCGGTCCGCCGGCGCCTGGAGGATCTCGTAGCGCAGCGTGGCCTGCATCTCCATCGATCCCTCTTCGATCTTGACCTTCGTCAGGACCTCGGGGTGGAGGATGGCCTCGCGCACCGCCAGCCTCTCCGCCTGGGTCCGCCAGCGCACCTCCACCTCTCGGTTCGGGCCCAGAAACGCCAGAAGCCGGGTGGCGTCGTCTCCCACCGGCGTCTCCGAGGCGGCCAGGTTCGGCTTCAGCGTGATCTTCAGGTTCCCCCCGGGCAGAACCGCCTCCAGGCGCGCCACCGACGCCGCCGGCGCCTTGAAACGGAAGAACTTCTCCCCCTCCTCCTCTTCCACCTTGACGGCGAAGGCGATCTCCAGCCGGTAGGTCCCGGGCTTCTGGACGAGGAGGCGGTACCCGCCGCCCTCGCCCGCGGCCAGGATCACGCCCTCCTCCGGCGTCTTCACCGAGCTCACGGCCAAATTCTCGAGCGGAAAGGGGAGCGCCGACCATCCCTCCTTGAAGGCCTCGATCTGGTAGACGGCCGTGAAGGAGGCGGTCTTCTCCTTGACCTTCCCGCTGTAGGAGGCGGCGGTGACGGCCGCGGGAAGCGGGGGTGCCTCCTTCCCCTCCAGCACCGGCGGCCGGGATTTCTTCCACAGCTCCAGGAATTTCTCGTAGGGCAGGAACACGCCGCGCCCGGTCTTCTCGAACACCTTCTCCAGGTCCTTGTAGGGGATGTAGATGGTGTTCTGGTCCGGGCGGACCACCTCGGCCTCGCCGTCGTCGGGCTCGGCCGCCTGCACCGGCCGGGGAAGGCCGGCCAGCGCCGCGAGGCACAGGACGAGGAAGGCCGGGAGCAGGACGGTCAGGAATGCAGGGTGGATTCGGGCCGCTGGCCGCATGGCATCCTCCGAGAAAGGATCGGGTTCGAGGTCGTGAGGGATTCCGGAACGCACCGAGTCTACCCTCCGCCCCTTCCTCCTTCAAGAAAGGACGCGAATCCGCGCGGGAAGTTCCCGCGCGGCAAGCGGGGGGGGGATCTTTGCTTTGCTGCTGCGCAGGGATTTCAGATTTCAGATTGTGGGTTGGAGCAACGCGCTGCGGATCGCCGAACCTCCGGCTTCGCCGGAGGATTCGCCTCCCACAACCTTCCCGGGGATGACGAAGGCACGGGTCCCCCCGGCGCCATTCGCGCTGTGGCTGTTTGGATTGGGCGCGTGCCGACGTTCGTAGTGAGCCACGTAGCGGTTGCGGAGTGGCGCAGCAGCGTTGCCGAAGAGCAGACATGTTTGCCTCGTTCCGGAGGTATTCGCGCTGTAGTCATTTTCGAGGTCCGCCGGCCTGCTCCGGCCTGCATTTTCCTCGGCCACAGCCGGTGCGGGGGAGAAGAGAGAAGAGAGAGAAGGGCTTCTGGGGTCTGGATC
>Ga0180432_10009100_pt1 | contig 12193 bp, 10 predicted proteins | sample SS_ome_10_FD_132414 | JGI IMG/M metagenome (GOLD analysis project Ga0180432, IMG submission 132414) | Hypersaline lake sediment archaeal communities from the Salton Sea, California, USA - SS_1_MS_2 metaG | ecosystem: Environmental > Aquatic > Non-marine Saline and Alkaline > Hypersaline >...
ATGGAAGAGCGTATTAGATTAATAAAAGAAGCAAAGGTGAAAGCAAAAGCAGATTATAACCCAAATCAAGAAACTGTTATAGATGAGGATTATTTTGATGAGTTTGTAAAAGGTCTAGGGGATTTTGCAAGAAAGAAAGGAATTATTGGTGGATCTGTTCAGCAAATACCAAACGAAACCATAGATAATAATGCGATTTCTGTGATTGACATTGTGAATGACAGCAAGAACGAAAGCATTGAGACACTAAACGCTCCAGCGCCTTCGTCATCAGGTTCACTGTTGTTAGATTTATCAAGCGAAACACAAGATAACGAATCTAATTCAAATGATGAGAATAATAATACAAATGATGGAAGTAAAAAGACGATTGTGTTATAAAATTGAAGCCGTTTAAAAGTTATGATGTGTTAATATAGTAACAGATCATGGCGAACAGTTCTTTAGACTCGCAAATATATAGTGCTCGCACTAACCTATTGTCACAGCTCAAATCGCAGGGCTATGACGTGAATGGTTATATAGGGTTCACACTTACAGAAATTAATGCTATGGTTCGTTATGAACAACTGGATTTTGTAGTTGAAAAAGAAAATGGCCAAAAAACATTTGTCAAATTTCATATTGCACAGGCATTGCGACCTACGCAAATCAAAGATATGGTTGAGGCGTATTACAATATCGAAGAAACATTAACTAAAAGTGATAACCTCTACATCATCACAATGAATGACCCAAATGACACGCTTATCAAGATGGTGAATAATATTTGGCTAAGAGACGGTATTTATGTTATGATTAATAGCGTTCCTAGATTACGATTCAATGTGCTTGAACATTCACTTGTTCCAAAGTTCACTGTTCTGAATGAAGAAGAGGATAAAGAGTTCCGCAAGAAGTACAATATTACTAATAATTCGCAAATACCCAACATCTCGCGGTTTGACCCAGTTGCCGTAGCAATTGGTATGCGACCAGGTCAAATATGTAAAATTTTAAGGCCAAGTCGTACTGCTATTACTGCACCATATTATAGAATTTGCGTGATTTGAAAATATAGAATCATTATATAATTAATATATAATGACATCATCATTTAGTCAACAATTAGCTAATATAAATACAACTTTTTCATTGGCATTGGATGAATTCCGTAAGAACTATGTTTTAGCGAATGTGAATAAGAACATACCAAAGTTTGAACAAGCATTGCGCAGTGATAAAGAGACTATTAAAGAGGTTGCGTCTGATATGTTTGAGTTATCAAACAACATTGACAAGGATATTGAACAACTTAGTCAACAAATAGAAACAGGTGATAAACAGATAGAACGTATCAGAAACATTAATAAAGAATTAGAACAAGACTTGGAAACTCTTATGTCTGGTAACAACGCATCAAAAGGTCAACTAGTCAATATAAAGAAAATAGCAAACACACAGTTATACTATGGAATAGGATTACTTCTGGCTGGAAGTGGATTTTTATTACTGATGAGAGGGAGAACCTAATAGATTCATAATGTCTTTTTATATGTGATATGTATTTTATATGTGATATGTATATACTAATGTCACTATCACAAGGTAAAGATTTTATGTCCAACAATATTCAAGGAAACCGAAAGCCTGTATCAAGTGCAAGCGATATGATGTCTAATATTTTATCAAAATACGCTACCTTCAATAGAGGAATAATAAGAGAGAGCATGCAAGGAATGGAAAGTGATGATCAAACAAAAGTAGATGCAGTAATGTCTGAAAACTACAAAAAGGACTTGATGAAATTAAGTGACTCGTATGCCGATGAATTACTGGAAACAAGTGAACAGCTCGACAAGCTAGAGAAACAAGTTAGCGCACGCGAAGAAGCAGCATTAGATTTGTTACGTAAACAAAAGAAGCATCAACAAGACCCAGTCTTACAAAACCTGGCTGGAATGGAAGAAGATAGCGCTATTTTTATGCGGTATGGTGGCATCAGATATATAGTTTTTGCTCTTATTGCGGTGATAATGATTGCTCTTACTCTTTATCACGCAGATATGAATTTCACAGGATACGTTCTGTTATCAGTTATTCTTGGTTCCATTTTGATATTTGTTATCAGTTACTTTAAGTAATAAATATTTTCACACTATACAATAATGAGTAGTCAAAATACAAATAATGAATCAATCTTGGTTACATTGGAACAAAGGCAAAGTGAGTTTGATGATGCACTTGACTCTTATAACGCAAATATGAGTGATATGACTAATGCACTTAATATGCCAAATGGTGACACGTCATATATGTATACTAACTCTGCAAAACAATCACAAGATGCCATCGCACAGATGTCTGTGTTGTTGATGGAAATGAAGCGACTACTTGATACGGCTTATAATATGGGTGAACAGAACCAATATAAAAGCGATATTGCTTCGTCAACATTATCAACTCAAGCATATTTGATTGACGCGAAATATAAGGTATATCAGGACGCATTACAAAAGTTCAACTATGCTGTGGGTGCCGAGAATGAAACTGGTTTGAGAGCATCTCAGCAGAGGAACATATATCTTTTGTATATGGCTATTGCAGTAGGTTTGGTAGTATTCATTTGGTATGTTCTAGGCGGTGGTTACGTATCACCAATCATTCTTTGGTTATTAATCGCAATTGGAGTCTATTTAGTTTGGACTCTATATAAATCATGGCTCGCCGGAGCATTAGATGTTGTAAGTCTTGGTGGTTCACGAGTTCGTAGTGTTTTCAGGTTAATTACTTAGTGCTTTTTTATCCAGTTATATTAGATAAAATGGCATCAGCATCTTTACAAGGGAAAAAACATAAGAAAGTAATTGAAGGATTTACCACTGCTTTTCCCAATGCTGGGTTAGATGAGATTGAAGCAGACCAGAAGAAGTTTGATGCTGTAACAGATGATGTCAATAAGAGTCTATCCGAATTTGCAAGAAGCAAACATATGACAGAAACACAGACGATGGATTACATCCAGACAGCATCAAGAGATAATAAGTATTTGAATCAGAATGTGCGAACAAATAATGGCACAATGGGTTATGTTACCGGTAATGGGGTATTTAAACCTTATAATAGTGTGGAAGACGCAAATGAAACTATGGGTAAGAATGGATGTCCTACTGGATTTATGGAGTTAAACACTGGTTCATCTACTTATTCGGAAGATGGAACGCGTTTGGCTGGTGAGATGCCAATGAAGGTTGGCACACCAATGGTCAAAGGACAACAATGTGGTTATTCTGGAAAGAACATCTATGTAAGTCAAGCAGCATCTGTTGAAGGAGCCGGAAAATATTTAGGTTGCAAACGTAATGTTAAGGGACTTACGCCATTTGGTCCAGCAATTCCCTTGACTCCACCAAAGTGCCCGGCTGGTACCTTTCAGTGTAAAGGCTCAGATACCGGATACTGTTATGACCCAAAACGTGATGCTATGGTAAGCACATATATGTTGCCACAATATGATGCTCCTATTGGAAAGCAAGAGGTTAATAAGAATAATCCATTTTTAGCTGCTGACGGCAAGACATATTTATGGGAACGTCAGCCAGGATTTGACAGTTTTTGTGGTAAGAAGCCAACCGTGCCACCTTGTCCAACAGGCACAGCGCAATGTCCAACGGGTGCACCTGGATACTGTTGGGATCCGAAACGGAGTCAAATGGTTACAACGTATTCTGTTGCTGGTGTAGATAGCACTGGCAAGACGCCAACGAAAATGGCATTGGTTGATGGTGGATATTGGCAACAATATAATGTATCACTTGGCAATAATCCATTTGTTTGGGAAGGTAAGCGACCTGAACAGGTTAGGAACCTTCAAACATATATGATAGATGACCAATTCAAAAGCACTCAATTTGCAGCATATAATCAAGTATATAATCAATTTCGCGCTGCGGCTCAAGTGCTGTGTTCCTCGATTAAAAATGACCAGACTGCTTCTGTCACTGTAATATCAGGTGGAAGTAATAGTAATGGTGCTACTTTTACTGTAACACGAAAGAGTGATACTACTGCGATAGGCACAATTTCTGTAGGCGGTAGAGTAATGAAATCAGCTTCTTATACATATAATACCCCATTTCCCACATTACAATCTGGTTTCTTAGCAGATGATGGAATAACGATGCTTTGGGAACGCGAAAGTGGTTATGATGAGTCTTGTGGAGCAGAACCAGATGTTCCACCTGTTTTAGAAAGCTCCAAGTTACTTGGTATGTGTAGCAGCGCTGCTCAACAAGGAGGGTTTGGAGTATATGGAATAAAAGATGGTCAATGCTATCTGGGTATGAATGTTGATGGTAGCCAAACAGGCAACAATTGCGTAAGTATGGAAGGTGGAATGATTGGACAATCAGGTGACTTTGCTGCTTATAAAAATGAAGGTGCGTCTAATGACGGACTCTATAAATATGGTTATGTGACGATTGACAATAAGCTCAAAGAATATCCCACTAACATGCTGGAAATGACCAACGATTTTAAATTGCGCGGTGGTATGAAAATTCTAAATGCTAAAAATACCGAAACGACTTCATCTATCCATGACCTGACTTCTTGTGAAAAAGCATGTATAGACACGTTTGGCAATGATTGTGAAGCAGTAGCATTCAATGTCAATGCTGGTTCTTGTATTTCTTATGGAAAGGATAGCCTTTCAAAAGGTATTACCATTCCAGATAACGATTTCAAACTTTTCTTGAGGGAGAAGCAACCAAAGAATGACGTGTCTTGTCCAAATAATGTTGAATGGGTAGACAGTAATGTATGGAAAAATCTACCTCGTGATGGGTCTATGTCCTCAAACACGAAGTGCGAGTTAGGAGCAGCAACACAATCTGCTATGCACGAAGAAAGCGCAATGCTTGCCAGACTTACAGACAGCATTAAGGATATGAAACAGCAAGTTCACTCCAATGTTGAAACAGATGCAGCATTACAAGCAAAAACTCGCCAAACTATGGATAAATTTGATAAAGATATTGCAGAGTATCAACGACTGTATGAAGGACTTACAAATATAAACCAGTCATTGGTTAAGGACCCAAACAATGGAAGAACCATTGGTTCACAGTTTGGCATTGATATCGAAAAGATTGCTGGTGCTGCTGTTCTCGGTGGTTCACTTTTATACTTATTAAGTGGTATGAAATGGAGACGGTGAGCATAATACCACCACATATTACTATAAGCAATCAGCATATATTTTAATATTATCTTGTAGGATATTATAAGATAATGTCCAAACTGCTGTCAAAAAGTCAACTAGATGAGTTTAATACTAGGCAGAGTGATATGATAGCAAATCTTATGAAGCTACAAGATCAAGAGATGGAATTATACCGGCAATTACAGGCAAATGTCGCCAATGATGGTGATATGGCAACAAGAGATAACCTTGTTTCTAGAATAGATGTTCTCGCCGAAACTAGAATGGATCTTTACCGTGATCTTATGGACAACTATAGTATTATCCAAAATAACGTTTCCCAAACGAGAGGTAACCTAATCGACCAAATGACGTTGATTGGTGTTGTTCAACAACAATTGGATAACTTGAAGAAGCAGACTGGTGAGCTAGCAGTAGCCAGAAATGATAAGGAACGTATGATTGAAATTAACACCTATTATGGAGAGAAATATATGGCTCAGAAAGAACTGATGCAACTTATTATTCTTACTTGTATACCACTTCTGATATTGGCCTTGTTATCAAAGTTTGGAACTCTCGGAAATGAAATAGCAGGTGTTCTTGGTGGAATTGTCCTTGTTGTTGGTCTTTACTATATTGTTAAAAAGATTATCGACATAATAACTCGTAGTAATATGGATTTCCAGGAATACGATTGGGCATATGACCCTGCTGCTCTCAAACCAACCGTGATAGAATATGATATGGAACAACTAGGATTAGGTGGTGTTGAAATGCCTGGAACATCACTAGAGGTAAGTTGCTATGGACAAGCATGCTGTGCAAATGGTACAGTGTTTGACGAAGCAAAGCATAGGTGTGTTGCCGCTGGTCATCAAACACAGTCTATGGTGAAGTAAGATTTACACATATAATCCTTTGTATATAAGTGATAATCATTAGTTATAATTAGTAACGACTTAGTTAGCAACTACAAATATCTACGATATATATAATTGCTATGATTCAATTAACTCCACAAATGCTTCAGGAAATACAGAAATCGGGGTTATCACAGTTTGGCGATGTAGACAAGCTTATTCAGCAAGTCAATGACCAGATAATGTGTGGTCCAGAATGTCAAAGAAGCAAGAAACTTGATGCTCTAAATGAAAAATATAGGAAAGCGAAAGAGAATGTAGAAGAAGGACCAAATCGTTTGGAGACAGCTAAGAGAAACTATTATGAGTTTAAGGATGGTCCAGTTGAATACAGACAACAACAACGCAGTAGATATGAAACAGAAGTTGCCAAACTCATTTCTGAAATGCGCAAAAAACAAAAAGAACGGACTGAAGAGATTGAATCTAGAATTTTAGAGCATAACGCTGTTCAGGTTTACGCACAGAATATGAATGACCTTCTTGACAAATACATCAGCGAAAATCAGCGTTTGACGCGAAATATAGAACAATATGAGGGAGATATATTCACACAAGAACGAAAAACGCAATATATCGATGAGTCACTGTGGTGGAAAGATTTGGTAGCGTATATTGCACGAATCTTTTATTGGATAATTTTGATAGTTTTTATATTCTATTTCATCTTGTACAAAGGTAACTACACTAATAGAAGATTGTTAGTATTAGGTCTTCTTGGATTAATACTCCCAACACTTATCGCTTTCTTTATTCGTTTCCAAGTATTTGGTATTAGTGTTGAAATGGTAATTAATAGAATAGTGGACTTATTTAGACCGTCAACGTATAAGTAAATGATAATGATAATCATTAAAAATTATAATTAGCATTATCATAATTGTAAATGTTCGGTTCAATATACTCGTTTTAACAGATAATCCAATTATTCATTAATATCTTCTATTGCGTCTTCTGATTGGTCTATAAAGCGAATACCTTGCCATCCGTTTTTATATGCTCCAAATCGTTTTTCCATAAACATATGAAGCTCTTTACTCTTAGGTATACCTCGTCCATGATTCTCTTGCCACCACGACCGAAACCTTGGTCCCAATGCACATTTCTGGATACGGTCGCCTTCACTACGCTCGATATTCTCTTTCACAAATTCTAAGAAGTAATCCTGTCCTTCTCTATAACGATCACTACTATATGTTACACGCGAACAATCTTCTACCAGTCCTTGTGAATCATATGCGATGGAAACTAGTTTAGATATCAATGCCGGTGCCCACTTTTCAAATTTTTTGTTAATTTTTTTATCAACTGGATACTGATAAGGGTAACGTTCTCTAGGATAGTGCACCTCGTCTTGATAAGGCTTATCAATAAACTTAGAATCAAAGTCAACTACTTTAATACGTCTCCATGTTCCATCATCCTGCGTTTTTATCTCAGGAAGTACATTTGTACATACGACCAACTTAAACTGAGGAACAAATGTTATCGCGTCTTTAAATAACGCTCTTGCAGTGATTTTATCACCACCAGTCAAATCTTTCATAGGACCTTCATTAATCTTTTCATCTTTCGAAGGCTCAGCCATAACAGCTAATCTTGTTCCGATGAGTTTGACGACTTCTGAAGATGTGCTACCAATATTTAATCTCTCTCTTGTTACAAGTGTAACGGGAATATCACCTTTATACTCTCCAAAACATATTTCTAACAATTCAACTAATTTTGATTTACCATTTGCACCAGTCCCCAACCAAATGTTGAATGTCTGATTCTCATTTCCACCAATACAAATGGACGATAAGAACTGCCAAACATATTGTTCCAACTCTGGGTCTGGAAACAAGCACTTGATAAAAGCAGTCACTTCATCTAATGACCTCCTGTCACGGAATTTCGATAATGGGATATAATCAATATTTGTAGATTTACTAATATAATCATCAGGCAGACCCCTTCTGAAGCATTTTTCTTGGAAATCTACAACACCATTATTGAAACACAATAAATGTGTCTTTGTATTTAGTGATTCCATAAACTTCATATCATAGAACAACTCACTAGCCTCCCGCATAATATTATCCTTTTTCTTGGTTGTTTTCAACATAATACATATTTCTGCTAATTTATGAGAACGTTTTTGTAGTTTAGACCATCTATCATCTGCGTGATCAATAGTATGCATTGCATTGATGGCTTCTCTCGTTTTGTTCGTATAAACATCATGTAAATCTTTGGAAATCAACATTCTCAATGAGCTACCAGAATCAACTTCAATCCATCTATGACCTACAAACTCATACCATCCTTTGTGTTTGATGCTGACACATACAAAACGATCCTTAAACAAATTATACAACACATTTGCCAAATCATATTCTGTTGCTGTAGCTGGACCTTCTTTTAATGTCTCCTCAATGAAGAAGTCAATAGTTTGTCTGCGCACGTCTTCATATGCTTCTGGATTACATTGTTGTGCCCAATAACGAACTGAGCGTGATGTCAAACCATCTTCTCTTGTATCTGCAAACCCATTCCACATATCCAATAGTTCTGGAACTTTGCTCCAATCAAACTGATTTGTCAATGGGTCACGTAACGTGTTACGACAATTATCTTGAGCACTAAACTTCAGCCAGGTTGGGAATAATCGTCTACTCGTATTCTTCAATGCCCAACCAACACGAATCCATTTATTATAAGACTGTGGACCATAATACTCTTCTGTAAGAAGCATACAATAATCGTGAACTTCTTTTAATGCATAGTCTTTCACATTATCAAGATTATTATATACACCTTCTAATACAGCATCCAGTTTCTCCATAGAATCAATCGCGTCATAGCTCATACCCTCAGTTTCTGCTACTATCCGCAATTTTAATCCTTTCGCTGGCTTTTGTTTTTTCTTCAATGAAATTGAAGCTAAAGTTCGTTCATATTCTTCTTTCGATTCATCTGTGATTGGATAGTTCTTATAACCGGTATATCTTGCTGACAATAGCTTCAAATCTCTTGGTAATTTCAATGATTTAAGTGATAATACATCAATAGACCATTCTTGTTCCCCAGCGTGATAATTCAATAATAGATTTTGAGTAACCGTATAAACTTTACATCCTGGCTTTCTGGAACCATATAGTGTCCAATTTGCATGCCCCTTCACTACGCTCTCATCATAGATGTCAGTAGACGTATTTGTAAATTTTGTCATTAAATCACTCCATAGTTCGCGTGTGTTAAAATCCTCAATCATTCGTTCTCTCAGCATCAATTGAACTGCTTTATGACAGGCGATACCAATAATGATGTGGATGCCATCTTTTGTATACGTATCTTCTAATACAACGTTTGGCTTCTCCTGAACAAATACCGGAACCTTTGCTTTATCAGGAATGTCAAGTATATCTTTCAAATGATTCATACAAGTATTCACGAACTCTAATACGTGTTCATCAGTGTGTTGTCGTGATTCTATTTCACTTGGATATCGCAAGTCCAGATCAATCAGAATAGGGCCATTGTCCGTCATCTGTTTTTCTGTCAAATATTCTTGCATACCCTTCACAAACACGTGCTCATAATAGTTTTCCATAAAGGCATCATGCTCATCATCGGGAACCAAATAACTCCCTCCATATATACTCAGTGTCGAATCCCCTATTCTTGTATGTGTATGTTCTTTTCCTGAGCCTTTGGCCAGAGCATAACGCTTGATAAATTCTGTAAACATTGTATTGTTCTTAGGTCTTGGCATTCAGGCTATACTGGTATATAATATGGAACATTATTTATCTCAATTTTTTACAATGATTGGAGACATGTATATACCATTCGACGAATGTATCTTATGGGCTATCTTGTAAGTCGTTATATGATACTCCTAATGGTACTACCCTTCTAAATTGAATCATAGCAAATATGACGATTTTGGAATGATGACGCAATATTAACACCAGTAAACAGACATAAACATAAACTAGATATTTCTTATAATTCTAAGCGCGACTTCTTACAGATAATTTGAATCAGCTAATAGTTTGAAATGCAAAGTGGTCTAACTTTAGACGCAGTGCGACGCATTGCTATTGATGTGAAAGATATTATGAAATCTCCTCTAACCGATCAGGACATATATTATGAACACAACCAGGATAATATTAGATATGGTTACGCGATGATTATTGGTCAACGAAAGACTCCATACTTCGCTTGTCCGATGTTGTTTCGGTTTGAATTTCCAAACAACTATCCTTATTCACCGCCAAAATTAATTTTTTGCTCATCTTTCCAGAGTTGTAGAATACACCCGAATTTTTACAAAAGTGGAAAGTGTTGCTTATCCATATTGAATACATGGAATGGCGAGAAGTGGACGAGTTGTTTGACAATACGTAGTATATTGATCACAATTTCATCACTCCTCACTGAACGTCCTTTGCAATACGAACCTGGAAAAAAGAAAGATTCCGAAGAAAGCATTTTATATGAACGTATTGTTCAGTATGCAACAATGGGCATTTTGAGAGATTATGGTAGTCCATATACTGATTTTCATGACTTCAAGCCATTTAAGCAGTTATACAATGCATATCTGAAGAAACATTGTGATGAAATATTAGAGGATATTAAGGATGATGGCACTATTCACAATTGTGTGTCATCTTTACCTTCAACAGGCAGTATAGTAAGTTTGCCTGGTGTATATGGTATGAATAATCAGCATCATATTATACCAACTTGGCCTGTGCTTCGCGAGAAAATAGTTGAGCTATTAATGAAGATTAAAACAGAAAATTGAAAGGAGCATAAATAACTATTGTGTAATTATAAGTAGACACAATGCGTTTCTGTACTCAATGTCGCAACATGTATTATGTCCGTATTTCGGACGATAACGCCAACCAACTAATTTACTATTGTAGAAATTGTGGACACGTAGACGATGTTTTAACACCAGACAATATTTGCGTATTAGAGAATAAGACCAAAACTACGACCTTCCAACATGCTGTGAACAGATACACAAAGCTTGACCCTACACTTCCCCACATTAAGACCATCAAATGTCCGAACGCAGAATGTGCTAGTAATGACGATGAACGACTCCGTGATGTGATTTATATTCGGTATGATGATACTGCTATGAAATACATATACATTTGTGCGGTATGTGATACTGTATGGAAAACTGATGAACAACGATAAAATTGAATAGTTTAAAGTTTCTGTATATATAGTAGCACATGACCACTTCTGGAAATAGCGAATACGATATGCAAGAGTTTGGAATTTCAAAACCAATGAAAACGGATGATGACACATCATCGTCATCTGATGATGAAGAATACCAGCCTACGTTTCCAACCTTACATGAAATGGAGAAAGGAACAAAGGACCTAATCAAAATAGATGATATTGAGGATGACGATAATAATGAAAACAATGATGAAAATGAAGACAACAACGAGGATGATGAAGATATTGAAGATGTTGAAGATGTTGAAGATGATATGAGTGGTGGGGCAATTAGTGATCCAGAGGAAGATGAAAGCGACGAAGATGGTGATGACGAACCATTTATAGATGATGAGGATGAAGGGGCATCAAATATTACCAAACAAACCAAATCCGTTAAAAAAAGCAAAAGGACAACAAAGACAGCAACTGCAACACAAGAACCAGTTGTTGAGTATGGAATTGATAGCGATGATGAGATGGAAGATGACTATTTCGGTAAATTTGAATCACAACTGAATGACAATTATTTGGTAAACTTTCACCCAGAAGCAGTTGTTCATAATTATGACGAGATCCAATCTATGGTAAATGTGGTTCGTAACAAAAAAGGAACTATTATTGACCCATTACATAGAACAATTCCAGTTCTTACAAAGTATGAAAAAACACGAATCATTGGTATGAGGGCAAAACAACTCAATAGTGGAATGCCACCAATGCTTCCAAAAGAAGACATCCCAGAAACTATTGTAGATGGTTATAACATTGCAAAAATGGAGCTAGATGCAAAAGTCATTCCCTTTATTATAAGACGTCCATTACCAGATGGAACAAGTGAATATTGGAG